>Ga0315545_1000439_pt1 | contig 44141 bp, 77 predicted proteins | sample SalMarSW160210MG_FD_203096 | JGI IMG/M metagenome (GOLD analysis project Ga0315545, IMG submission 203096) | Salt marsh sediment microbial communities from the Plum Island Ecosystem LTER, Massachusetts, United States - Salt Marsh Sediment SW1602-10 ...
CGCCTTCGAGCACTATCCGTTCTTCCTGCCAGGCTGATTCGCTTTTTGTGATTGTTATTGTTTTAGCTTTGCTCATTTTTGCTCCTTTGTAGTTTACTCTTTAAAAATTCTTCGCCCCCATACCAGAAAAAGGGACGAGGATTATGCATTTCATATTGAGTACAAGCCAATATTACAGCTTCCCTTAATTCGGTTGGAGTAAATTGCGCTATTTGTATTTGTTCATATAACATTCTAACAAGCATTGAAAAATAAGGGTCTTTACTAAAACGTTTTTCTGGACTCATACGTTCTCTTTCTTTTATAGTTATTCTTTCATCCATCCTTCTCCTCCTTCTTTTCTTGTCTCTCTTTTAGTTGATTGAACCATACATTTATATTGGTTATATCCACACATAAATCACGCATTTTTTCAGATGTTTCTTTATAAGCTCTGCTTAAATCTTCTACTGTATATTTTATTTGTGCAGTAATTTGCTCTAATTTGTTTAGAGTTTCTTTATGTTTCTCATCCATCTTTTGCCTCCTCAATCACACGGATTTGTTTGCCACAGTACGGGCAATCCCCTGTAGCATTCCCTGTTGGGAAGTGTTGTAAACTGTCAGGATTTTGGAAACAAGATGTATACCAATAATATATTCCACTTTCTTCATCATAATATCTTCGCCACTCACACACGTTATCCTTGCTCATTTTTGTTCCTTATCAGCTTATTCAATTCTTTCGCCAACTTCCAAATAAGCTCGGCTTCCTCGCCTTCGAGCACTATCCGTTCTTCCTGCCAGGCTGATTCGCTTTTTGTGATTGTTATTGTTTTAGCTTTGCTCATTTTTGCTCCCTGATTAATCCTGTTTCAAATAAGCTAATAGTATCATCTAAATTGTTTTGTTTCATTGCTAATATTTCTTTTAATCTTAAAGCTAAATAGCTTATTAAATAATTCGCCTTTATGTGTAACTTAAATACATTTTTTTCGGTATGAATATTAAGAGAATAACTTTCCTCTTCTTGATGTTGTATTTCTACATATCCCCAATCTTTTATGTTTACTGTTTTCTTCTCACTCACATCGCCTCCTGATTTATCCTTGCTCATTTTTGCTCTCCTTTTTTTAGGTATGCTTTAACGATATATTCTTCTTCATTTAAAATTATTGGTATTTCACAAGCTTCTGCTAAAGAATTCTTCAAATGTTCGATGAGTTTTTGTGCAATATATTTTCCTTTTTCAAACTCTGTATCAAATCCATTTTTATTTCCTAAGTCATTTTCTAGTTGTTTTTCATAACAAGATAGACAAATCCCATCAATAAGTATAGTCCCACATAAAGCATTATGGCATATAATACAATCTTCTTGAAGTGCTTGAGATGTAGAATAATTACCAATTCTTCTAATTATTCTGGTTTCTTCTCCGATTAATTTCTCTAACTCTTTTCGCTCTTTCTCCATTCTCGCCTCCTATTATCGGGAGCCAGCGGTGAAGGCTTGGGCGCCGACTCCCGAAGGGTTAATTATGAATTTTCTTCATATTCTCGTATTGCCTTATATATTTCATTTTTAACATCATTATATTCTTTTAAACTCTTAAATGGTAACCATTCATCAAATCTTATATTGTGTTCTTCTGTGTATTCGGTTTTCTTTATAATATATTTCCCTGTAGCCCATTCATTTTTCATTTCTATTTCGAAAGAATATTCAATATATTTATCATTAAGAATTATTTTATTTCCCATATCCCCTCCTTCGGGTTAAGGTTTGTGTTGAGGAGGACTGCTTACGCATCGTAACACGCAAGTGTTCAGGGGCATACCCCTGTGGACTGCCTCCCCGCAATTTGTGGTGCGACAGATTGCCTTTCCACCGTATATAATCGGCATTATTCCAGCCGTCCAATAGGGGTAATCGGCACAGATGTTGCACTGTGCTTGGCACGTGTCCTTTTTAGGCAATCTAACCCATCCTTGTCGCACCATGTTTATCCCACAATTATAAAAAGGGGGCGCACTCGAATCGAACGAGTAAAAAGGTGCGACCTTTTCGCCTTCACGCCCCTTATAATTATACATCCAATTATTCATAGTTCCGCATAAAATTTTTTGCCTTCAATTCCATGTTGTTTAATCTCTCTTAAATTATAACATTTCATCAATTTCCTAACATCCGTCTCGGTGTCCACACAATGCGTCTCAATGATTTTCACATACCAGCCATCTTTGCATTTTCGAGCAATTAATATCTTATCCATTTCTCCTCCCACAATTATTCGAATTCATTGTTGTGCTCACATATACAATCATTCTTTTTGTGTCCACAAGATGTGCAATATGTTCTTGCTTTCATTGTCATAGAATATTCTGGACGGCAATCCTGTTCCCATATAAATTCGCAATTCATACAGTAATAAACATCAGGAGAAATTTGTTGTTGCCCATCATGGTAACCAGATGATACGCAAAGAGAAGATTGTTTACAAACTGGACATTTACTTGCAAATTCTAAATCTTCAGGGGATGTAGAATTTCCAGTATAATTTTTAAAATTTTCCCAATCATAATTACATTTATAAACCACAAAAATATATTTTTTATTCCATGATTTTATTCGTCCAACTTCTTCTTTATTATAATTTCTATATATGACCCATTTTCCAATATCTTTTTCAGTAAGTTTATTTATTTCTATCATTCTCCCCCCTCGTCTTTCTGTTCTTCTGACTTTTCCTCACATTCTCTACAAACTGTTGGGTCTCCCCTTACTTCATCGTGGTAATTCCTATAATATTTTCCACACAATCTACATATTTCTACATTATAATAACTCATCATTCCCCCTCGTCTTGGTCATATTCTTTATAATCGTAAATATAATAAACCCCTCGAAATTTCTTTATACATACAACAGCAGTCTTATCATCTTTGTATCCCCAATCAATGCCACCAGTAGATTTCTTGAAAAATAATACCAATCGAATCCACCAGGGAATCCCTGATAGTGCACCAATTCGTTTGCCTTCAGGAAACATCATTCCCCCTCCTCGCTGGGTTCATCTGGTTGGGGGTGATTAAGTAAAAATTTACTACAAAAATCACATAGATATTCATTCTCCTTATTCGTCCATTTTATTAATCTCACAGGTTTGGTAACATGGCATCTATCACATTCTTTTATTTGATATTCTTCCATTGGATTATATCTCATTCTCCCCCCTTGTCTTGGGATTGGTTGTTACGATAATCTTCCTCCCATTCCTCTAATTCAAGTAATCCATCATCTTCATCATAAAGTTCACAATTATTTTCGGCTTCATCTAAGCAATCTTCACAAAGCATAAGATTCCTAAAATCAAAAAGCTCTCTATATTGCTTGCAACCATCACATTGTCCGAACATCATTCCACCCCCAGCGTATCAACCGTGTCTGGTTCTACAAATGTGCTATCATATCTCCGGCATGCTTCTTCAAGACTTCTCGCTTGCATTTCCCTTATCGGCGGATTCGCCCTACGCCTCATCTCGTCTAAATGTGAATCCACTTCGATATACATCTCTTGCCAACGTGGCTCCTGTAATGTGCGGTAGGTGAGCCATGAAAGCCAGAGAATGACAAAGGCGAGGATGATTGCAAAGGATTTATTAGCCTTCATTTCTTCCCCCTTTTGCTAATGTGTAGTTTAGTCATCGGCGACAAAGGCACAAGCGAGGACATTTTATTTCTCCCCTAAGAATTTTAATTGTTCGTCTGAAAGTCTCTGGGTGAGGTTCTGTATCATATTACGTAGCACTACGGTATACTTGACACCTATATCGCTACAGCGGTCTTTAAATGTATCTATATCTTCTTTTGCTATTCTGATTTTAAGTTCACTGTCTAATGGCATTGTTCCTCCTTTTTCCCTATTATACGCATTGTGCCACGATTTGTCAAGGGGTTTTCTTTCTCTTGTTCCACACTATAATATTTTGAAACTTCACGGAGGTTAGACAATTGTTCTTCAGGAATATCAAGGGCTTTCATACCAGCATCGCACTCATCTACCGCATTTATGCTGACCTCTCCAGCTTTGCTTCGTACCACGGTAACAATATATTTATTCAACTTATTACCCATAGGAACAGCGCAAAGTTCATAATTGTGAAACATATAATCGAATACCATACATATTTTCTACTTCTGAGGAACTTTTTTTCCTCACCCAGTTGTTTGTACCCCAATCCTATGCCAATGAAAGTGCATATATAAATCAGTAATGCTACTCCGCGTATATTCCAAAACATCATTTCTCCTTTTTTCTTCTTTTAGACGCCCAAATCAAAATATCAAGTACTTCATTAGCGGATAAATACCCTATAACCATATCTTCTTCTTTCCCTTGTTCTCTCAGATATTTTTCAGTAAGCCATTCTCCATTTTTTCGGAAGATGGCTATTTCAGCATCTTCACAGAAAACATCTTTTGTTTCTGTCCCAATTCTATATGTATTTGCTTCTTTATTATTATAATTCTGGCAATAATTACCCCAACCAAATTGAACTGATACAGTTACATCATTTTTAAATGTTATGTGGAATCCACGTTTTGCTGTTATTTTAAACATTATTTCTCCTTTAAAGCTTGCCCAATAAAAAAAAATTTAAAATTTTCCTTTTCGTTAGGACGAAGAAACATAAAAATATCTCCTTTATGTAACCAATCTATTTTCTTTATTATAGCTTCTCCTATAATTACTTCTTTATTTTTACCCCAAGGATGTTTCTTATCATCGGAAATCGTTTCTTCCATTACAATTTTATATCTCTTCATTTTGCCTCCTTATAATAGAGTTCTTTTACCATATTTGCCAATTCAGTATATTCATCCATAATTTCTATTCTTTTAGGTATTATATTCTTGACCTGTCCTATCTTTTGCGACTTTGTAATCCTTTTGAATTTCTCAGGCAAAGCTCCAGCTCCTTCGCAAGATACCCCATTGTATTCGCAATATCTGCATTGAAATGGATAATCCATATATAATGTCTCTTGTGTTTTCAACTCTTTAACAATAAGTTTAATAGGCATTAAAGAAGGTAACACATTCGTATCTCTAATACTACGCAAATATTCGTATGATTCTTCAACCCATTTGTCATTGCGTTCTACGTCAAACTCTCTCACTGCATTTTGCCCTTCTCTGTCCACATAAAAGAGTTTTCCCATATTTACGCCAAGAGCGTGCATATAGCCCTGTACTTGCGCTATATTGCCTTTCCTTGCGCCATCAGCGTCAAGCCAGTAGAAGGCTCCGCCTCTGACGGTTTTAATGTCTATCACACAAAGCTTTTCCCCAGTTAATAACATATCATACTGACCAGATATGTCGTCAGGTAAGTTCTGCAATAGTTGTTTTTCTTTTTGGAATGTTCCTTTTGCGATAGCCCATCCATTTCCCAGTCCTACTTCGATTCTTCTTTTCGCAAGTTCCTCTTGAACGTGTCCTGTTCTCCACATGATTATCTGCCCCATTGTAGGTTCTTGCTTTTCCTTGCCCATTAGGCGTAGTTTAAGTGCCCTTGGGCAGTCCTCTGCGGCGAACCTGAGGTCTGATACGTGCAAAATAGATTCATCCCAGTTGTCGGAGATGTCTATATCTATGAGGATATGCTTTTCTTTTTCGAGACCTATTTTATATGCTTGGATTAAATTTAATTCATTACTCATAAATCCTCCAATGCGATTTTGGTTGTATCGCCATTTTTTATAATAATAATTGTATCAAACCATTTGTTTTTAGAAGAATCTATTTCGATAATCATATCATACCATTTTTTACAATATTCTTTTTTAAATTCATACCATGTTTTAGTAGAATCATGAAAACTTACATCAAAAGTATTTCTGTATCTACCAAGTGGACTTTGAGTTAATTCTTCTCTTAAATCAAGATGCATAAAAATACAGACATCCGCAACTGGATATAAATCATCAATATCTACAGAATCAAATGGTTTTGCTATCATTGTTTCTTCTATATTCAATTCTTTATCGAAATGTATTTTTAAGGTTTTTATCAAAATAAAAACCCCAAAGCCCAAAACACATAAAGATATTACGCTTATAATAATTAATGCTATTTCGTTTCCACATATATTTTCCTTAAACCATTTCATTTTTCCTCCAATGCCATTTCTTGTTCTTTAGTAGTCCAATACGCTTCTAATATATCATCTTTGCCTATACGTATCTTCCGCTTACGATTCAATGGCAATATTTCAAATTCACCCTTATGCTTGCCTTGCCATATTTGACGTATAAGCCTGCCATAACGCTCTTTTTCTTGCTTGTCAAGGTATTTGATTATTATCATTCCACCTCCTATAAGCCTAAAGCGAGCTTAACGCCAGCGAATATGATAAGTCCTGCAATAAAAGATGAGAACGCTATTAGCCCACGCATCTTCTCCATTATTTTCTTCTCGCAAGTATCTTCAAATTCCCGAATGAGTATCCCAATGATTATCGAACCAATCACTATTAAACATATCCCAAAGATTTTATCAAACATATAACCTCCTAAAACAGATACTCCACATCTTCCCCTTCTTCCTCATCTTCCCCATTTTCACTGGCTAATTGTGCGTCTTGCTCTAATCGCTCACTCGCGTCATCTGGTTCATCTTCTAATACGAGTATTGCAAGGGGACTTGATAATGAAGATGTGGGAATAATATCCCCTGGTTTTATCTTGCGTTGTTTTGCTATAAGATTTAATAACTTCCGCTGTTTCTCTGACTTCAAATCGCTAAAGTATATTTTTATTTGCATTTTCCCTCCAATGCATATATACTCTTATGCGTGTTAATACACGTTATCCTATATCCTAATTTACGCAGTTCTCGCAATCTTCGCAAGATGGTGCTATCAAACGGGCATTTGCCACTAAACGCAGTTCGCTCTCTGACCTCGCTGATGATACTTCTCCCGTCTATCACGCATCTACTACCATTTAGGGGATGCCCTAACTGCTCGGCGACATACTCCCTTGTCAAGCGTGGTGCGTCAAGCCACTCGTCAACGACACTTTTAACGTGTTTTTGTATTGACATCTTCACCTCCATTTGTTTTTTTGCCCTCGTCTTGCTCTTGTTTATTCGCATCTTCCGCTTTTCTCCTTTTTTTAAAGCGTTTAACAATCCACTTGAGAACCCTGATTTCGAGCTTTGAGCAACCGCAATAAATTAAATCCATTTCAACCTTTTCCCAGTTTATCTTCGGCATTATCACCTCCATACTGGTTTAAATTACCTTGAAAATCTAAAATATACATATACCCATTCCAAAATTTAAAAGTTAGCTCCCCATCCTCTGTCAACATCTTCTGCTTTCTTTTAAACAAAAAGCGTATGCGTAATCCTACCGGCAAAGGCTTATATACCATTGTTGGCTCAAATATATCTTTTTCACTCATCGCATCTACCCCTTTTCCTTTGCCCAACTCTTTATTCTATCTGCTTTCTTATATAAAATCCTGGCTTCACCCTTGTATAAATACCTATGCCTTCTTAGCCATCTAATACGCTGTTTAAGATTTAAAATAGCTCTCGGAGTCCAACCTCCTTCTGGTGGTCGAAATGTAACAAGTACCGAATTATCTGTACGCTTTAGCATCTTCCCTCCTTATAGGGTTATACCCGCGCACCCATAGAGAGCACGCGGGTGGAGGTGTTATGTTCGTGCATTGGTGTGTATCTTTTCATAATCTTCGATTGATTGTTTGAGTTTATCTATATCAATAACAAGCCCGTTAAGTTCGCTTTGAGTTACCCCGCCAAGTGAAGTAAGCTTGATAGCCCCATTTATAAAGTCGCCCTTCACCGTCTTGCCCTTGTAGCATATCGTAAAGGCGTATATGGTTTCAACTCGCTTGCCATGTATGGTTATTTGTGTTGACATTATACCTCCTTTAATAATGTTTTGGTATTATATATATCATTTCTGAAACATCAAGAAGCCCATCATCACTCATATGGGGGTCATGCACCATTTTGTTTTTTAAATAAACTACTGCATGTTTTATATTTCGTGGGCTCGTTCCTGTCGCTATCGCAAATACATTAGGTATAAATTTTTCTACTCCTTTTTCCTTTGACCAAGCCCCTACCATTAATAAATCCAAATCCTTACTTTGTAACCACTCCTTATATTTGAAATACCAATTTTCCTCTTTGTAATGCGGAACATCTTTAATATCCATTTCTAAGATAGAAGCAAGGCAAGCCTCGAAACAATCTCCATCTTCTCCGAATTTAGTTTGATAAATCTTTATCATCTTTAACCCCTTCAGTAATTCCAATGGTTTTTTCTTCTTTGAAATCAAGTAATTCCTCTAACTCTTCATTGTGTCTTATTATATCTCTTACTATTCGAAAAGCGAACTTAAATCCTATATCAAGATATTCTAAACATATATTTTTTTCTCTTTTTTTGTATTCTCTATCCCAAAGTTCTCCATAGCGTTGTATTTCTTTTCTTATATCCTTATTTCTCATTGTAAATGCTCCTTTATCCTACTTATTTCATAAAATATGTCGTTCATTACGCCCTTTAAATGCGGTCTTCTCGCTTCATAATTCATTAAAAATCTTTCTAAATCTCCAATTGGGAAAGGGGGTTTATCTGCCATTGTTACTATTGTCCCCTCTATATTTAGGACTATATCTGTAAGTTCTTTAGCTAAAGATTGGGTATCTTCTAAATCTCCATAAGTATCCCATTCGTTTATTCTCTCTTTTATTTTCTCAACTATTTTATCATAAATCTTTTTAATCATCTTCAAAAAACTCCTCATTTTTCTGCTTTAAAGCTATTCTCCGCATATCTCTTTCGATTTCTCGTATTCTCGTATTATATTCTTTTATATCTATTTTACCTTCTGTCAATTCTTGTTGTAACATTTCTATTTCTCTTTCGATAGTAGTCATTTATTCATTCCCTTTGGTTTTTCCCAAAAATTTTCATAGAGTTTAAGGATAAGTTTTTTTATCTTTTTTATTTCTGGCTCTTCTGCTAAGCCATTAATTTTACAAGACGGATAAGTAGTCTGATAATAAGTCAAGGCATCTTCTATAAGATATAAATCCTCATCTGTTAACTCTCCTATAAACTTTTGTTTTTTGCGTAGCATATTGTTTCTCCTTTTTTAATTTATCTTTTATGAGATAATATAATTCTTCTTCAGTAAACAATCCTGTTGCACTTTCTCCGGTAAATTTACCATTTTTATCATACCAACCAAAGTGAACATAAACTTTTCGGTCATCTTTTCGGTAATAAATACTTACCAGTTTTATATAAGCCTGAAAATCAATCATTTTTATCCCTCCGTTTTACCAAATAGAAACAATCTTTAAGCCATCTATTTTATCTATCAATTTAATTTCAATCCCATTGCCAGAAATTTTGATTGTCTTTATTGGCAATCTTTTTTTATAGCCACAACAGTCTTTTAAAACTAAATCCCCTCTTCTTTTGCGCACCAAGCCACTTGTAAAATAATACTTTTTATTATTCACAAATTTATGTATCTTTTTCATTAGTATATTGCCCTTGCAATAGCAATCCCTTCTTCAAAGGCTGACAAATCATTATAAAGCTTACGTTTATTGCCATAGAAAAGCTCATGCTCTACACTCCCAGTCTTAGCATGGGTTTCTTTATCAATTAGGTAAATACTACGGCAGCCATTAAAATACAATCCGCAGGGCTCATCCTTTAAAATGTTGTTTAGTCTGTTTACTCTCATTGCTATATCTTTTTTTGTTATTGCCATTTTACACCTCACTTTTGGTTGGTTTATTTTTCAAAGAACCATTTACTATATATACAAGAACCGTTCCACTTTGAAAGGTTATATCAGAGTTATATCAAAAGCATTGCAAACAAAGCGTTGAGAGGATATTTTGCAGGTTTACACTTTATTGGTATAAGTCTAATATACTTGACATAAATTGATATTCAAAGTATAAAAAGCGTATGGAAGCATTAATATTATTAATGTGTAGACGTGTAAAAAAGAATAGACGCAAGTTATACGAATTTGACACGATATAAACCTGATATGATTGATATAAATGATACTTGTAATCATCTTGTGATTATATTCACAAAGTTTGGAATGATTTTTGTATGTATTTGTGATTTGAATCACAAAGTTTTTAGTCGTCAGACTTTCCACAATTCATTAACATGTTTTCCACATTTGTTTTACAAAGCACTTTGCGAAACGGTCTCTTTGTATGCTATATATACGCGTGTATATAGTTTAATATACTATTGAGTAAATAGAGAGTGTGTATCAACACACACTCTCTATTTACGATTATATATCTACTACGAGTAAGAGGCTAGTACGCGTTAGTATATAATATATATTATATTATTATAGCACATCGTGGTGACACGAATTGTACAAAAAGTAACACGCCCTTGTCGCAGGATATCAACATAAGCGTAGGAGGATAGTTTGTGATTGTAATCACAAAGTCGCTAGGAAAACGGAAAGAGGCTATATACCCGCAAAAGCGTGAAGGCTGAAAGTATGTGATTTTATTCACAAAGTGCGAAGGGGGATGCTTATCGTCCCCTTTGTCTGGTGATTGCAAGGGTTTCCAGCGTTTTAGTGTATAAGGGTAAAAGTAAAAACCCCCATCGAGAGCCCTGCGAGCGGCGTAAACCCCCTACAAAAACTAGAAACTCCCACGTTTTTCACTTTCCCTAACGCTTTCATTGCAACACTTTCAAGCAGTCAAAAATATTTACCCCTTGACAAATTTTATAGATTTTATAATATAATATCATGACGATAAAAAGTCCAGAGTTCATAAAAGCAATAAACGAAAATTTTGTGTTATTGCATAACAATCCCCGACTCAGGGAATATATCAAAATGAGGAAGCAAACAGAGCAAGAGCGAGCTCGAATTAAATATAATCAAGAATTACGTCAAGCGCAGGAAATCGGTAAAGTATTACTCCGGCGTTTTGTAAAATGTCTACTTTTCGCAAAAGTCCAAAAAATCCAGGAGGAAATAGCATGAGTGAATCTAAAAAAATAGCAAAAGCGCTTTATGATATGAAAAAAGCAGAAGAAGATTCCCCGATACCGAAAAGACCAGAATGTCAAGTTTATTATAAAGCAGATGGAATAAACGAAAAATTAGATGCTGCCCTTGAAAAAGTTTTAAAAGATTTTGGATATACTCGATGGGCGAGTGGGTACACGTTTGATACAAAAATTAGAGATTTGGCTTTTGAAGCAGAAATAACAAAATCCAAGGAGGAGTAAATGCCTAAGAAAAAAACTACAAAACCCAGAAAGAAGGCTCAGAAAAAAGTCCTGAAATATGAAGTCGGAGATAAAGTTTATTTCCGTCAGGCCAACGGAGAATGGGGTTTTGGCTGGATAGAATGGATAACCAGAAACTTTAAAGGAAATAAATATTTCGTAGGAAAAACCAAATACGCTGATGCTGTTTTCGGAGAAGATTATCTTTTCACGGAAAAGGAATATAAAAAATTAGCTGGAGTAAAAGATGATTGACACTACTTCTCAAGCCGGAATAGGTGAATGGCTGAAGCAATTATTGTCGTATTTTAAAGCTAAAATGCAGCCAACCAGTCCCAAAAAATATATCGAATTGCATAAACCTAAAAACGAAGATGAGCGGACATGGATTTTAAGAGAAATTAAGTTACTTAGAGAAGAACCTGGCTTTGAAGAGAATCCGACATACAAAATGCTTCGTGATTACGCTATGACGGAATACGGCGAATATGGACAGAGCGAAGAAAAGAAACCCAAAGAAAAAGTAACTTACCCGTATTGATGGTTGATTTTCCTCTTGTTCAAGGTGATAGAATTTTATGCCTTGCCTGTAAAGAACAGAGGAAAATTTATTATGCTGGTCGCATAACTGCAAAACATTTAATCGGAAAACATAAATCTCTTTTCCCGAATATTAAAACAGCAATTCAGGAATATAAAAAACGCTACCCTGAAGGTGGAACCGCTGCTAATGATAGAACTCGCTCTATGTCTGGCTCAGAAACAAAAATTACCCCGCAAACAGCAGTAATTGCAAAAGAATCTCTTGAATGGGAAAAACAAAATAAACAGCTTTTTGATGAATTGGAAAACATAAAAAAAGAACTTAAAGAAACTAACGACCCGATAAAAATAAAAAAATTAAAAATGCGAAAAGATTTAATTCTCGGCCAGCAGAAAGTTATTAAAGAAATAACTCCCGCCAGAGGTTCCTTCCAAACGTCAAATATAGCTAACACAAAATTAAATCCGCTGCAAGTAAAAGCTTTACAGGATATTACTCCGCTATTGGAAAAAATCGCGGAAAATCTCGGATGTTTACGAGAGGTAGACGAAAGTGTATCAAAATGTCTTAATTGAAAAATATGGTCTATCTCCTCAAATTTTACAATTACGTGAAATCTTTAAAAAATCTCTTTGGCTTACTGCTTATCTTCTTTGTGGTTATAATGAAAGTAATGTAAAAAAATTCCCTGAAGACAGCGGATTCGATGTCTGTATGAATCAATGCCTTCATGGTTCTATCTGTAATCTGGTTCAATATCATAATTGGATTAGATTTATTATGCTCTTACCTCGCGGATTTCTTAAGACTTCTATTCTCAGCGCATATAGAATTTGGCGCATAATTAATAACCCGAATATCCGAATTTGTATTATTCCGAATAACGAAACGAATGGAAAATCTTTTATAGCGGCAGACCAGGAAATCTTACAATCTCCGTTATTCCTCGCTTGTTTTCCTGAAATTATGGATGGCGTAATTAAAAGTCAGAGAGGCAGCAAATGGTCAACCGTACAATATACCGTTAATCGCGATAATCCTCCTCCTATGGGAGAACCTACCGTAGTATTAAAAACTCTTCAGCAGAAAAAACCATCCCAGCATTATGATGAAGTTATGCTCGATGACCCCGTGGATGATGTAAACAGCAGAACCGTAACCGAAAGAGAAAGAGTAAAATACGCTATTAGAAATATAGTCCCTTTGCTGGATAATCCAAAAGTCGGCAGAATATGGGATGTCGGTACTCGCTGGCATTTTGATGACGCTCATGGAGAACTACTTGAAAATCCAGATTATATGAAATTGGTTATGAGTATTACCGATGAAAACGGACAACCTACATTTCCCGAAAAATATCCTTTGTCAATTATTCCGAAATTGAAAAAAGATTGTCAGACTGCCAGAGATTATGCGGCTAATTACGAAAATAACCCTATTGCTGAAGAAGATGCAATCTTTTTGAATAAAAAATATTTACTGTATCATACGGAAAAAAATGGAAGTAATATCGAAAAAAAGATACAGAAAGTGGATGAACATGGTAATATAGTTTGGGTAAAACATAATGCCATACTTATTGGCAGAGTAGCTTTTTTGGATTCCGCTAAAAAAGGCGGGCATGATAATGATGCGCTTGGAGTATTGGAAAAATACGATACTGGCAGAGTTATACTTGTATGGGCTAAAACAGGAGACTGGGGTACTACTGAAAGAATACGAGAAATAGAATATATAGTTAATACTCCAGAACTTTGTCCTCTGCGAGTCGGAATAGAAGAAACAGGTCAACATGATATGGAATCTATACTCGGCGAAAGAGCTATGCGCGGAGAAACAAAAATCAACCCGGATTTATTTTATCCGATGCACCCTGGGAATGAAGATAAAAGATGGCGAAATCAAATGTCTCTGGAACCGTTATTCGATTCGCATTTATTGAATTTTAAAGATACTCTGCCAGATTTGGTTTTTGATGAACTTAAATTGTTCCCGCAACATAAATGGGATGATATTGTGGATATGCTGGCATACGGCAATAGAATGTTCCAGGAACTTGGACTTTTCGGAGCTGCTTATCAATCAAATTATGCTCCAATGCAACCCTTATATGCACAGGCTGGTGTATAATGCACTTGACAAATGTAAAAAATTTATTAATATTTATAAACAGGAAAAATAAATGATGTCGCAAATTGAAGCTAAGAAAATTATATATGAATTTAATTATGGCGAACCTTACAGAAAATATTTCAGTCCAGCCAAAATGGATGAAGCGATAGAAATTCTTGGTAAAAAAGAGGCCGAAAAAATAGAGCGTTCAGCATTATATAAAAGAAATAGAGTTAGATGGAAAAAGGAGCAATAAATGTCTGAAAGAAATCCTACTGACGGTTGGGATATAAAAATACAAGAAGCTAAAAATTTCAAAAAAGAACATTCTCCAAATTGGTTGCAAATGCAGAAATATTGGATGCAGATTCCTCCAGAGCCTCCCGTAAGCCAGAAAAACAGAGCTAATCTTGTAGTACCTTTGACGCACCCGATAATAGAGACAATGAAAGCGCATATTATGGTTCATATGAATGGTGATAATATAACGACTACAGCGGAAATTGTGGGTAATAAAGATGACCCTGAAACCAAAGAATTAAATACATGTTTACAGGATTTATTTGAATATTTTTACGGCAAGCCAGAGACTTTTCTTTTTGACTGTAATGTAGTAAGTGATGCCTTAATTTATGGGAATTGTATGGTAAAAATCATGCCTCCAGATAACCCAGAAGATATTGTTAAACGAGAACTAATACATATATGGGACGCTTTATGGCAGCCTGTGGCAAGAAATTGGAATGAAGTAGATTGGGCTAGTCATGAAAAAATAGTGCCAGATAGTCATTTTGAAAAATACAAAGATGTATATGACCAGAAAAAAGTTAAGGAAGGGCTGAATGAACGAAATATAAAATGGGATATAAGATTTCGCTCTCAGGATGTGAAGGGGAATATTATAACAGAGATTTGGGATAGAGAACATAATAAATTAATTACGCTTTTAAATTATTCAACTATTATCAGAAAAGAAAAAATACCGTATTCTTTCCCATATGTTATGGCTCAGGATATACCGGAAGCCAATAGAATAATCGCAATGGGAGAATCCGAACTTTTACAATATGAGCAAATTACTGCGAATGTATTTCGTAATTTGAGAGTTGATAACGGTAAAATGGTAGGGTTGAATTATTGGTATGTGCATCCTAATGTTGACGCAAGGCCTTTAGTTAATTCTGAGCCAGGCGGAATAGTATTGGGTATGTTGCCGGAATATCAACCAAAGCCCATCGTAACTACAGATGCTTCAAGAGTATTAGAATTTGACCAACAGGCTTTTTGGAATGAATGTCAAAGAGCTACTGGAATTTTTGATACATTACGTGGGCAGACACCATCGAAACGGCAATCAGGAAAAGAAGCTGAATTATATTTAATGAACGCCAATATTAGATTCTGGATGAAAGTGCGTATTCTTGAAAGCACTTATTTCCTGCCTGCTTCTAATCTTATAGTTGACAGGATAGCTCATTCAGGTTCCACTACATTATTTAAGGATATAACTGGTATAGCCAGTAAAAACGAACTTACTCCAGCTTCATTGATACCTTTATTAAAGCGCATGAGAATACAATCGAAAGCATCTGGGGACATTTTAAATGATGAGCAAAAACGTATGTTAATAGCACAGGCGATAGGATTGTTGGTAACTGTAGTACCGAGAGAAAGACTTAATGAGCAGGGTATTATTGATTTGCTTCTTGAAACTTTCCCAGTCCCTCAAATAAGAAAAATTATTGTCGAGAAAGAAGAAGAAATAAAAGGATTAAATCTTGAAGCTTTAGGACAAATGCCTTCAATGCTTGGAGGCGGAGGAGCAATATCTCCACTTAAGACAATGGAAGGTGTAGCATGATAGAAATAATTAGCAAAGACGAATATATAAAAGCTTATGAAGGAATGGCTGAATTAGTAAAAGTAAAAGCCAATAAAGACCGATTAAATAATTTCTTAAATTATTGGCAAAAATTTATTATAATGAGAATAAGTTATGGACAAGAGGATAAGGCATCAAAACAATGGAAGGCAGGACTGCCTATAGTGGAATTTATGCAGAACGAGATAAACAATGCCTCCTCTAAACTTTTATCTTTAACCAAAACGGATAAGTCCAGCGAGAAAAAAACTGTAGAAGAAATTGAAAAGGAATCTCAATTAGCTCTTGCTAGTTTTGTCGCTGAACCCCGTAAGGAGGAATAATGTTAGATTCAGATAAGGTTATGACCCCTGAACCCAAGCAGAATGGAGGCCCCAGTCTAGATTTAAGCCAAGTGCCTGATGATACAAAGGATTGGTTAAAAAATAAATTGGGAGAGGATGTTTCTTTAACGCAGGACAATTTTTTAAAAGTGGTTGATATGTATCGCAATGCAGAAAAAAAGATTGGACAGAAAGAGGATGATATTGTGAAAAGCTTATTTGAAAATCCTGATAATAAATTGATGCAAGCTTTAAAACAAAATCTACCTGCAAAAGAACCTGAAGCGAAAAAATCACCAGAACAGAAGAAAGAACCTGAGATTACTGACGAAGAAGCTCAAAGGCTTTTATATCAGATACGAAGCGAGAAAGATAAAGAACTTGAAGCCAGGCAAAACGCTATAGATGCCAGACTTTCTGAAGCGGAAAAACGCGAACAAAGAGAAGAACAGGAACGGAATGTGCGTCAATTGGATACTTCGTATAGAGAGCTTATTTCTCAAATACCCGAAAAAGAAGTCGGCCCATATGTAAAAGCTATTACAGAAATACTTTGGGATGGTAATACTGGCAAACCTAGAGCTGATGCAGGTTTTCTTTATTATGCTAGAAATCCTGTAAAAGCGGCTTTGATTTCCTATTTGGGAATGACGGGTTCTAATCCTGCGTTATTAAGTAAACTTTCAAATCCAGTTTATACTGAAGGCGGCGGCGGAAATCTGCCTCCTGGACAAGCCTCTGTCAAATCTCCTACCGATGATGCTTTTGATAAAGCTATCAAAGCGGATAGGGAATTAGATGAGTTTAATAAAAAAGCGAAAATACGATAATTATAAAGGAGGCTTAAATGATATACCATGTAGATGCGACTACTACTGAATCGGCAGGTATAGATGTAAAGCCGAGAATAGAGGGTCTCAGTCCCAAACAAACACCTTTGGACGCGCTTATGAATTTGCTCCCTCAAGAGGGAGCTGATGGCCCAAAAATAGAATGGGAGGGAGCAGCCGAGCAGACTGTATATGTTACTCTTGGAGAAGAAATAGATAATTCGGAAACGGAATTTACGGTTTCCAGTACTACTGGAGTTTTTGATGGAGATATTCTTGAAGGATTTGGGTCAACATATGGCGAGCAAATAAGAGTTTCATCTGTAGATAATAGCACTACACTTACTGTGCAACGTGCTTGTAATAACGCTACTAAAGACACTTTTTCGACAGCAGATAAACTTTATATTGTTGGAACAGTAACCGCAGAAGGCGGCTATCCTGATGAATATTCCTATACTCCTAACGAATACTACAATTATACTACACCTTTAGCCTGTGAAATAAATTGGACTTTCACATCCAATGCGACAAAGTATAGAACCGATAGACAGGCTTTCCATGATAGGGAAGTAATGCTTGCTTATAAACGAGCCAGAGAAAGACTTAATCTTTATATGGACAGGTATGAGAATACTACAACTCATTATAGATATTCAGGTGGATTGAAATATTGGGTTGACTATGCAGAAAGCAATAAAGTTGATGCTAATATGTCTCATACTCATAGCTCTACTAAAGCAGCATTAACTCTTGCGTTATGGAATAACTATCTCGAAGATGTAACTACTTATGGAACTTCAGAACTTAAATATATTGTGTGTGGTAAAGCATTTGGAAGAGCGATAATGGATTTGTATGAAAGCAAAATAGCTATAACTTATACAGACCAACTTGGTTTTGATATGCCTGTTATCCATACTATTTATGGTAATGTGGCTTTACTTATGAATCCTTGCATGAAAGGTACGTATAATGAACCCAGATATTGGGGAATTAGCGTAGACCCTGCTTATCTTAGACGAAGGACTTTGATACCTCATAAAAAAAGAGACATTGATTATGGCTCTAATTTGAAAGTTGGTTATCAAATTCACAGCGAAAGCGGACTTGCAGTATATAATCCATTCACCTTAGTTCAGTACAATATATCTGCTGCATAATAAACGGTAATTCTAAAAGGGGGGGCAATACCTCCCCTTTTAGAGAAAAAGGAGAAGAGATGAAAGAAGTTTGGCGTACAAGAATATATATTGAAGGACAAAAAAAACCTATTGACATTATACAAAAAGATGTGTTGAAAGAGGATTTGAACATGGAAGCTGCACAAGATGTTGCACATAAGATTTTCTCTAAGAAATATATCCATATTTCCGAAAAAGATAAAGAAATATATATCCCTTCATTTAAATTAAATAAAGTTGTTCTTGATAAAGTTAAAGTAAAGGAGAAATAAGATGGCGAAAGGTAAAGGAATAAAAACTGTTAGATTATCTAATTTAAGAACCAGGATAGATAAAGGATTAAAGGAAATAGGGAAAGAATCTTTACCAGAAAGAAGTAAGGGATTAAAAGTTATCGCTGATGTTATAGAAAAATTATTCCCAGAAGAGAAAATCAATAGAAATAGCTTATCTTTGGCTACTATAGATAAAGAGATTGCGGAAAAGGTATATAAAAGCTTTGTACCTAATGCTAAAAATATTCCAGAAGATTTTGAAGAACATATCTTTTTATACGCTCCGAATACAGGGAAAATATATGTTCCTAAAAAGCCTATACCTATCGAAGGATTAGACCCTAAGAAAAGATGGCCTATGGTAGAAGTTTTCTTTAATCCGCATTATCATACTGTTGATTTAGGTTCTAAAACATATAAAAGAGAATTTGGTGATGGATTTACCATGAGAGATTGTGCTGATTATATTCTTTCTATAGATAAGCACGCTAAAGAACTTACTTTGGACCAATATGCAAAAGTCCGTGAATTAAGGGGAAGATTGCCTATGAGCTTGCAAGGAGAGAAAAAAATGAATCCTAAGAAAATAGAAGAAATAATCAAGAGAGACGAAACAGGCCTGAAGCAGGAAGGTAAAGTTTTTATACCCGAAAGTTAGGTGAGAGATGTTAGTCTCTGCTGCGTTAACTAAAATACGTGATAATCTACAAGAACCCCAAACCGATGGAGCTTTTACTCCTGCTATTTTACTTAGAACCTTAAATTCAGAAATGAAAATAGCTATTGGGTCATTATGGGAAGCTGGTTGGTATATTTATCTTAAGGGATTAATAGAAAGAAAAACAAGTCTTTCCTTAATTCCTGGAGATGATGATGAAGAATATTATGCTTATACATCATTGGAGTATACTCCGTGGGAACCTTCTCTTATTGCATGGGCTGGAGATAATCCTACTACATATATTTCTCCACAATTCTTTTTCCCGCATAGACAAACAGAATGGGGAGATACAGAACAGATAGAGCGAATTACAATCAGAGGAGACAGACTTTATTTCTATAAACCAACTAGTTCTACTATACGAGTTATGTATGTTAAAATTCCAGATGACTATGCCACTATCGATACTATTGATTTAACGGATAATATAATTAATGGGTATTTAATTCCTAAATGCACAAGTGAAGCTATGTTGCAAGATAGAGGAGTTATTTTAGATGATAAATGGGATAGAAAAGCTGAAAAGTTTTTATTCGGACTTAAAACTGCTGCATTACCATTAATGAATCCATATAAACAAATACCTCGTGATATTGGATATGACAATATACAAGGAGGTGGAAGAACCGTTTACGGGTCATCTAATAACGATGAACGCTTATGAAAAATTAGCTGATAAATATAAAATACTATCGGTAGATAATTTACTAGGACTTAACTTAGATTTATCCGATGAGAAAGTTCCGCCTAACGAAGCTGTTGTTTTTACAAATATGAAAATAGGTACACTTGGTGTCCCTGAAACTGTAAATGGGTGTACTCGTAAAAAAGCTTTTAATGCTACATATGATAGTGCTAAAAAATTGGGAGCATATTTAACACGAGGAGAAGATTATATAGCTGTATATCATGATGATAATGCTGTAAGGCTTTGGACTTATCCTGATTATGCTTTATATGCGACATTGTCTCAGTCTTTCACTGAAGCTACTTGGTTTGCTAATCATGCTGGAGAATTGTGGGTTGGTAATATGGCAGAAGGTATGTATCGCTGGAGACCAGGGCATGAAGCAGAAAGAAGAGGAAGTGCTCCTGAAGATATAATAGCCGAACCTTATGAAGAGGGAGAGGCTTCTAAAATACATACAGAATGGAAATTTGCATATGATTATGAGTTGAATGGAGGAAGAAGTGCGTTAAGTAGAAGTGCTAGAGTAAGGCTTTTTCATGATACCCATAAGGTAAAATTAACCGTTGATACGCCTCCTGAAGGCAGTAAAGGAAGAAGAGTGTATGCTTCTTATTATTATGATTCGGATAGTGATGGTACAAATGATGCCTGGACTAATTGGTATTTTGTCTATGAAGAAGATAATAATGATACTATTGAAATTATTTTAGACGAAGAATTAACAGAAGATAGAGAAATAACAGATGCTACTAAATATACTGAAGATACTGCTTCCAGTATTACTCCGCAAGCTAAATTCGGAATAAGCTATGGTAGTCGGATATGGATTGGATATACTGTAGATTCTCCTACAAAAGTGCAATTTTCTGAAGTAGGAAGGGTTTATTTTAATTCAAATGATTTTTTCGATTTAGGAGAACCAATAACTAATCTCTGGGGATTTCAAAATAAAGTAATAGCTACTACTTTAAATAAAATTTGGTTATTAAGCGCAGAACCGCATGAACAACATTTATTGGAAGATGCTTTTGGAGCTTATGAAAATTCGGTTAAAGAAAGTGTGCATGGATTAGAGGGCATATGCGGAAAAGGAATATGGATTTTTGATGGTACTAAAATACAGATAATTGAGAAAATAAGTTCGGTAGATTTCAGCGGACTTGAAAAATCCAAAAGGTATTTTCTTTATACTTCTCAACAAGATTTTGAATTAGGAACTTATGAAAATGGGATAAGCAGCGATTATATACCAGGAGCAATATCCCTACAACCTAATTTGCGGGAAATGCTAGGATTAGAAGGGATTTTAGATTGGTGTTTGGCGTGTGATGAATATTTTAGTACTAGTATTACTCACGATGAAGATTATTATGCGCAACCGTTTATCATTCCGGGTAGCACTTCTGATACGGTATTATTAAAATCGGTTGTTATTCGTATGCGGGCTGATTCTGGGGCAGAGGATGAGCAATTTGTTGGCAGCATAAGGGCAGATGATAGCGGAAAACCGAATATAAATGAAACGTTAGCGACTTGGTCAAGGGAAATAGCTTTAGGCCCACCTTTTAGATACCACGAATGCGAATTAAGTGAAACTTTAAGCATCGCTAAAGGAACCCGATATTGGATAACTATACCAGCACAAGGTGGTTTCCATACGGATTGGCAAATATATAGCTATACTGACCCTAATGAAGATTATTATCCTGGAGGGAAAATGGTTGCTAGTGAGGATGGGGGAGAGAATTGGTCTGAAGATTTTCACAACGATACCAGTAGATATATGACATTTTATCTTAAGGGGACGGGGGACATTCTTGTATCCAATCCATATTTATCTGGTTACGTGGATGCTTTAGCATATTTTGTTACTACATCTAAAGATAGAGCATATGCGCAGAGATTCAGAATAGATGCAGATTGCGCAACAGTTAGAGGAGAACTTTTGGTAAATCTTAAGACAGGTTCTCCAGATTATCCAACTATAAAGATACATTATGAAAGTGTGGGTGCTCCAAGCGTAACATGGATTGCTACTGCTTCAAATTTTACCGAGGAAGATGATATTTTACGATTTGATTTTGATACTCAATCTTTGGAAAGCGGTACATGGTATTGGCTTGTAATAGGGAAAGTGGGAGATACTAATAATAATTGGAGATGGGGTTCTACGAAGTATAAAGCTTCTTATCAATATGCTTATAAAGATAATGGAACTTGGACTGCTGCTACCGATGCTTCTGTATGGTGTAAAATATTTGCTACAGATGAATCAGAAGATGTTGAATGGGCTTTGACTGGGGTTTGGACTTCTGATACAATGAGTTTACAGGGAGCGAATGATGATTTTGAAAAGATTTATTGCCGCAAAATGGTTCCTGCGGGTTCTACAGCAACTATTGAAAAGAGAGAAAAAATAAGCGATTCTTGGGGAAGTTGGACAGAAATATCTTCATTCCCCAATACTGTTTCCGCCAGTACTACCGATTTGGAATTGCGAGTTACATTAGAACTTGGAACAGCTAATTATACTCCTATCGTAGATAGTTTATTTGTAACTTATACAAAAGATGGAGATAGTGGAGATTTGCTTCATGTTGGAATTGTAAATGGAGAATATTGGATAAGTAAAGATGATGCAAATGCAGATTCTTCGGATACTTTTACTTTAGTACATGATAAATTTGGGAATTGGCATAAATTATCTGAATGTTTTTATGATTATTTGCAAATGGAAGAAAATATTACATTGGGAATAGGGAAAAATCCTACTGAAACCTACAAACACATTTACAGATTGGATGACCCAGATGTTAGTGTATGGTATTCTGGAGATTCCACGACTAAAGATATAGATACAGAATGGGAAAGCGGTTGGATTTTATATGATTATTTTGTAAAGCATTATAGAAAACTATGGATGAGTTTTAGCGGAGATTCGGATGAAATATTATATATTACCATAGGAACGAGCGGAGGGGAATATTCTTCTGAAGACAACGCTTTATACTCTTACCCAACTAGCGTTGTTTTGGAAGGAACTGATTATATAAAAGATTATTATATTAGCTTGCCTACAGAGATACAAGGCAAATGGTTAAAAATAAGTATTACTGGGGAGGGAGTAGATTGGAGATTTCACAGGTATGAATTGCATTATTGGGAAAAACCTTACCGCAATATTTCTATATCTTCTGCTGTCCAAGATACTGTTACGGTAAGGCTTGCCAACACTACTTCTGTTACAAATCCTCAGACTTCTTGTTTTTATGGTAGTTATTTGTTCGTAGGGTTTCTCCGGACAGTATCAGATTGTTATATAAGAAAATATTTGGTAAATCTGGATGGGAGTTTGACCTTGCTTGCCACAGCTACGATTACAGATGGGTTAGGTATTTCTCAAATAAAAGTTACAGCAAACTATGTTTATGTTGCTTATGGGGGACACTATTTTGCTATTTTAGACCATGATTTGAATTTGCAAGATAGTGTAATTCTTGGTACATCAAGTAGTTGCGCTTTGCGTATGGCTATTTCCGATGATGAAAATCATGCTTGGGTATCACATAATACCGCACAAGACGTATACTATTTTGACATTTCTGATAAAGCCGCTATATCCGCATCTGTTGACGCTTTGACTTCGGGAATCTACTTCGAGTTAATGTATACCAATAATTATTTAATTGTGTCTTATTTAACTACTAATAAGATAGGCGTGTACGATGTTTCTGCCCCCGCGACAGTGCCTTATTCTGCCACGAAAGAAATTGCCACTAAATATATCAGTAGGATGGTGCTAGGCAGCGATGTCAATAAAATTTTTTACGCTGGGACAGCTTCAACAAATGGTCCAGGTATAATAGATATTTCAACTTTAGCAAGCCCTTCTGTTACAATTAACGATGATGACGGGAATTTCTTTGGCAGAGAAATTGCACGTAAAGGTCAATATTTATTTGTGCTTCATGCGGATTCTGATGTAGTAAGGGTTATTGATATGGGTGCAGGCTATGATAGTCTAACTTCAGAGTCTTCTTTATCTACAGTAATAGGAGATTATACTGCCAATGTGGGGTCTTGGAACTCTGAATCAGAACTAGCTTTTGATGGACATAATTTGTTGGCATATTGTTCGATAGAATCCGATTTGATATATGTGTTTAGAATATATGGAGTATAGGAGGTGATAATATGTTTGACCCTTTAACAATAGCAACTGGAGTTTCGATTGGAGGCAGAATTTTAGGAGGATTATTCGGAGGTGGCGGGGAGCCTGCTGAACCAGCTTGGGGAGCACAGAGAACATATTTTGAGCATCAGTTGCGTAAAATGCTTAAACCGCAAGAAGAAGAAGCTGTAAGCAGATTACGATTAGAAGCTTCACGAGGCGGTGGATTATCTGGAGGGGCTTATCTTTCAGGGATTGTAGATATACAAAAAAAGTTTAATGAAGTAATGGGAAGAGAATTAAGTGCGTATGAAATGCAGCAGGCAAACGCAAGATTGCAATGGGGGATGCAGAAATCTATGATGCAAGCCCAACAACCTAGTAGATTAGGGCAATTCTTTGAAGGAGTAGCTGGAGATATAGCAGGATATTATGGGACTAAGGCATTAGGAGAGCAACGTACAGGATTTTCAAACCAGATGGGAGAAATGTCTGATGAAACAAAAGCATGGGATATATTTAAAAGTTTATCAGACCCTACTATGAAGAAAAAATTTTTGCAACATGAGTTTGGTGGGAAATATGCGTATCTTTTTGAATAGGAGGATAAGATGGCAGAAGTAGGAAAAACTATGATGGAAGCAAGGGCAGCATTTCCTGGATTGCAAATAGCTTCAACTGCATTTGGGCAAGCATTAGCACAAAAACAACTTGAATTATCCTGGGAACAGCTTAAAACACAAAAAGAAATGTTTGTAGTGGAACAGAAACGTGCAGATGAGGAAGCTATTTTGGATGCAGCTATAGTACAGTGGGCTGCCAAAATGAAAGCTTTAACTCAGGGAAGTGGAAAAATTAGAGAATTTCCTTATAATGAAGAACTGCGAGCAATAGAACATAAAAGAGATTTATTGACTGATGTAGATAAAATAATTAATACGGCTACTATAGGAACATATGGAGATAGCCGTAGTTTTGGCCCAAGATTAAATCTATATAAGCAAGCAATGCAGCAAGGAGATATGAGCTTAGCTGATGAAACACTTAAAAAATTAGGTCAATATTATACTGAGCCTAAAACAATCAATGAAGCTTTTAGTTCTGTTAAAGGTATATTCGGTACAGAGCCAGGTATATCTAATATAGATGGAGTTCTGGAAAATATTAAAATAGCAGTTTCTCCTGATTCCCCAATGGCTTCAATAGCTTCGACTGCATTAAATAATGCCAAGCAAAGATTTACAGGAGAAAGTCGAGTAAGCCCAACTGGAGAAGCTAATTTTATTACCCAGCAAAAAGCACGATTTGGAAAAGACCCTGATTGGTGGGGATGGACGCAAAAAAATATGCCTACGTTTATAAGACATTTACTTGTAGAGCTGTCTGATAGATTAAATGAAAAATTAGATGCAGGTACATTAACTGAGCCAGAATCTTTAGTATTGAATAGACTTAATGCTATGGGTGGGGATTGGAATAAATATGCCAGGGATTTTACTGAAAGTATTATGAATCCAGGAATGAATAGGAATCAAGGAAATGCAGCTTTAGTAGATGAAGTATTGGGATATGCGGGAATAAGTGCGGATATATTTGGATTTGTGAATCCTGAACACATGCAAGCTATACCTATGCTGCAAGAATATTCGAGAGTAGAAACCCTTGAAAGAGGTATGGTGCAGGATTATGCTGGAGAATATCCAAGACAATTTCAAGAATATGCTGCTCTTAAAAATGCTGTAGGAATGATAGACCAAAAGACTAATATGGGATATTTGATGAATCTTGATGATTTACGTAAAATGCAGCTATTTGAATACGAAAATAGAATGGAACAAACTGGATTAAATATAATCCGAGATTTTGAAAGCATGGGATTATTAGACAGAGCGGTAGAATACAGCCCTGGGGTAACAGCAGAAACACATAAATCATATATTAGAGATATTGCCGATGCTGTTACTATGGGAGAAACAGAAAGAGCTAGAGAAATATTAATGGGAAAACCTGGAGAATTTGAAGGATATATAGATTTATGGTTTGATAATGAAAAAGTTACTCCTGATTTTATAGCAGATTTTACTGAGTTCTTCTATAGACATGGAGCATTAGAATCTCCTAATCCGCTTGATGTATCTAATATTGCAGAGAGATATAGAGCATTGGATATTTTTACGGAAGAAGAATTAAAAGAAGCAAGAAAATTTTCTGCTCAGAAATATCCAGGAGGTGGCGCAATTGCTATATTGGAATTTCTGAAAAGAGGTAAAAAATAAATAATGCCAACCAATACGCTTCAAGCATATCATAATTTAACTCTCAACGAAAAACTTGATTCTTTAAAATTTGCCAGTATGGGAATACGGAATGAAGTTCAAAAACCTTTTGCAGAAAGAGTTGTAGCTCCATTGATGAGAGGAAATATTACGATTGCTGAAGCACTTGCATCAATCCCTTTTGTGCCATTGCAGAAAGAACAATTTTATTATGATGACCCTGAAGATAAAGAAGGAATAGAAAAAACTTTTACTAAATATTTAAGTAAATATGGTATTAAAGAACCAGATAAATTCGCTAAAGAATTAACACAATTAAGTCCAGAAGAAGCTTATAAGGCAGTGGCGAAAAGAGGTTCTAAGATATTTGCTCAAAGATTACGAGATGAAGTCTTTACAAAAAGAGCTTCAGAATTGTTAGGTGGGATAAAGGGAGCTGAAGAAAAATTTTATACTACCCCTATTGGTAAAGCTACAATAGGAACTTCACCTTTATTTTTAATGAAATCAATAGAAGATTCCTTTGCGAAAAGCATGGGGAAAGAAAATTTTGCTCAATTTCTAAGAGATTCTGAGCATTTTGTGAAAATAGATTATGAGGATATGGGACATGATAATGCAATATGGATGGGATTTGTAGAGTCTTTGCCAATAGCTAATAAACTTATTAAATGGGAGGGTTCTGGATTAAATAAATTTAATGAATCTTCTTCATATTATATGGTTAAAGGATTAGGAGCTTTAACTGGTACTATTTTGCAATTAATGCTTATGCGTAAAGCTACACGTCCTTTTGCACAAGCTGGATTGAAAACATTTAGTGAACAAATGGGAATAAAGACTGCTTTAAAAATGGGAGCTAATTGGGATTGGAATACTGATAGAATGGCGAAAGTAGCAACAAAAATTAGTAACATTTTGATGGGAGGATTGGATTATGGATTAAATTATTCTGCTCTTACTGGATTGCAAATTGGATTAAATAATTATATAGAAGAAAAACATTTTGATGCGAAAGATTTATCTCATATAATGCGTAGTTTTGAGTTAGGTTCTGCTATTGGGGGTATATCTGCTGCATGGTTTGGAACACAAGTTCCGTTTATTATACAAAAACCTATAGAAGAATTAGAACAGGGTGTAGTTGCGGCTATGTCAACGATGCAGTCTATGTATGAAGATAGTGGGGATATAACTTATGAAGATTTTACGCAGGCATTTTTATGGGAATTAATTGAAATACCATTTGAAAACTTTTTACCTTTAGCATTGGGTTTATTTGGTTCTACGCCTATGTCTGGTTCTCTTGCTCGGATGGGAGATTTAGAAACTGAAGTATTAAAAGCTCGTACAGAGATGGTTAAGCAGGAAAATTTCGGAATGACAGATAGTTACGCTAGAAAATTGGCTGATGGTAAAATAGCTGAGGAGATGCAGCGATTCCAAGATGAGAATCATAGACCTATGACATTTATCGAAAAACGCAGATATTGGAAGAACACTTTAGAAAATGTTAGGAAACAAGAAAGTAAAGATATATATGAGGTAACTTCTAAAGAAGCTAAAGTGGGAGATGATTTCAATCCTCGCAATCCTTATGGGGAAAATATATTTAAAGATAAAGACATTAGATTATTGCGATGGGCTTTTAGGGAAAAATATCCCAATGAAATACCAACAGAAGAAAGAACAAGGTCATTATTTGAAAGTGTAGTTAAAATGAGTGATAAAGATATTTTTGCAGGATATAAGAAAATGTCATGGGAAGACCAGAATTTTAGTGTTAAGCAAGCTACTAAGATTCTTGCGAATGGAGATTTTTATGGAGATGATTTTGCTGATTCTAAGAAAATAGATGTTATGAAGAAAAAGCTTACTGAAATAGGGCGTATTTATCCAGATGTTTTAAAGGGTAAAATTAAACGTAAAAGTAAGAAGAAAGTATGGAAGTTTAAAAAAGGTAAGACAGAAGGACGGGTGGATGTATTTGATGAAGAAACTGGAGAAGTCATTGGAACGGTTGACCCCGACCCAATAATTACGGAATATGCGCATAAGTGGCAGGAAGAAGCATATGGCTATCGTTTTGGATTGGATTTATTATATGATAAAGAAGTAGATTATATAATGAATGATATTTTGGAGGAAGAAGCTATACATAAAACTTTTGTTGAATTGATTAAGAAAGACCCTGAAATTAATCCAGACGAATTGGCTTCTCGCGCTGTAGATAATATTAAAGGCAGACCATTTTATTTCGCAAGATTAGGAGATAAAGTATTTGGGAAATATATGAAATTACGTGATGCTGTAAATATTGATATGCGCAGAGGCAGCGATAATGTGCATAAAGATATGGATAATATTATTAATAGAAGATTGGGACGTAGAATTACACATCATGAGGATTTCTGGAAAAATTTAAGATGGAGTATAGGAGGTAATCCAGAAAATAAGCTTTTATCTTTAGAAGAAACATTAAATTTAATGGCTAAAGATAATATTCGTATAAAGGATGCAGAAGCTTTTAAAAAAGCAAGAGATGAATTTAGAGCATGGTTTTATTCTGATGGGGATTCTCCATATTTTAAAAATAATAATTGGATTATTAAAGAAGGATTGCGTTATCATATGGGTATCCCTCCAGATGTTGCTATTGAAAATTATGACCCTATAATTACTTTTGCGACAGGATTTGACTGGGATGATGAAGCTTTGCCTTATATACGCAATGTTCATAAAATTCCACGGGCTAGAATAAGCGAATTGCAGAAAATGAGTTATGAAGATTATAAAAATTCGGATATAACAGGTAAACTCGGTTTAGTTCTTTATATCAATAGAGGACTTAAAAACAAATATCTTCATGGCCCATTGAGAGAATTTGAAGCAGAAATTAAAAAACTAAAACTTGACCCTGGACAACAAGCAAGAGTAGCTAGATTTATACGAGATATTCGGGGTATTCCAAAAAACTCTGACATAGATATTGAAAACACTTTATTGGATGTAGCAAATAAAGTCCCTATTCCAATAAAGAAATTAATCCCTGGAGTGGGAGAAGATGGTAAAATATCTAATAGACATATAGAATTAGGTATGAACGCTATATTATCTTTTATTTATTCTGGTGGATTGGGATTTAGGCTTTCTTCTGCCATTAAAAATAGTTTGCAAGGGCCTTTGAATACTCCTCCTGGCATGACATTATACTGGTGGATGACTGGAGTAAAAGAGATATTAACCAATCCAGAATCACGGCAACTCTGTTGGAATTATGGAATATTTCATAGTGTAGGAGTACCAGGATTATATGAGGATTTTCAAAGTCCAATAACTAAAACATTACAACAATCTTTGCGATTATTTACTTCTGTTGACCATTACTGGAATAGGGGGCCGATATATATAGGAGCACGCAGACAATTTGAGTGGTATTTAAATAAATTTCAAAATGACCCTAATCCTATAGGGAAAACTACTGAAACAATAGCAAGTAAACAAATGGAGAATATCGGCAGGAGATGGTTAGATTTAGCAGAAAAAGCCAAGGCAAATGATGATTTATATAAACAGCATGGTAATGAAGTTTTTGCTGAAAAGAGAGATGCTTTAGTTGAAATGATTAAAGATGAATATGGATTCGTACAACAGGCTAATTCTAACTGGGAATATGGGACTATGGGGCGTCCTCATATATTCGCTACTAAAGGCGGAAAACTGGCAGGGACATTTATGACATGGCCGACTTGGTATTGGGGGACTTACTTGCCTTCTTTATTACATCAAGATAAATTCGGATTAATACGTCATATGGCTAAAGCCACATTAGCTGTTTATTTCTTTAATAAAGTATTACATATGAATATACGTCCTTGGACTGGATTTGGTACATTGCCTATAGCTCCATATGGGCCATTGCCTCAAATGATATTTAAAGCTATAGAATGGAAACAAGCGAGTCTTTATGGACATGAAGAATGGACCAAGAATGCAAGAAAAGATTTTTTGAAAAGTTTAATGGTAGGAATACCTGGAATGTATGCTGTTACAGATTGGATGAAAGTATTTGATGAATATCATAAGGAAACGCCTTATTGGGATAAGCGAACTGGAATGTTACATACAGGACATAATCATTGGAAAGCATGGAGTGATTTGGCTGGAGTTACTAATTTTTATAATGACCAAAAACGTATGTTGGAATATATTAAAAATGGAGAGATGGATGCTGCTAATAAGATAGGTAGAATTTATAATATGCAAAAAGTTTATCGTAGACCTGATGGAGCAATAGTACGATGAGTGATATATTTGATGCAAAGAAAAGAACAAGAATAATAGAAGTAAATCGAGGATTAAAGGATTATACTATGCCCTGGGATAATGATATTGCTGTTCTTAAAAATTCTTTAATAGAACGAATAACTAATCTTGGGAATACTATTACTGCTATTTCTGAAATTACTTCTGCGGAAGAAAGAATATTACAACATTGGGGAACCACAGAGACAATGAGTGCTTCGGAGCAAACATTTTACTATGCGGATTCAGGGTTCCCCTCTGTTATAGATGGAGCTTCACCATTTACTATCCCCTGGGCGGATAGAGGATTGCGTGTTTATGATTACGATAATAGTTCTGTTACTTTGCGAGTGAGTGATGCGGGTATAGCCGATTTGCCTATAACGGTTGGGATAGAACTTACTGGTTATGCTTCTGTTTTCCCTGAAAAGATTTATAATGCGGTACTGGAAGGATTACGTATTAAATCCGATAGAGAAGTTAGGTGTAGCAATATTAATGATACTTCCATTACTCTGACTGCTTTTGCTGAAGGGATTGATAATCCATCATTTGTTGTAGGTCTAAGAATTTCTGGCAGAGAAGAATTGGGTGGGGACTTGAAATATTGGGAGACTAATGTTACAATGACTTCCGAAGAACAAACATTTACGTTTGAAGATATTGGGGCTGGAACGGTTGATGATTATGCTTACATTGTAGCTGCTACATTGGATACTGATGAGGATAGTAAAACTATTTATTATAGTGATTGCATTGACGCGAGAGGAGGAGAGGTATTAGCAAGCAGAATAACAGATGCTCGTATAGCAGGATTGGTATGCTTGGAAAATATGGCTGGATATATTACCGCTTGTGAAGATACGTATTTTACAATAGCAAAGTCTATGGCTGGGATAACTATGGATGAAGCTGTAACCTTTTGGGTATCAATAAGAGGAGCGAAAACATGAAAAAATTTATATTATTATTTTTATTAATGGTTGTTTCGGTTAATGCTGCGACTTCAACTTGGAAAGTACGAGATTCTGATGGGGATACTATATTCGTTTCTTCCGATGGCAAGATTTATCATAGTGGGGACACAATCTTTATAGATGATGTAATTAAATCAGACAGAGCTTTAATCGATACGATTATAGGCCGTTTGCTTGGCGAAGCTGATTCTGCAATACTTGCAGATAGCGCAGATTGGGCTGACTTACTTGACGGATACAGTGAAGATTACTTCCTCGATACGCTTTTTTGGGTAGACGGCAATGTAGTTTTTGTTCCCCTTGCTGGAGATATTCAGACTTATATTGACGCCGCCGATTCTGGGTATACACTTGTATTGGCTTCTGGAGCTTATACTATTACAGATACCTTAATCATAAACAAGCAATTAAATATAGTAGGACAAGGTAGTTCTGGATTTGTTACTACTCCAGTTACTCCTTCACATGGCACATTAATAACTTCCTCTACTGCCAATATGGTAGCTTTTCAGATAAACAATGATAATGTCCGTATATCCGATTTGTCTGTAAATCTAACTGGAGCTGCTTCAACAGGTGTTAAAGTAGCAAATAATTTAGAAGGTATTGCATTAAATGATATAGATGTAATTATAAGTAGTACTGGTGCTGTGAAAGGATTTGACATTAAAGGTTCTGATGTGGTAATGAGAGATTTAACATTTTATATAACTTCTACCAATGCTTCTTCGGCTGGGGCATATTTTTGGAATGATAATACTACTACAAGAGATGCTGTGGTTGATTGTTATAATGTTACTGGTACTGTAGTAGGTGATGCGACTTATGCTTACGCTTTTGCTTGCTATAATATTAATGATGCCAACACATTAACACTTAATCTTTCTGCTTCTGTTTGTAAAGCTCTAACAGGGACTCCATTAGATATAGCTGTTATTTCAACCTCTACGGTTACCAATAACTCCACTGTTAATGCTTATATGTGTACTTTTGATGGTGCGGATTACGATGGCTATCAAACAGGTAGTAATGTTCTTAGTCTTGGTGGTTCGGTAATGGTGAATAATCTTATATCTGGCACAGTTACTTATCGTGCTACAATGATTTCCGATGCAGTACAGACAAATGTCATTAAGACTGATACGATTAAACCTACCAATAATGGGCAAGTAACTTTTCCTGATGATGCAGTATTTGACTCAACTATTACTGCTGCTTCTGCGGATATTGATACAGTTACTGGTTATCTCAAAGGTGAGGCAGATTCTGCTATAATTGCCGATACTGCTCATAATGCGAAAAACTCTCTTGATAGTAATTTTGTTAAAATCACAGCCACCTATGCGGATATAGATACTTTTACCGATGATACCCACATGGATTCTTCCTTAACTGTTGATGGCGGGTATATCGCAAATGTTATCGCTCAGGCTTACAAATCAGAATACAATATTTCCAGTCAGCTTGGTTCTTATGTACACGGGATTAAAGTCGAGCATACACGAACAGCCGATATTCAGCCCGCTACTGGCGGATGGTTCGGCGGACAGTTTGTGTTGAATTCAGGGACAACTGCTTGGGATGATGTAGACAAGGCTTCCTATGCTATTCAAGGTGTTATTAAAGGCGACCAATGGGATGGGTCGGTAGATGTCAATGCTGGTAGGTTTGAATTGCAATCAAGCGGTAGTGTTCGAGATATTGTTTATATCCTTGCTAATACTGGAACTGCGGTTAGCAGTTCAATGCTCTATATGCCAACTCATATCAGTCTGCCTAATGCGATTCAAATAAATGCACAGAGCAATTCAACAATAACTAATGGTATTGATTTTGTAACGGGTGCAGGTTCACAATTAAAATATGGGATAGATTTCAGCGGAGCTACGATTGATAGTGCGGATATTAGATTTAGTGATGGTACTTTAATATCTGATTCATTTTCCACCTCGAAACTCATTGCGACTTACGCCGACATAGATACCTTCACCGATGACGTGGTTTTCGATTCAAATCTTATTATTGGTACTGATGCATCATCTGCAAGTTTGTGGTTTAACTTACGTAGAACCATGATAAGTAGTGGGGAGGATATAAGATTTCCATATACCTATGCCACTTTTTCTATTTTTACAAATAGTGTTTTCAGGGCACGATTTAATTCAACAGGCTTGGGAATTGGGACTCCAACTCCCAATGCAAAATTAGATGTCATAGGTAGTGCAATAATTGATACGAATTTAACTGTTAATGAATTCGCATCAATAGGCGATTCATTAAAAATTGGTTCTGGTACAGCAATAACAAAAATAATAAAAGTCGGTAGTCATTTGGCTATAATCTTACCCGGAAATGATACTTTATGGGCTGCTAAAGATACTACTGGATTTTAAAAGGAGACAAAATAATGAAAAAACTTTTAGCAGGATTGTTGATTTTAATAATGTTTATGATACCTATACAAGTAACTTCTTTTAGCGAAAATTATTCTATAATGCCATTAATGCAAGAACAGTTAAGTCTTATTGAACAAAAGAGCTATGAATTAAACAATATTCTTAAAGTTCCCGATATTTTGTATCAAGCTAATGGTTTGATAATAGAACTTTCAACAGAACAGAAAAAGGATTTATTCGATGTCGGAGTTTTAAGATGGCAGGAATTAAAAACCGCTTATGATTCTCTTAAGATTTTGGTGCAGGCTTTTGACAAGGATTCGATATTCTAATGCAATCAATAATCGAAAAGTGGAATTATGCGTGGGATACCTATCTATCAAAAGTTCAGGCTGATAAGTTCTGGCACTTCTTAGGATTCTTATTCTTCACGATTGCTTTGAATGTCGCTCAAATATGGAACTGGGTTATTTTGGCATTAGTGATAATCTTGGCAATAGGTAAGGAGTTCTGGGACTGGTATCATGGGCGTGAGTTCAGCATAGGTGATTTGATGGCTGACGCGGTAGGTGTATTCTTGGCGTATGTGATTAATGGCGTGTATATACAGGTTTTAACATAGGAGGTGAAATATGCGTAAATTAAGTGTTTTATTGTTGTTACCGATGTTATTGATAGGAGCTTCAGGGCGATGGGATTTTACTTATACTGGCAACAGAGAAGATTCGACTATTATAACTAGAGCAGTTACGAAGCATTATGCTATTCTATCAGATTCTATTGCATGGAACTCAACTTCAGGGGATTCTTTAATATCAGATAGCGTTTATATATTCCCTGATGACCCATTTACTTTTACAGCATTACAGGGATTTGATAATTCTTCATTGTATTTTCAGCAAGCATCAAAACCAGAAGACTTTGCTAAATTAAATTCTTGGACATTACTTAAAACTATAGGTTCTGTTTCAACTGTTCCAGAATACAGAATTGCTATAGGAGATGTTCTTTATGCAGAACCTTGGATAAGATTTAAGTTAAAAGCTGATGCAACTGTAAATAGAACAGCATTAGAAATGAGAATGATTTTAATATCAACTACCAAAACCGAATAAAGGAGGTGGATATGAAAAGATGGTTAATCGTGTTACTTTTGTTACCAATCGTGTTACTGGGATATAAATATTCCGAATATACTTCGAATGGATTATATTATATTGTTACAGATAGCTTAACACTCGCTACTTGGCTTAATGCTGATAGTGTAGATGCCGACCATGTTACTGTGAATATTGGTTTGGTAAACTCTGGATATAATGATATAGATAGCTTAGATGCGGAGCATATCGTATTTAATACCACTATGGTTGCTAATGGAGCTACAATAGATGCTAATTATTATGAAGGGTCTGCTGCTACGAATGAAACAAGGTATTTTGATTTTACTGTAGAAGATTCAACCGACCCTGCTGGAAGTGCGGAAATTAGTGCTGGATATTTTGCTTATAATAAAGTAGACGGTTCTAATGGTGTTTATACTGTTAATGGATTAGAAGGTGTAGCAAGAAGTTCTTATGCAGATGAAGCAGGAACCTTTAGAGGTGTTTATGGTAGAACCTATACAAGTGCAGGAGCTACAGCGACAATGCGTACTGCTATTGGTGGAGAGTTTTCTGCCAGAGCTGGTTATAGTGGTGGTACAGATTGTGTAGTTGATGGCCCACCAGCAGGCACTGCTTTCGTAGGTGCAAGAATATGGATGGCCCCATATTTTACATCAGGTAGTTTGCAGTATATTAATAACTTCTGGGGATTATGGATATATGGAGAACACGCAACTCAACGTAATGCTGATGCCGCAATTAAGATAGAAGATGCAGGTGGTGGATTCACAGATGATATAATTATGCAAGGTGGAGCAGCTCTTAGAAATACTGGCGATGATACTTTACATATAACAGAGACAGCAATAAATCTTATTGGCAATGTAGAAATATCTGGAATAACAACTCTCGATTCTGTAGTTTCAATAGGTGGTTGGGGATATACTGGTGAGCATATTGATATACCAGAAGCATCTTCAAATACTAATGCTGGGCTTGGTTTATATAGTATGGTTAATTACTCAGTTACAGCAGGAAAGGTCTTTGCTGGTACATATTCAAGGATGTTGGCAATGACAACAGACCAAACTAATCAAGCAAGTATGTATGGTACGGAAAGCCAGTTTAGATTATATGATGTAGATATAGCTGATGGAGACCATGCTGGTATTTGGGCTTATGCCGAACAATCTGGAACTTCTGTTTTAAGTGGAAATGGTACATTTTCAGCAATTTCCGCTACAGTAGAATCGGGAGCAAACTTTACAGTGGGAGCGACTGAACACGTAACTGGTATTACTGTTGATGGTTCAATTAATGGAAGTGCGTCTATTGACGGAAGTGCTAATTATTCTGCTGTATATATTAAATCAAATGGCAAAGACTGGTTTAATGGTATTAAAATAACAGGAGCAGATAATGCCATTTTATTCCAGAATGATGCGACATTAGATAATAGCGAAATAGATACTTTAATAGCTACAGAAACAGTAATAAAATTGGCAGGAGAAGCCATAATAACTGGGGATTTAACAAGTGTTGGTTCTGTTACATCGGATGGTACGATTACTTTAAATGGAACGACTGGGAATGGTATTAACGCAACTGGTACGTTTTCTGACCATGTTATTGACATTCAACCTGCGGCAACTTTGGGCGACAATAAAGCTATATATATTGGTACATGGGGAACAGAAGCGGAATTTAACGATGGAGGTGGGTTATTCCGTATTTATGGTAAAGTAGGTTCAGGTGGCGTAACTTCAGCCAATATTTTTGTACGAACATTAACTGAAAGCACTTCTCCGCCTATTTCGGCACAATTTTATACTGATTGCGATGCGGTTGATAGTGCTTCAGCACCGAATACAATGGATGGTATAGATGTATTTGCTTTGATTAATGATAACAAATACTTTGCAGAACCCGCGAATGATTCTCTTGATATGCTTCAAGGTATGAGAGCTATTTGGGCAAAAGTTGGCGCAGGTACAGGGAGTCATATTTATGGAAATGTGGCAACAATTTGGGTTGATAATCAAATAAATTGTGCTGTTACTGGTAGGGAATACGGTATATTCTCAACAACTGGTGGGAGTAAACCTGATGCTTGGGCTGGATTTGAAACAACTTCAAGCGGATGGAGTTATTTATTTGAGTTTGATAAAACAGCTTACGATAAAGACCCTGTAGGTTCTGGCGATGTTGCAACAAGTGGAAGTAAAGATTATTATTTAAAAGTAAATATAAATGGTGTTGCATATGGTATTCAACTTTATGCTCTATAAGAAGGTTAAATGAAGGTTGACGAAAGATGGGTGTTATTAATTTTAATAAGTCTGTTTGTTATGTTGGCTTTGCTTTATGTGGGGACTTTCCTCGATATTTCTATAAGACAAGCTAACAATATAAGAGTTTTAATAGCGGAAAGAGAACAACTGACAACGCAATTACAACAGCAACAGGCTGGCATTAATTCTTTTATTAGCCAACTCCAGCAATGCGAAAAACCTGAAGATTATCGTAGGGTTCTCAAATCTATAGGTGTGGAGCCAATAAAACAATGAGTGCGATACACAATCTTTTAATTGTTTGGACTTTAGCAGGCGGAGTAATAGCAGCTATAAGTATAGCAACTTGGAGATGGAAATTAGTTGCTATAAATGCTGATGAAATAAAAACAATGAAAGAACATTGCGCTGAAACTACGAAAGATATACATAAAGATTTGGGATTAATAGGAAAACAGGTATCAGAAATACATGGTTATATATTAGGGAAAAATGGAAAAGATTTATAATATTCCTTCAGATTGGATATATTCTGGTTGGGAAATAAATATAACATAGGAGGTAAAGGTGAATAAAAATCATTTCAAGAAGTTTTCCGTAATTTGTGCTTTAACAATTGCTTGGTTGGTTACTGTCATGAAAGGGATATTTGTAGGTTTCCCAGAAGACCAGGCATCCAACGCATGGACATTTTTGACCGCTTCTATGACTCCATTCATTACAGGCCTTTGGGTCTGGTGGTTTAAGATAGATATTGATGAGAAGAAATTGATTAAATGAACAGACGAGAATTTACAAGAAAAATATCTCAACTAATACTTGAAATGGTAGAGGCTGGCGATATGCCTGTTTATGATTATTGCCTACGTTCCGCCAAAGAACAGAAAAGATTATTTGAAAAAGGCGTAAGCGGTTGTGATGGTTATATCAAAAGGTCAAGACATCAATCCGGTAAGGCAATGGATATATACCTTGTAAAACTAAACTCGAAAGGAAAACCCTATGTGGATTACAATTGGACAGATGATGAGAAAACGCTTAAATGGCATAAGAGATGGGTTGAACTTGGTGGCAAGAAGATGATAACCTTTACAAACAGACTCGGTCATAAAATTGAAGACCGATGTCATTTCGAAGGATAGATTGTGCTAAATAAATTAGTTAATCTCAAATATGTTATTATATTTATTCTTCTTCTAAGCATAGCAATAGGGATTCCTTCTGGTTGGAAGATACATAAGCAGCATCAAATCATTGTAGATTTACGCAATAAGAATATAGCTCAATGGGAGAAATGGAAGAATGATTCTACTAAAGTTGTAGTATTAGCAAAAGAGAATAAGGAACTTAATAATCTTTACGCATCTCAGATAAAGGCTACAACTAAATGGAAGAATCTTGCGGCTAATATTAATGTTGTGGAAGTTATACTGAATGAAGAATTTAGTATAGATACGCTTACCGATTGCTATTATGCGGAAGCTATTATGAATATTAAATCTCGTAAAGGGAAGTTTGATATTATTCCACAACCAGTAACATTATATGAGGAAGTAGCTTATATAGACAAGGGATTAAGCGTAGGAAGAATGTGGAGCGAACCTGAATGTCTTATATTTGATAAAAATAATGTTAAATTAATTATTCCTGAAGGATTGAATCTTGACTGCTATAAAGAAAACAAATGGCCTTGGGTTGTCGGAGCATTAGGTGTTGGGATAATTATAGGATTAATTGTAGAATAGGAGGGTAAATGCCAAATAAAAGAGTAGGTAGGAGAATATATCATAAAGTTGAAGGAAAGTGGAAACTAAAACAAGAATGTAGTTCAGTTTCTAATGCTAAAGCTGCCTTAAAATTATTGCAAGGTGTAGCTCATGGATGGAAACCTACTGGTAGAAAAAGACGTAGGCGTAAACGATAATGCAAGAACAGGAAGACGGTAGAATTATTGAGGTTATTCCTGGAGATAGGAAAGGAGAGCCTCCTAAAGGATGGATAAAAGCTCTTAAACCACAAGAACCTGCCAGTAAAGTTTCACATAAATGGAAGCGTTTAACTATTCCTAAAGCAAAAGAAAATCAAATACATTGGATGAATAGATGTATGGATTTTGATACAATGATTATAGAATTTCCAGATAAAAATATTAGGTCTAAAAATTGTAAACAATTATGGCGACATTGGGGAAACCCCGATGGCAAACGTAAACTTCCTAAATTAAGACCAGGTTTAAAATAATTTATTCTTTAAAATAATATCCTATACTATATCCCATTCCACGATACCACAAAGGTATTTCCGCATCCATAGGCGGAAATCTTAAAGACCTAACTGGTTTTCTTCCTACGACTATACCGCTTTGCAATTTATTGCCACCATATTGTTTTTCTGGCTTTTTTCTCCTTCTCTTTTTATCACATTCCTTACAATATGAATCCATCCCATAAGTCCTTTGCGCCTTTTTTGAGACTTGACGCATTTCCTCATAAAGTTTATACCTTTGACATCCTATGCAATAAAATCGTTCTACACCATATTCATCTATTATCCGCTTTAGAACTCCATCTTTAGTTTTTGGTATTCTTTTCCTTTTTGGGAACTTCTTGGATTTTTTACTGACAATCATCTGTTTCCGATTTAGTTTTTTTTATAATTTTTTCTATGGCTTTATTAAGGCCTTTTAAATTATAAAGTGATAGTATACTAAATATTTTTGCTATTTCAAAAGAAGCCTCTTCACCTAATCCTTCATAATCTTGTTCGTTATATATAATTTTAGCTATTTCAAGAATCTCCATCATTCCTCCCATGTTTTTATTATTACTGTTAACTCTTGTTTATCTTTAGTTTTTACTTGTTCATATTCCCATTGCAAATCTGGATGGCTATCGCTTTTGTATCCTAATCCCTTAGCAATACCATCACGTATATGTTTACATCCACCAATCATATTATCATCATCATATATCTTTTGAGGTTTATATAATGGGTTATCAGGATTTGTAGGATATTTGCGTATAAGCTTAATATGGTATGGGGATGGTGGAACAGAACCTTTCTGCATTTTTTCTATAAACTCCCATTTCATATCTTCTCGTTCTTGTTTAGCTATACGTGCACGTTCCATTCTCGCGTCTTTAGTAATACCGCTTCCCCACCAGTTAAGACTACGTACTTTTTGATGAGGGAAATTAAACTTAGCCACCTTCGTAATCCCTCCTGTTTTTACGTTTACTCTTATCATAATAAGCCCCATTATCAATCCTGTCCCATCCTGTGCGCCCTGGTTCATGCTTGCTTTTAAACATTAACAATGGTGGATGCCCCATGAAGGTATGCTGTGCGTCATAGGTTGCCTTGTGCCCGCATTTAGGGCATATCTCCTCGTGGCGGTGCTTCATCGGCTTTAAGGCATCAAAGATATGACCACAAGTTGGATTAGTGCATTTAAAGGTGTATATAGGCATTATATTCCCAGATGCTTTTTAAGCATCGCATCTACCGCCTTGCTGTCTTTTCCGCCATAAGTCTCTATAACCATTACTACTTCGCGCTGTAAATCGTAACCAGTTTTCTCATCTTTAGTGAAGTGTTGCAATATTTCGGCGGAGAGCTTAATGTCTTTGCGATGAGATTCTTTCAATATCCAATCTTCAGCAATTCGGCGATTGTATGCTAATGGTTTAAGGAAATCTATGGCATCGCTTATTCCATGTAGGATGAGATTACCTTTCTTGCTATCAGTTACTTTTTTGCGTTCTTCATCTGTAATCGTATGGGATTTGTAAAGACTCATAAAGAAATTAAGTTGTTTCTCGGTATAAGCTATCTTATTTTTATCCATCCAAATTTTCATTTTATCGTATTCTTTATTATTTTCCTTTGCTTTATCTATTACTTTTTTTGTGTGTTCTTCTGTGATTTTCCCATCTTGTTCTTTTGATTTAGGTTGTGGCGATTTGTCCGTTTTATTTCTCCGTTCAGCATCCAATTTTTTGATAAACTTTTTATCCCATAGCTCTATTCCTATGCCAATTCTTTTACATAATCGCATAAGTCCATTTGAACTACAAGCTTCTATTGCATCCCCATAAGTCATTTTCTTATTAGTTGGGATATATTCTTGTTGCCCTATAGCCCATGCTTGGGGCTTTCCATATATAAATAACCAGAAAGGTTGAAGAATAAGATTCCCTTCTCGACTGGGTTTCCCAGCAGGTATCTGTGCCCATTCGTTACCAAATGCTTTACGCAATCTACCAACATAGAAAGTCCAAGGGAGATAATACAAACCATCTTCTCTTAATTCAATTTCTTCTTTCGGGACTGGGGCATAAAGTATCTCTTCTTGTTCAGGTGTAAGTTTTATAGTACCAGCTTTATTAAGAAGATTGGCAACTTGGCTTGAAATATTTTCTTCAAGTGTTTTCGGTGGGAAAGGCGATTCAATTTCTACTGGAACTTCTGTCTCTTTTTCCACTAAATCTTTAGGCATTATTCCTCCTCTGGTAAGCGCTCTTTAACTTTAACCATGATTTCATTTAGCACTTTATCTCCTTCTTCGTATCCAAAAGCGTCTACATACATACTATAGAGAATACTATCCTTGATAATTGCTTTGATTTGACTTTCCAATTTCCCCATCTTATCCTCCTAAATCGTACCAGATTAATTCTTTATTCGTATTCCAAGCAGGATTCAAGTCTATTACTTTAATCAATCCCACATCAAGAGCATAAATCCATATTTTATCACTTTTTACCGATTCAATTTCAATGCTGTTTTTAAAACTTCCTGCTTCTATAGAAATAGTAACATCAACTTGCGTGATTCGCAAGGTATCTGTTGGATAATGGGAATCAAGAATCCACTCCCATTTATTTCCTACTTCAATAGGTTCTTTTAAAGGTATATAGTAATTATTGCTTTCCTGCGGCGCATCATAGATATATTGCTTTAATATATCATTTTTATAATAGTAGTAAGTATAATTATTAGTCATATATATAGTTTCATTATCATACGGATAACTACTTATCACTTCGATTGTATCCAAATTGCCATCTTCATATTTATAGACCCATGTATTCCCTATCGTTAAAGGGAAATATCGTTCTATGGTCATCTCCTGGGTATCGGGTGCGGTACTGGACTCACATGCTATTAACAAAACAATGAGTAAAAACGCCAACTTCTTCATATCCCCTCCTTTAAGGGTTTAAAGTTTGTGCGGGGCGAAGAATTGAACTTCGCTGTAGTAGCCACCCATCCCCTACCAGCCGATTAATATGTACACTTACTGAGACGGCTTCGCTCCTACGGGCATCGTATCTCAGATTACGCCCTGCATTCTCCTTTCTGCCTTCCCGCACCATTTTAAAACATCTAATCATTTAGGTATCCGTTTTGTTTGCACCATAGGAGAAGTTCGGCTGCGGCTTCTTGGGGTTCATATTTATTAAACATAACAAATATATTTTCTTCTCCAATGGCAATATTGTTATATCCAAGAGTGAAACTATCATCAACAGAAGATTTATGGCATTCAAGCTGATATATTATCATTTCATCATTGTCGTGTATTTGTGTTGGCAAACACTCCCATAGCTCATTAAACGTGAAGGCTCGAATTGTTAGAGTGCCTTCTCTATTGTAATGTCTTAATATGTATGTATTTTCTTCTTTATAACTCCAATACGCAATCCCATTCTCCTGTTCAAACCCCGCCTCTGCGAGTTTCCTCGATGTTTCCAGAGATGTGCAAATGTCCTGTAATGTCATGGCTTATCCTCCTTATCTATTGCGATTGATTTCTTCTTCTATGCCAAAGAAAAAATCAAAAACGCATTCCCAGCAAAACCAAAGAAATGTAATGAAAAGCATAAAATATTTTTTAATCATTCTTTTTCTTCCTTTTGCAGAGATTTAAAAATGTTTCCCAGAGATAATCTATACATCCAATGCTAAATGCCACGAAAAACACAAAGATGTTTAGTATAGTTCTTCCTATATTTTTTATTAATTTTGCGTCATTTTCAATTAGCATTTCTACAAGAATAATCACAACAGGAATAAGTATAACGATGCCAAAAAAAATGAGTATATGACAGTTGAAAATTGAAGAAATATCATGGATATAATCCTTGATTGTATACTCCTCCATCAGCCCTCCTTGAACTCTTTGATTTTGGTTAGAATTTTATCACGTAAAATTACTTCTCTATTTGAATCGAAATAATGAGTGTTAGGCAACTCCCTTAACCACGCCTCCAACTTCTCAATCGGAAAGTGCTTTTTTGTGTAGCCTTTACTCGAAATTATATTCATCCAAGCCTTTATCCATTCTTGTATTATTTCATCTCTATCATAAAGCCCTTCTACACTATATCCACTCCTATCATTCAAATCTTTAAGTAATGCAACCACCAACTCCTCCAATTCCTTCTCCCGCTCAGTCATAATTTCTTGTATTGGCCGTACTGTACTCAAACATAAACGTCTATCAAATTCTTCTTTAGTGATTAATTCTTTTCTAAAGGAATACTCGAAATTTTTTCTATCCCATCCATCAGGGTCCAATATTTCTAAATGGTCTTTTTCAATTACTTCCTTATACCATTCTTCTGATGTTTTTTTAAGTTCCATCCTTCTCCTCCTCATTATCTTTTCCCCATAACTTTTGTGGTTTACTTTTCTTCTTTTTAGCTCTTTTTTCTAAACATTTTTTACATAAC
>Ga0315545_1000442_pt1 | contig 43964 bp, 34 predicted proteins | sample SalMarSW160210MG_FD_203096 | JGI IMG/M metagenome (GOLD analysis project Ga0315545, IMG submission 203096) | Salt marsh sediment microbial communities from the Plum Island Ecosystem LTER, Massachusetts, United States - Salt Marsh Sediment SW1602-10 ...
AATGGAACGACAAGCGTACTGCAGAGACCACTTGGGATGATCGTAATGTTGCCCAGACAGGTAATGCAGATTTACACAAGGTGCAGAAGGCTGTCTGGGGTAAACTTGGATACGAACCTGCTATAGAATAAAAGACACACAAAAAGCAACTTTACTCGAGAGAATACGTATCTGTGCACTATTGGATTTTGTTATAGAATAAGTCGGATTTTCGATAAGGGATATGTATGAAAGAACGTGTGTCGAGAAAAATTCAGGAAGAACCACCTCTGGTGCACGGTCAAAGAACCACGCCCAACGTGTTATTATTCGTGGAAACCTCGAGAGAGTTTGGCAGAGGCTTATTGCACGGAATTGCAAAATACTCGCGATTACATGGGCATTGGAGGATATATCGAAGACCGCTGGCGCTGGACTCATCGCTACCGGACTGGAGAGAGATGAAGATTGATGGGGCAATAGCCCGTGATGTTAAAGTCGCTCAGATTCTCATACACTCGGGATTTCCGGTGATTTTTGTGCAGCACAGCAGAGACATGTATAAGGATTTTCCAGCTATTATAACAGACTCACCTTCGATTGGACATATGGCAGCCGAGCATTTCCTTGATAGAGGATATCGAAATTTCGCATATTGTGGTTTCGATGATTTTGTCTGGTCAAGAGATCGCAATCAATACTTCAAGCAGCGACTCGAGCAGGATAATCTCAATGTTAACACTTATCAACAGCCAAAGTCCAAGGCAAAATGTTTATGGGAGAACGAGCGATACTTGATTGTCGACTGGCTGATGTCTCTGCCCAAGCCAGTTGCTTTATTTTGCTGCAATGACGACCGGGCACTGCAAGTTGTCGAAGCCTGCGAATTGGCAGGAGTGCATGTCCCTGAAGATGTTGCTGTTCTGGGTGTAGACAACGATGTTCTTGTATGTGATTTGGCTGAACCACCAATATCCAGCATAGCAATGGGAACCGAAGCAGCGGGTTATGAGGCGGCAGAGCTGCTTGACCAGATGGTAAAAGGCAAAAAGGCAATATGTAAAAGAATAATTGTTTACCCTTCCTATATTATTACACGTGTCTCTACAGATATCGCGGCAGTTTCCGATAGTGAGGTTGCAACTGCGATTCGTTTCATTCGCAAAAACGTTGATAGAGCCATACAAGTAATGGATGTTGTAGATGCTACAACAGTATCAAGGAGGGTGCTCGAGAACCGCTTCCGGACAGCGCTGCGATGGTCAATTCACCAGGAAATCAGGCGAATGCGTGTCGATCGCATCATCCAGCTTCTGGTTAGCACCGACATGACTGTCAAAGAGATTGCATTGCGATGTGGATTCGATGACGCTGGACATATATCCAGATACTTTCGCAAAGTAACAGGAGTCAGTCTTCGAGAGTACCGCAGAAAACATGCGCCGAGTTAGAAGCAATGTTGAATAAACGACTTACTCCGAACATTCAATATACTAAGATAGTATCTATAATAGGATTAGGAATACAAAATCGCCTAAGTAAAGAAGATTATACTTTATTGCCGTTTCTAAATTTGGGCTAATTAAGTTTTTTCGCAAAATGGCTAAAAGAAAACGCGATTACGTCTTGTTTTATGTACATTATTATGCAATAATCTTAAAAAGGGGGTTTGTGGTGCGCGAAATGTACCACCTAATAGGTTTAGTTCCTAGTTGATGAAGGGGTTTAGCAATGCGAAAAGCATCATATATAATCGAAGTAAGTAAAAACACGCCAGCTTTGGCTAACAGAGAACGTCTTGGCGGTGTTTCTGGTGCTGCTTCTAGCTTGAGCTATAGCTCTCGTGTATGGTTCGGAATGGAAAAAAGGGCAGGAGCGTTCACACTCATAGAACTGCTTGTCGTCATTGCCATAATAGCCTTGTTGATGGGAATATTACTGCCGGCGTTGTCGAGAGTTAGAGAACAAGCTAGGCAACAATCGTGTGCAACACGCATTCGTGAACACTTGTTAGCCTTAAATATGTATGCTAATGGCAACGATACAGTACTACCATTACCCGCCACTGCCGGATACTGGTTGCAGGACGTTGCGATCAATACCGTACACTTCATGCTTAGGACCGGCATGACACGAGAAATGTTCTACTGCCCGTCGAACTCTACTCACCAGAAGTACAATGACCTGTTCTGGATGTTCAACAACGACACATGGAACGGCCGAAGATTCACAAGAGAAGATGGCTTTATTGTATCCGGTTATTGCTTTATATTGGATGTTACTCAAGGAACACGGCCTGAGATTAACCGCTATGAAAGAGATAGCTCTGATAAAATCTGGTTAAAGACAGTTCAAGAGAAATTTCCAGCCATGAGAGAATTGGTTGTTGATTCGATAATGGGAGTAACTCGAGACGGAGCAAAATACGGATACAATTTTGCGGAGGTTGCTGGAGGCATCTACTCAGAAAGTAGAGTGTACGATCGAACAAACCATTTGAGAGGTGAAACTCTTCCTATCGGAGGAAATGTTGGCTTTTTGGATGGTCATACGGAGTGGAGGAAGTTCGACCCAGATATGGAAGGCGACACTGCAGTGCCCCGCTATGATGGTCCTCCAGCTTTCTTCTGGTAGGCCCAACCTATTGAATATTATAGGCCTATAGACCATCTTTTCCTTAACAAGCCACAGAGTTACCTCTGTTATAAATTATCGGAAATTCTTTAATCTGCAATAGTACAGTTTTGGGGGCTACGCCACGTGGACCAGCCTTTTTTACATTTTCCTATCATCTTTTTTTGCTTCTCACGACAATACTATTCATAATATCACAGGCATAAATGGTATTTTACAGCCTCGATGAAGCGGCCAAATGTAACCTGTTAGGCCGAAGCTAATCCACCTCGTCTAAATAAGCCAGGGAAGGTTATAAATTGGAAAATCGGCTGGAGATTATCGCAGATGATTACTCAGCATTGCCAAGTTTGCTCAGACATATTAGTATATGTAGATATTGTCCAAAACATACACATTGCTGTGAAGATGAGGTAATTATCATGGATAAAATCTACACCCAATCAGAGACAGGCTGCTGTCCAAGGTTTGATCCTGTGCCGTGGGATGAAAAAGAGATAACCTTTCAGGATAAATTATTCATTAAAGACCATGTCAGAAGTTTCATGCACATTCCATTGAATTTTGGAAATGTAATGGTTAAGAATATGGAAATGATCAACAAGGCTGGCGCTCTTGCGCCGGTGCCTGTTATGCTCTCGGATGAGAACTCGCTCTGGGGATCGGATATCTATATTGCAGTGGCAAAAGATGTGCCGGGGGCCAAGATGGTACGGATATCAGGAACTTTTCTGACGAAAGTTTTTGAAGGGCCTTACAAAGATATCAAGAAATGGATAGAAGAAATGAAGGCTTATGTTAAATCCAAGAATAAGGAGTTTGAAAAGCTCTACTTCTTTTATACAACATGCCCAAAATGTGCTGAGTACTATGGCAAAAATTACACAGTCTTGCTGGCGCAAATCTAAGGTTCGTGGTGCTGACTTATTATGTTAGCCAAATTGTAGGCATTGTTGCCTCAGTTCACAATGAAGTTTGAATCAAGCAAATAGTCTCTTGGGGGAACGAAAGGATTTGTGCGTGTTTAATGTATTCGCTGTGACTATCCCCTTTACAGCCATAACGATAATATTCATTGTTTTGGCTACCGCTGTAGCGGCATTTGTCAGAAGGAGAAGTCGGGATAAATGCCTAAGGGATTTTGAGCACAACATGGTAACGCTTGAAGAGACATCTGGCAAAATAGTCTGGGGTAAGATGAGAGTGGAAAATACGGGGCTGGAGTTTATATACCCACAGGTGCATAAAGATGAAAAAGGACATGACGAAACAAGCTATATTCTCTACAAGTACGAATATCCTAATATCGGGGCTGTGATTCGTTTCCATGATGAGCTGAGCGAAATCAATAAGAAAAAGAGAGAAAAAGAACTGAAAAAGACCTATCACCCCAGGTTGTTACGAAGGCTTAAAAGAAAGATACTAAACATCTTCAAAACGGTTAGGGATTCGGTCGTGGAAGTAGTGAACCTACTGGTCAGTCAGGCTAAGAAGGCTACTCCTGCGGGGAGGGTACTAAGCTCTCAAGATAAATATGTTTCCCAAATGAAGCAGGAATTAATGGGATCAGTAGGGGCCTCTTTTGAGCCATTGCTGGAAAGATATATTGGTCATGAGGTCGTACTCGAATTGATAAAGGGCGATAAGCTATATGAATACTCGGGCGTACTAAAAGAATATACAGCAGATTTTATAGAAGTAATGGACGTCAATTACATCGTAAAAGCAAATCAGCCGGAAAGAAAGGCAGATTTGGTTGTGCCTCGAAAGCTCGGCATCGTCCGACATCTCGGAGAATAATATTCGTATCTCGTATTGCGTGACGCGTATTGCGTTTTACTCTTTCATTCTCCGTGGGACGCCTTACGGTGCTGCGGAAGCAGGAATCTATATTTAGCCTGCGGTTTTACCGCAGGTTTTATTTGGCCAACGAAAAGTTAAAAATTTATAAAGCCCCTGCGGCAGGCAGGCGTCCCCCTCACGCAGACAAATATCGAGACGATGCGAACGAAGAAAAGCTCAGCGGCGAGGCTTGTCCGTTGGAGCACTTTTTTGGGCGTTGCTTTCGTGGGCTTGTTGTTTCTTCTCTTGAGCCTTGGACCTTTTGCCCATTACCAACTGTTTGAGTCCCCCAAAAAGTCCGAAGAAACCTCCGAAATAAATAAGAATCCAAATCAGGCTCACTGGTATCTTAAAGAGGCTAGCGAGTAAACCTTTCCCCAAAACCGCTTCGATAAAATCATCTACCCGGTAGTGTGCCTGAAAGAGAAACAAGATCACGGCGATTATGATCCACAGAAGGGAGAATACCATCATCCCGATTGCATCTTTTCTTTCTTGCTTCATTTCCTTCTCCTGAAAGCTCGGAACAATGCATAGAATCCAACAATTCCACCAACCAAAGCGCCGAGTTTGCCAGCAACAGTAATCAAGCTGTCTGCGTTAGACTGGCTGGAAACCTTTTTTGCACGGGGTGCTGCTGGTGCATCAAAGGCCATGCTGGCGACGATGCTCTCAAAGATCGGTTGGAACCGGTCGAAGGTGTTGGCGAGAGCAGTGCAAGTGACAAAGTACATCTCACTCCCGTTGATAAGTGTGTACTTCACCACCTTTAGAGTGTGGCTTTCATACGAGAAAGTATGCAAAATCCACGCCGCGGAGTGTTGCCCGATCTTGCCCACGCGCTGGTCCAGCAGGGTAAATTGCGCCATGTTCTTTTTCAACACCTCAATATGGCGTGAGTTTGATTGCGATAAGTCGGTCGTGTCAGCAGGGACAACTACGATGTTGACATTCTCGAAGAAGTAATCAGAACTGTCATCCGCTGGGCTTAGAGCCACAAGTCCCCATACGCCATGCCCCATTTCTTGCTCCTCCTTTTCCCATGTGGTAGGTAACGAGACAGAGAACCGTCCCCGTTCGCTGTGATACGCAGACACTACCTTCTGACCACTCGCATGTTCAGGATTATTCATCGCAGCAAATGCCAGAGCCGCAAATATCACGAATCGCACCTTCATGATTTTCCTCCTTTCCACGCCCAACTATTGTTTATAGGGTTTCCGCATAATACGCAGGTACCGATTCGATTTTACAGAACGACCATTTTGGTATTACTTGGTTCGCCCTAGCTAGCCTTCAGGCAGATGATTTTAGCAGCTCAATCAACTGCGGAACATTTTCTTTTTCTCTGGTCAGGCTGCATATATTACCTCATTGCCGGTGAGTATTGCTTGTCTGCGAAACGGGTTTCTTAACGAATCTTTTTCGACTAAATCGACCTTTCGTCCAAAAATAGCCTTAAGCTCATCAATCATATCCACAAAATCGAACAGTCCCCATTCGGCATCGTCCGACATCTCGGAGAATGAGGTTGTATTATGAATCGTCGGACAATCTCCCAGACCACCCGAGCATCTGCGTTTCTAAATCCATAGGATAGGAAACGTGCACATCTGTTATGTTTCCATCCTCATCCAGCTCGGTTGTCAATCTCGGCATTACGAATCCGGTATAAGAGGGGCGATCCAGCTTTTCATAGCGGGCAACCACTTCATCTCGCAGCTTGGGATCGAATCGGATGCCGTACTTCTCAAACAGCAGTTCGGCGGCCTTTCGATCCCCTTCCGATTTGATTCGCTGAACTTCTGTTAAAAGTTTGCCCACACCTTTCCTCCACTCTGCGACGTCAACAACCACATAGTATGTTTTTCCATCATGATGCTTGACCTCAATGGAGTTGGTGTTGTCCATCAGCCAACGCACGATCATCTGGCGATTTCGCATGTGGTCCTCTTCCAATTTGTCGCCGATGCGAATCCGGCGAAGCTGAGCCAGGACACCGCGTGTATAAGACTCGTATGTTGCACGTTCCACCTCTTTGTGGTCCTTTCCGTCAACAAGGCCCAGGTCGATGAGTTTAGGATCGCCGATGAACCAAAGGGCTACAAGATCGGCGCGGGCCTCCTCCAGAGCGGAGTAGTATTCTCCGATAGCCTCTTCCGGCTCAACTTTCAGCTTCTCAGAAACTCTGCCAGAACCGTGTCCGATGACCTCATGCATGTTCACATGCAGGTCCAGAACAAGACTCCTGTGTTTTGTCGCCCGCTCGAATTCAGCTTCGTCAAAGCAAAATTCCCTGCGCTCCTCGGGAGATTTAGATTTGTCATACGCTTCTATCACGTTACTTAAGGATACCGACTTGCTTCCATATTGCTCGCGAACGTCGCGTGGATTCGGAAGGTTGATACCTATAGGGGTGACCGGCCCGGCGTCGCCGGCCGCCATCACGACCTGAATGGCCTTAGCTGAAATGCCTTTAACTTTGGGCTTGCGGTATTTGGGATCATAAGGCATGTGGTCTTCAAACCACTGGGCATTCTCAGCGATTTTTCTTATCATTCCCATTTTCTTAGGATCGTTAAAATAGACGATTCCTTCCCAAGCCCCCTTCTGCGCACGGGCGTCAAGGTAGACTTCGATAAAACCATTGATTGTGTCTACGGGAGAATCATCGTCGGCAACCCAAGCAATATTGTAGGCGCGGAAATCAACGGGATTACCCGTACGGTAATAGTGAATCAGAGCACCCAAAGCCCGAGCCATTTCCGCTGTAGCACAAGGGACGGCTGCCTCCAGGTGCCCAACTACTGCTTCAATCTTCTCAGCGTACATTCCTGGTGGGATCACGTCATCGAAACCGGCCCGCCATACGATTTCTTGAAGTGTTCCATCCGACCGCTTGAGGAGCTTGGAATTTAGAGGATATTGCTCTTTAAATCCCTGAAGGTCCTTCAAAGTGACATCTCCATACAAATTGTTAGCGCTGACCTGAAGAATGTCTTGGCCTTGCCCAGGCGATTTGTTCGTCACATGTAAGTCGACATTCGGATCAAAAAGGAGAGGCCTGACGAAGCTAAGAAGTTCTTCTGTATTTTTCCCAGGTTGTTTGGGCAGCGTAGCACCGTTCGCCTCAGCCTTTTCCACAGCACGTGCGAAATCCTCAAAGGAGCATTTCATCACGTTCTTCCGACTTGTTATGGGATTGTGAGGTCCGTTGTTGATCCATAAAAGCTTGGTATAGCGACGAATCTCATCAAGCGTTTTGGAATCGATTTCATCAGCGTGTGTCAGAACTTCCTCGATTAGATCGCGAATTTGAAGTGAGTGCTCGTACTTTTGATCTATGAAGATGTCGCGCCCTGCCAGTGCAGCCTTGTACAAGTGATAAATCAGAATCTTCTGCCGTAATGGTAGCTGCTCGAAACCATCGACGTAGAGCTGCACCACAGCAACATCATCAATCCTCTCCAGCAGATATTTGCGTTGCTCATCCGTATCGGCTGGAGCAACATTCTCTATAGTGTGAGCTGCGGTGCTAATCTTTGCCGGTAAGCCAACAGCGGATAAAAACAGGCAAAAAACAAAAATTAAAATTAATATTCTCTGACACATCATAACTGGTACTCCTTATTCAAATATAAAAGATTGTTTTGCGATTTCTAAGCTTTGTTGAAAACCTAAAAAACTGTCATTCCGAGCGAGGCGAAGCCGAGTCGAGGAATCCCTCGGCTTAGCCCGGGACAAGCCTGTTTTTTAATAGATTTCTCCACTGCGCGTCCCTAAGGGACACTTCGGTCGAAATGACAACCGACCTTTTCAATAAGGCCCGATTCCTATATGCTGCGAATAAAGCTTTGATATTTCGCAGTTAGCCAGGTTTTCTACATATTATGTCGATATCTCGTTCTTGTCCCAATGAAAAATGTCTCTGTGCATATAAATATCTATAAGCCTGATGCTATTAATATCCTTTTTGCCAGTCGCCAATTAAAAAAGAACATAAATCAAAAGGTGATCTTGAAATCTATGTATTGTGGATCAGCAGGAACATCACCGGCTTCGACCTTTCTTATATAGCCTATGAAGGACTCTTCTATGTCCCGCATACACTTATTTACGTTGTCTGTCGAACCCTGGGCGAGCATCTCGACTGTACCATCGAGCAGATTGCGAACAAAGCCAGTTATATTGTGTCGATTAGCTATTCTGCGAGCGGTAAAACGAAAACCAACCCCTTGAACATGTCCTTTGAAAATTATGTGCCTGGCTATCAGATTCATAATAAACAATATCTCTGCTATTGACTATCGGCCAAGGGATATTATGCTTTGACCCTTGCGCTTTAGGTTCTATATTAACTTGAGAGTAACATACGTGCAAGCCTGTAAAAACGGAACAAAGATGAGCATGGAAATATGTTAGCTCGTAAAATTTTCAATCGATTGTGTCATATATTGGAATGCCGATATCTGCCTTTATTTTTAGCAGTTATGGGTATTTTACTAACACTGCCTGCTCTGCGAGGGGGGCTATTATTCGACGATCTGTGGCATTGGGCAGAGCTTGCTGGGCCTGGGCAGGTAGACAGGAAGCTTGCCGAGGTGGGGATCGACCCTGAAAAAAGCGGCAGGCTATCAACGGTGCTTTCGGAGCTTTTTATAGTTGTCAGTCCTGAAAAAAATCTACAACAACTGAAACAATATGGTGCGCTACCCTGGTGGACGTACGATGGCTTTAAGGTTTCAGCTTGGCGGCCTATCGCCAGCTTTACACATTGGCTGGACTATCGCCTGTTTGGCGGTTCAGAGATGCTTATGCACGCGCACAATATTTTTTGGTTCGCAGCAGTGGTTTTTTTTATAACGATTCTCTACCGCTCGTTGATGACACCTCGCTGGGCAGGAGGATTAGCAGCGGTATTCTTTGTTCTGTGTGAGAGTAACTATTTTCCAACGCTCTGGATATCTAACAGAAATCTCATCCTTTCACTATTCTTCGGTGTGCTTGCGTTGCTTGCTCACCATCGCTGGCGGCAGCGGGATTCGTCGGGAGCAGGTGTGACGGCGGTAGTGTGTCTGGCGGGGTCGCTTCTATCGGCTGAGGCGGGCGCAGCGATGTTCGCTTATATATTTGCCTATGCGGTTTTTTTTGAGAGAGTAAGCTTTAAGCGGCGCTTAATGAGTCTTGCGCCAGCTACCATAATAGTCATACTGTGGCGCATACTCTATAACAGCGGAGGTTATGGTGCCTATGGAGGGGATTTGTACTTAGACCCGGCTCGTGAGCCGTTGCGCTACCTCTGGGCGATTCTTACGCGTGGGCCACTCATACTTGCAGGGCAAATCAGTAGTGTGCCGGTCGATGTGTTTGGTTATATCCCTGAATCGATGCAGTCCTTTTACGTATTAGGGGCTGTGGTCTTTATAGCTATTGCACTTTTTTTCTTCATGCCATTGCTGCGTAAGGACCGACTGGCACGATTCTGGCTGGTAGGGACATGTTTATCTGTGCTACCGATTTGTGCTACGATCCCTATGAGCCGCAATCTACTATTTGTTGAGCTTGGAGCTTTTGGTTTGATAGCACAATTTGCAACTGGGGTGATAAGCGGAGCTGAGTGGTTGCCTAAAAGGCAACTTCAACGAATGGCGATATGGATTTTTTGCGTGCTATTATTAGTAGCACATCTGCCGATAGCCGCAGCAAGAAGAGTCGCAGCACCGATTACAAGCTCTATGATTGTCGACGAGATATACTCGACGATGCAAATCGATTCGACGCCTAGGCTGGAGAAACAGGAGCTGGTGGTTTTGAATGCACCGTATCCGGTCGCATTTCAATACTTACCTTTTCTGAACGCCTATGAGGGAAGGGCTATACCGCGAGCGATTCGGGTTCTGTCGCCAGGATACAGGCCATTAGAAATAACCAGACTCGATGAGCAGACTATTGTGGTTCGTTCACCATCTGGGAATCTGCTTTCGTACGAAGAGCAGGACCCCCTGCACTTAGTTTATTTTTACAGATACGTCGGTTCTGTTCGAGGAACAGGACATCCACTACGTGCAGGTGAGCGCTTTAAACTACTCGATGTGCTGGTGGAGGTTGTAGAGGTTGACGACAAGGGACAGCCGGTGGAGGTCTCATTCAAATTCGTGGTTTCGCTGGATGATCCATCTCTAAGATGGCTTCAATGGGATTGGAAAAAGGACAGTTACACGCCGTTGGAAGTGCCGACCATCGGACAATGCCAAAGAATATCAGGTCCATTTTAGCCTTCCTCTGCGCATTTAGACGAATAGTTGCTGCTGCAGCGGCTTACGATTCAGACTGCTGGGAAATTACAGTTCACTGAGGCCATTAAGTACCATATAATGCAGCGGGTGGATGACAGTTACTACTTATTATGGTGAAGAAGACAAGGAAACAAATCGAGAGGGATGAGCAAATCTATCAGCTCACGACGCTGGTTGCTGGTGAATTCTCGCTTCAGGAAGTGCTTGATAAGCTGGCAGAGGCGGCGGTAAAGATAGTCGGGGTCAAGGCCTGCTCGATACGGCTTCTGGATGAAGAAAGCAATGACCTGAAGATGCGCAGCACTTATGGGCTCAGTGAGGAGTACCGCAACAAAGGCGTGGTGTCCAAGGACGACCCGGTTGTAAAAGCAGCGTTTGCAGGTGAGGCAATTGTGCTTGATGATATGCGAGTCGATGGCAGGGTCAAATATAAAGAAGCAACTATCAAAGAGGGCCTTGTCAGCCAACTAACTGTAGCGATGCGATTCAGAAAAAATCCGATCGGGGTGTTGCGACTTTATAGTCCCAAGCCAAAACAATTTGACGAAGACGATATAAACCTTGCCAGGGCTGTTGCCTCACAATGTGCAACCGCAATCACGAACGCCAAACTGTACTCAGAAGCAATCGAAGGAGCACGGATGGCTGAGCAAATGCGGCTTGCAGGGCTCGTTCAACGAAGAATGATTCCGGAAAAGGCACCGATTGTACAAGGTCTGGATATTGCAGCTACTTATATTCCATGCTTTGACGTCGGGGGTGATTTTTATGATTTTCTTGAAATAAGCAAGAGACGAATCGTTGTGACGATCGCTGACGTGATAGGTAAGGGCGTTCCTGCTGCTATTATGATGAGCTGGTTTCGTGGAACTGTTCGGGCGTACACGGAGAGCTTCAGGCAGATTTTGCGAACCGATGGCCATGTTAAGGGCGACAGGAACACGGGACTAAAAACGGCCATACGCACGAAGAATGCAATTGAAGACTTCAATAAAATGGCTTGTGCAGAGTGCAGAGACGGTGAGTTTATCACATTATTTTTTGCGACAATTGATGCTGAGGAAAGGACTATAACATACTGTAATTGTGGGCACGAGCCAACGTTACTGTTGAGAGATGGCAAAATAACAGATTTAAAAAAGGGCGGGCTCGTGCTCGGTGTAGACCAAGATGCTAAATATGAGGTTGACAGTATCGAACTCAAACATGGTGATTGTCTGTTATTTTACACGGACGGACTTATAGATGCCGTGAATTTTGATGGAGATTTATGGGGCAGAGAACGATTGGTTGAAGTAACAAAGGAATTTGCTAAGGAGTCAGCAGAACACATAGTCAGAAATATACTCAGATATAGAAGGCGATTTGTCGGCCTTGCCAGGCAGCTCGATGATACGAGCATTGTTGCTATAAAGGTGGCCAAGCAGTAATCGAGCTGATAACTGGTTATTGGTAACTGGTTATTGGTGAAACGGTAAAGGCCTTAATGGTGACTGAACAGTCACGACTGACAAATTGCTAATTACCAACCACCAGTTATCATATTTAATATGGCGGATTTTGTTATCACAATTGATGGACCTGCGGCAAGCGGTAAAAGCACCGTGGCGCGGCTATTAGCTAAAAAGATCGGAGTGAGTTTTCTTGACACCGGCGCAATGTATCGAGCGGTAATGTTAGCAGCGATGCGGGCTGGCGTCGATATGAGTAATGAAACGCAACTTATGGATACCCTTGAGCAACACAGATTTCGATTTAAGGTCGAAAAGGGGCAGATGACAGTTTATATCGATGACGAAGATGTAACCGAGCAGATAAGAAGCCCTGAGGTTACCTCTAATGTACGGTACCTCGCCTCATCAGGAAGAATGCGGGAGAAGCTGGTCGAAATGCAAAGACAATTTGCCAAGAAAAAAAAGAAAATAGTCACTGAGGGCCGAGACCAGGGCACAGTTGCATTTCCTGACGCTAATGTTAAATTTTTTCTGACGGCTGATCCTTCTGAGAGAGCACGCAGAAGACAAGCAGAATTAAAGGCCACGGGCTGTACCGAAAGCCTTGAACAGACACAAAAGGCGATCGAAGAAAGAGACAAGAGCGACGAAAATAGAGAGATTGGGCCGCTAAAACCAGCGGATGATGCGATAATTATTGACACGACCGACCTGAACCTGCAAGAAGTTGTGCAAACAGTCCTGGACTACACAGAGGAGAAATGCTCAAAGAGACACTAAAAGCTGTGTGGTACTGGCTTGCTCGCTGGGCTTGTAGACTTTTCTGTATGCTTTTTTTTCGCTTTCGTGTGTATGGCAGAAAAAACGTGCCGGGCAACGGTGCTGTCATACTTGCGAGCAATCATCAGAGTTACCTTGACCCTATACTCTGTGGCGTTGCGCTGAAGCATCATTTGCACTATGTGGCGCGCGATTCACTTTTTAAAAATAAATTCTTTGCGCTACTAATTAAATCAGTCAATGCGATACCGGTAAAACGCGGCACGGCAGATATAGCAGCGATGAGAACGGTTATCGGCAAACTCAGAGAAGGTAAGGGTGTTTGTCTCTTCCCGGAAGCAACGCGGACAAGCGATGGTAAAATTGCGGCCTTTAAGCCTGGCTTTGGTTTACTATGCAGAAAGAGCGAAGCAACGGTAGTGCCGGTTTTAATTGATGGGGCTTTTGAATGCTGGCCAAGATATAAAAAGATATTTTCTCGTGGCTCGATCACCATCTGCTATGGAAAAGCAATAACACCGGAGCAACTGAATGATATGAGCGATAGAAAACTGGCAGAGACGTTAACGAATAGTTTGCGCCAAATGCAAAAAGATTGCCGGATAAGGCAAGGCAAAAAATCCTTTTATTATATCGCGTGATTGGCTCTATATGGATGCCTATTATTTAGTGCGCATCAGCCATTTCTTGGCAAAAGTTGCAAAGTCTGTAAAGTCGATACTACCATCCATATCAAAGTCGGCGGCATTACGGCCGACTGAAAATACTATACCGTGGCCTCCTCGGGGATCGCTAGTAACACCAACAGAGATATCTCCCGCCATGTTGAGTGTACCACGGCCTCCTGGAACATCTGGGAAGGAAATAATTCCCTCACTGGTTATATCTACGGCTCCGCTCCATCCTTGTCCGGTCTGGCCGCTGCTATCTATATATGAGCCGGGGATCCAACTGAAATTGTGACCATGCGCAAATGCCGCATAATGGTACCAACCACGCCAATCTGCACCATATCCAGATGTGAGTATGTGAACATACCAAGTACCGGCTATATCACCAATAGTAAAATGGCCAAGGGCTTTTTTCTGCATGACTATTAGGCAGTAGCCGCGGACGCCATCGGGCTGGCCAAATGCGGTAGTTGCAACAGCAACAATCATATCTTTACGTTGGGTCATCACTGCATAAAAGTGGTCAATTGTAGACAATGTAATACGGCCATCAGGCAATATGCCAAACATGGCGGACGAGGGGATGTATTCGGTATTACCCTCGCTGTCAACGATGGGTGAATACGAGGCATCGCCGCTGTTGTCGATGTCTATTAAGCCGTAGAACGAGCCTGGCAGTTGGGCGGTTCTGTCACCACAGGCAAGACCATGATAGTGCCATTTGCCTTGAAGGTCGTTGGTGTCAAACACTCCAGCTGCTTTTGTGAGAATCATCAAAGAACAACCACCACCGCTATCGTTTGAAGTGACAACCATTAAATCCCTTTTGTTATTCATAACCCCATGAAAGGTGATGTCACTACCAGCCTGGCCTGCCATTGTGATGATGCCAGCAGGAGTTATCTGAAATGTGCCGCTTCCTTCGTTAGATTCGCCGGTTCTATTGGCCACGTGGATGACAAAGTCGCCATCACTGTCAGCAGTCATGGTTCCATAGAACCAGCTTTGAAAGTCGCCGGGGTAGCCTGAAACAAGGCCATGAAGATTCCAAATGCCGTCGAAATCAGCAGTGGCAAAGGGTTCGGCTAAACTGATACGGCCGGCCGATACTAAAAGAAAAATAGAAATTATAAGGAAAATACATGGGAGCTTGCAAAGTTGACTACAAACTAAAAGTGAAGAGTTGACATCTCTGACAGCATCAACCGGTTCTAACAAACTTAATGGCATCAATGACCTGGACATTGTCGCCCTCCTTCCTGAGAACTGATCTTTTATTACTTTGCAATAGGGTATTATACTCGCTCGGTGGGGACATGGTCAAGTTATTTTGCAAGAACTTAGAGCTACCAGGTTTAGCCTAGCATGTCAGGACCTGTTAGGCCGGAGATGGGTGCTGACTGCTTATACAATTACAATCACGAGCGACATACACGATTTTGTGCTATTTGACTGCCAGCCAGTTTTCGGAAAATTGAGCTAAATCAAGCTGGTCAAGAACGAAGCCTAGTTTTACAATAGTTAATAAGGCAGGCAAGCCATACTTTGTAGTAAAACTTGATGACGCAGACACAGGTCATTTCGACCGATTCATCCTTCGCATCCCTTTGGCAGGGGAATGGAAGCCCCTATGGGGCTAGCCCCTAAGGGGCGAAGCGGAGAAATCCGCTTTGAAGGCAGACCTCTCCACTCGGCCCTACGGGCCTCAGTCGAGGTGACAATAGGGAGTGGGCTTCAGTCGAGGTGACAAGAGGAGCGGGCCGGTTTAGGTCGTGAGAGCAATGGCAAAGTCTTACCTACAAATGTGACATGCAGCCCTTAATATAAGGACAACCGAAATCGCACTTGACGGGGCCTTCGGGCAAAGGTATTCTTGCTAATAATTCCGCAAGAGGGTAAAATTTTCGGCTGCATATAAGAATTACGGAGCTAAATTAGCTACTTATATGAATTGCACCTGTATAAGTAACACACAGAAAGGATATTCGATGAACAGCAGGCAAAATCGAGATACACAGGCGCTATCACGGCATGATTTCGTAGAGACATCGGCAACGGTACATCCAAATATGAGTTTGCCTAAATACAAATTCGGGGATTTGCCAATTCGGCTCGTTGCAGTGCCAGGTAAAACACAGCTAATATAGTGCAAAAAACATTTAGCAGTTATAATAATGTCCGACGAGAGTAACACCAACTTTTTGGAGCGAAAGAAAATATTATTGTAAGTTGAAAGGATGTCTTATGAAAAAATCAATAATTGTAACTATGGGTCACTTAGTAGCGGTCGTGTTATTAGCGCAGTTGGTCTTTGCCGCATCGCAAGGTCAGGAGCCTTTAGTACCAACGGAAAAGGTTATGTTATGGAACGGCAAGGATTTTACCGGCTGGAAGCTTTTTGTACCCGATTCAGACTATGACGTCACGAAGACCTGGTCGATTGGTGATGGAGTTATAAGGTGCACAGGCAAACCTGCAGGATACATGCGAACCGAGCGGGATTATGCGAACTACCTGCTGCACGTTGAGTGGCGCTGGGTTGAAGAAGGGGGCAACAATGGCGTGCTTATTCACATGAGTGAGCCTGACAAAGTCTGGCCGAAAAGCCTTGAGTGTCAGTTATTCTCAGGTAACGCCGGTGACTTCTATGTGATCGGTGGAGTTGAGATTGCAGAACACGCTAAAGGCGGCAAACGTGTACAGGGTCGGCGAACAATAAAGCTGAAAGACAGCAGCGAGAATCCACCTGGCCAATGGAACAAATACGATATCATTTGTAAAGACGATTGGTTGGTGGTGCTGGTCAACGGTGTGCTGCAGAATGTCGCAACAAAGTGCTCGGAAAAATCAGGCAAGATTTGCCTGCAAAGCGAAGGCGCACCGATAGAATATCGCAACATATATATCGAGCCACTTGAGTAATAAAAGAGTGTAACCATGTCTATGAATCGTCGAACGTTTCTTAAAGGCTCGGTAGCCTCTGGTCTTGCTTTGGGTGCACCGAACATTTTAAGGGCTGGCAATAATAAAAAGTATCGCACGGCCCTTATAGGGACCGGCTGGTGGGGTAAGAACATCGCGAGGGTTGCGTTGGCGTCAGGTGAGTGCAGGATGGCAGCGATGTGCGATGTAGATGAGAATATTCTAAACCCGGCTGCCGAAGAAGTAGAGAGACTCGGCGGCGAGACGCCTAAAAAGTACAAGGATTATCGAGAGCTTCTGCAGCAAGAGAAACCGGACATCGCGATCATAGCGACGCCCGATCACTGGCATGCACTACCGATGATAGCAGCGGTCAAAGCGGGGGCACATGTCTACGTCGAAAAACCAATCGGGCACACTGTTATGGAAGGCCGGGCGATGGTTAACGCTGCGCGTGCAGCCAAGCGCGTTGTGCAGGTCGGCACACATCGACGCATCTCGCCACACAACGTCTCAGGAATGAAATTCCTACGGGAAGGTAGGACTGGCAAAATCGGTATGGTGCGTGCTTTTGTGCAATATGGGGGCGGTCCAGAAAAGCCGAAAAAGAATGTTGACCCACCAGCGGGTTTGGACTGGGATATGTGGTGCGGCCCTGCACCACTGAGGCCATACAACGGTAATCCCAAGAACCCATGGAGCGGCGGTATTCACCCGGGAGGATTCCGCCACTATCTGGACTACGCAAATGGGCAGCTCGGCGATTGGGGCGTGCACTGGCTGGATCAGATTCTGTGGATAATGCAAGAGAAATGGCCGCGAAAGGTATTCTCTACAGGTGGCCGACCAATTAAAGGGCCAGCGATTCTAACGAAAGAAGAACAAACAACCGATGCGCCGGACCATCAGGTAGCGGTTTATGAATTTGAAGATTTCACGGTCTCATGGGAGCACCGGCAGTTTGCCGGCAATAACGCCGAAAAAGGTGAGAATGTTGGTTGCTATTTCTATGGAACAAAAGGGACGTTCCATATTGGTTGGCAGGACGGCTGGAGATTCTATCCGGTGAGCAGCCGAGACCCGGTTATCCATGAAGAGCCTCAACTGCACGAGCCGGGCTCTCAGAACATTAAAGAACTCTGGGCAGATTTTCTTGAAGCAATCAAGACAGGCAAACGCCCGGTCTGTGAAATTGAGGATATACACTATTCGACGAACATGAGTCTTTTGGGTATGCTATCATATAAGATTGGACGCAGTATCCAATGGGACGGCGAGAAAGAACAGATCATCGACGATCCCGAGGCTAACAAGCTGCTTCGTCGTGAGTACCGCAAGCCGTGGGTTTACCCGGAAGCTTAGCCCTGATTTTTCACAGCCTCAGTTGAAAAAAACTCCTATTGTCGGCATAAGTTTGTTATAAAAAAATTAACGCTTTGTTATTTTGTCAAAAATGGAAGCAGAAAAAGTTTATATTCAAACTTGGTATCCAGGCAAAGCTTCTCTGAGCTTTACGGACGCATTGAGTTGTCTTCGCCGTATGCTTTGGCGGGATAGGATTAAATTTATATTCGGTAATAATGCTGTACATGATAAAGATTCCGAATCTTTAATAGAAGCATTAGCTTCAACAGCTTAAATGCTTAGCAGGAGTGCGAAAATTTACGACTATTTAATTGTCTAATAAATATAACTATAAAGTTGGTGTTCCGGTCGGCGGATACCGGAAGTAAGAGCTAAACAGTGATGCTAAAGAGTATGGTGGAAGCGTTCATGGAAATGCAGGAGGAGGTAGAGACATCATCCGCATCGTTCTACGGGAAATTCGATTATCCCCTATCCATCAAGCTGTCACCATTGGCTGTATTAGTTTTTAAGCGAGAAGAAGATACGAGTGATACCAGGAGCTAAATATAAAAGGAATAACAAATGCAGTTTTACCGTATGGGCACCTCAAGCAAAAAGTGTAAAACTGCAGCTTACCAAAGCCGGCAAGGAGCGAATCATATCCCTTGAGAGAACCGAAGGCGGGTATTGGTACAAGGAAGTACCTGATATTGATCCTGGCAGTCTTTATTTTTACAGACTTGATGATTCAATTCAAAGAGCTGATCCTGCTTCTTATTTTCAGCCAAAAGGTGTTCATGGGCCAAGTGAGATTATCGACCACAAATTTAGCTGGAAAGACAAAGACTGGTCAAGAATACCTTTAAAGGGAATGGTGATTTATGAATTGCATGTGGGTACTTTTACAAAAGAAGGTACCTTCGATGGAATAATTAAACGACTAAAAGGGCTTAAGCAACTGGGTGTCAACGCCTTAGAGCTAATGCCGGTAGCACAATTTCCCGGAGAAAGGAACTGGGGCTATGATGGAGTTTTTCCTTACGCTGTACAAAATTCATACGGTGGACCCAAAGGTCTAAAGAGGCTTATCGACGCATGTCACTGTAATGGGTTTGCCGTTATACTCGATGTAGTTTACAACCACCTTGGTCCAGAAGGCAATTACCTTCGCGACTTCGGACCTTACTTTACGGACAAATACAAAACTCCATGGGGTCAGGCCCTTAACTTTGATGGACCTTACAGTGACCAGGTGCGGGACTTTTTCTTTGAAAACGCCCTTTATTGGTTTCGCGAATACCACATAGACGCCCTGCGCCTTGATGCTTTGCATTCCATTTACGATGCAAGCGCCAAGCACTTCATAAAGGAATTAGCAGAGCGAGTTGAAAATTTCTCGAAAGTCTCCGGCCGAAAATACTATCTTATAGGGGAAAGCGACCTGAATGATGTCAGGCTCATAACATCACGGTCAAAAGGCGGATATGGGCTTGATGCTCAATGGTGTGACGACTTTCACCATAGTCTGCATGCCCTTATAACAGGGGAACAAAGCGGTTATTACGAAGATTTCGGAACAATAGATGACCTGGCAAAGGCTTACAAAGAAGCGTTTGTTTACTCATGGAATTATTCAAAATACCGTAAGCGTCATCACGGAAGTAATTCAAAACGTCTGCCCGCTGAGCGGTTTGTAGTCTGCATCCAGAATCATGACCAGATAGGCAACAGAATGCTTGGTGAGAGACTGTCCAATCTGGTTAGTTTCGAAGCTCTCAAACTCGCAGCGGGAGCGGTCATTTTGTCACCATATATCCCGATGCTTTTTATGGGTGAAGAGTATGCCGAAGAATCCCCATTTCAATATTTTATAAGCCATACAGAGCAGGGATTGATTCAGGCCGTTCGCAAAGGAAGAATGGAGGAATTCAAGTCTTTTCGTTGGCGGGTCCAATGCCCTGATCCCCAGGCTGTCCGAACCTTTAAAAGCTCAAAATTAGGTTGGCAAGAACGTAACAGAGGACAGCACAGGATTTTGCTAAACTTCTATCGCGAACTAATCGCTTTGCGAAAGGGTATACCTGACTTTACTGACAGCACAAATATCAGGGTACGAAGCTTATCGACGGAGCGGATATTGCTCTGGCACCGTCGCGTTACAAACAGACAGATTCAATGTGTGATGAATTTTAGTGAGGCAGAACAAAAACTGCGTCTGTATGCTCCTCAGAAGGGCTGGACAAAGACCCTGGATTCAGCTAATAGGAAGTGGAAAGGGCCAGGTCCACAGTTGCCGACAACAATTGGGGGCAAGCACGAGGTGACCGTGCCTCCATTGAGCCTGGCAGTATTTGAGCGAAAAGAAGCTTACAAAAAGCAAAAGGCCTCGCTTAAAAAAGCAAGAGCTAAGCCATCCAGAGAAAAAGTCTATGCGGGTACCGATAGCCACATATAGATTGCAGTTTAATCCCTCGTTTGGCTTTCAAAAAGCTAAATCAATCATATCATATTTGCATGAACTGGGTATAAGTGACATTTACGCTTCTCCTATATTCAAGGCTGTTAAAGGCAGCACACATGGTTATGATATTGTAGAACCCAACCAACTCAATCCCGAACTGGGCAACTGGGACGACTTCAATGAAATGATGGCGGAAAGGCAACAGCACAAAATCGGGTGGATTCAGGATATTGTTCCCAATCACATGGCTTTTAACAGTGAAAACCAAATGCTAATGGATGTCTTCGAGAACGGCAGACAAAGCCGGTTTTTTCGTTTTTTTGATATCGCCTGGGACCATCCGGATAAGACTCTCACTGGTAAAATCATGGTTCCTATTTTGGCAAGATTATATGATAAGGCTCTGGTTAGTGGTAAAATTCATCTTGGATTGAATGCCCGGGGGTTCCATGTACAATACTATGAGTTTTTTTTACCTGTTTGCTTATTTAGCTATTCTAATATTCTTGGGCACAACCCCAAAAAATCCCAACATATAAAAAATACCGCCAAAAGTGATTTCAAAAATCTTTTGAAATTATGCGACCAATTTGATTTATTAGCTAAACAACCATTCAGTGACAAGCGAAAGAAACAAGTTCACAAAGCCAAGACAAGGCTCTGGCAGCTATATTCTTCCAATAACACAATCAGGAAGCACATTGAAAGCATTTTGGATTTCTACAACGGCAAAAACTCCCAGAAAAACAAATTCGCAGCACTTGAGAGCCTCTTGAATCAACAATATTTCAAACTGGCCCTCTGGAAGAAAGCGAGCGAACGAATTAATTACCGACGGTTTTTTTACCTGAATGATTTTATTGGCTTGCGAGTTGAAGAAACCGAGGTCCTTGAGTTCACTCATCAGTTAATAATTCGTTTGGCCCAAGAAGGTAAATTCACAGGCCTAAGGATAGACCATGTGGATGGGCTTTATAATCCAACAAAATATTTGGAATATCTGCGAGAAGTACTTAGTGATACATACATAATCGTGGAGAAAATCCTAAAAGCGCAGGAAAATCCACCAGACTATTGGCCCATACAGGGTACGACAGGTTACGAATTTGCCGACTGTGTCAATAAGCTCTTTTGCTGCAAAGAAAACGAAAGAGCTTTCAACAAAATTTATAAACAGTTTGTCGATTTGGAGCAGGACTATAATCATCTTGTATACGAAAAGAAAAAATCTATTGTCCAAAAATTTATGACCGGTGATGTACGATACCTTGCCCACCTTTTTGAAACTTGTATAAAAACAGAAAGTACTGCCCAAAATGCAACATATCAAGATATTGAAGAAGCTCTTGTTGAAATAATAGCAGCATTTGGTGTATATCGAACATATATTAATAATGATAAATACACAGAAACGGACAGAGAACACATAAGAAAAGCAGTAGCGTTGGCTGCAAATAAGAGTCCTCAACTAAAACAAGCCATAGACTTTATTGGCCAACATTTGCTGTATGAAGTTCAAACACTTCCAGAACAACCGAATAAGAATTGCCTCTTTCATTTCACTATGAAGTTTCAGCAGCTAACTGGGCCTGCAATGGCAAAAGGATTTGAGGACACGGTCTTGTACAGCTATAACCGTCTTATTTCTCTCAACGAGGTTGGCTCACAGCCGGACCGCTTTGGTATCCCGGTTAAAGAGTTTTACAAATTCAATAGCGAAAGAGCTAAACGGTGGCCGTATTCGCTTAATGCCACTAGTACACACGATACAAAGCGGGGCGAAGACGTTCGGGCTAGAATAAATATCTTATCCGAAATGCCAGAACAATGGAGTTCAAAAGTTACTTACTGGCGGAAGATTAACGAGCGGAAAAAAACCAGGCATAAAGGTGGTTTGGCACCAGATGCTAACGATGAGTATTTTCTATATCAGACACTTATCGGTGCACTGCCTTTCCGTGAGAACGAATACAAAGCTTTCAAAAGGCGAATAAAAAAATATTTCATTAAAGCTGTGAGGGAAGCAAAGGTACATACTAACTGGATTGAGCCGAACGAAGAGTACGAGAGCGCCTGTGCACAATTTATAGATAAGTTGCTGATTTTCCATCAAACAGACGAATTCTGGCAAGATTTTACTACCTTTCAAAAGAAGGTAGCAGCGTATGCAGTTTATAATTCTCTTTCACAAGTACTCATAAAGATGACCGCCCCTGGCACAGCAGATTTCTACCAAGGCTCGGAACTGTGGGACCTTAATCTGGTCGACCCAGACAACCGTCGTCAGGTCGATTTTAAAGGCAGAGCTAAACTGCTGGCGGAGATTAAAAATACAGCAAACCAGACAAATACAGATTTTTTCGCTGAGCTTCTCAAGCGCGCAGAAAACGGACGTATAAAAATGTTTTTGATATATAAGGTACTCTCAGCACGTAAAAGACACAGACAGATTTTCGAGCATGGAGATTATCTGCCATTAACAATTACCGGCCCGCAAAAAGAACATGTTATTGCTTTTGCGCGAAAGTCTGGAAAGAGGATGGCGATTGCTATTGCAACAAGGTTTCTTAGTTCAATGGTTAGCCCGACTCAATTGCCTGTCGGTAACGAAATATGGAAGGATACAAGCATTATACTGTCCAATAGCGCTTGTAATTCATGGTTACACGCCATCACAGAGGAAGAAGTAAAAAATTCAAATAAAATACCTGTTGGAAGGATCCTGAACAAATTTCCAGTTGCGTTATTGGTTCCAGGAAAGTGACATGTCGCATATTCCGTAAAAAGCTCAAGCATGGAAAATATATCTACTTTAATTTCTGGCGTATATTTTGTTCAATTGCTTCAGTTTCCTGGCAAGGCTTGGGCTAAGCTGACCTGGTTTCAAACGCCATAACCAATTATTCTTCTTGGAAGCTGGTCGATTCATCCGGGCTGTGGCTGGAAGGCCTAAAATATCCTGGGCGGGAATTATAGTCAATTTCGCAACGGAGCTCATGGCCATTCGTATAAACTGCCAATGTATCTGATCGGAAGATACTCTACAGCCTATGTACTCTTTTAACCGCTTTTTTTGCTCTTGACTGGCCTCTTTTTTGAACCATCCCCTTATTGTGTTATTGTCATGAGTACCGGTGTAAACAATGCAGTTTTCGATATGATTGTATGGGATATGAGGATTGCCTGCCGCATCGCCATCAAAGGCAAACTGAAGTACCTTCATAGTTGGCAGAGCAAATTTCTCAATAGTCTCTCTAACATCAGCAGTTATATAACCCAAGTCCTCGGCAATAATAGGAGCTCCGGGAAAAAGCTTTAATAAAACCTTAAAGAAATCATCCTTGGGGCCTTCTTTCCACACACCATCTTTGGCTGTTCTGCTACCTGCAGGGACCTGCCAATAACCTATTAGCCCGCGAAAATGGTCGATACGGACAAGATCAAACATCTTTATGTTATGCCTTATTCGTTCCATCCACCAGGAATAATTTGTTTTTTTCAGGGCTTCCCAGTCGTAGTTTGGATTACCCCACAATTGCCCGGTACGACTGAAATAATCCGGCGGCACCCCCGCGATGTATTTGGGTTTCTTGTATCGATTCAGCTTGAAGATTTCAGGCTGTACCCAAACATCAGGGCTGTCATAGATTACATAAATAGGGATATCTCCGATTATGTTGATGCCTCGTTTGGTACAATAGCCCTTCAGGTCAAACCATTGCTTATAGAACATATATTGCAGAAAGGATTGCAGTTCTATATCAGGTTGCAATTGGGCCTTGACTTCTTTGAACTCATTTCCGTGGCGATCCTTGGCATACTTTGGCCAAGCATGCCAACCGCGTTTTTTAAAGCGTCGCTGGAGAGAAATAAAAGTTGCAAAATCGTCAAGCCAGAAGGCGTTTTCCCTTTTAAATTGCTCATACGCATCCTCAAATTTGCTGCTTTTTCTAAAGCGGTCAAAAGCAAACTTAAATAAGGATTTCTTATAGGCTAAAACTCCTCGATAGTCCACACGAGTCTTAGAAAAAAAGGGTGGATCTTTGATTTCATACTTTTTCAGAAGGTCTGCACGATATAGTAATTCCGGGCTTATTAGCAAGGGGTTTCCAGCGAAAGCGGAAGAGCAATTGTACGGAGAATGAGCTGTTATGGCTGTAGTGTGATTCAACGGTAATATCTGCCAGTAATTCTGACCGCTTTTTTCAAGAAAATCGATAAATTTATACGCCTCTGGTCCGAGATCGCCAATGCCATATTTAGAGGGCAAAGATGTTACGTGTAGTAATATACCACTAGCTCTTTTTTTTAACATTTAGCTTCTCAAATAAGCAATTTCTTTTCGCAGTTTAAAATAAAAAATTTATTCTATGACCAGACCCAAGTGTCCGGCAACCAACTCGAATAGTTGGACCCAATTTCCGGCTTCTGCTTGTGCCGCAGTTTTTTCCTTCATTTCAGGATATTTTTCTTTACCTATTGTAAAGAAAAGATTCTGCGCCAATTGCAAGTCCATATCCGGGACTATGCTCCTTAAAATTTTAAGAACACTTTCGATAGTAGACAACAGTTGTATATCATCACGTGACTGTTCAAACATCTCCATGAGGCTGTTAATCTTTGCTGAGGTCTCATACCTCAGGGTTGCCATATCCAGTTGAAGCGATAACCTCGCTGCTTCGTCGGTCAGTTCTTTCAAGCGGTCAATGTTTATTTCTTCAGCCTGGATCACTTCACACAAATCCTGATTTAAAATAAACTCCGCCGGTGCCGCCAGGGCTTTTGGCAAATTCATATTCATATTTCGCAGCATGAGCATTATCGAATAGTTCTGCTCATATATGTGGCGAAATGACCTTTCAATTTCTTCCCAGGTATCACTTAATAACTCGTGAACCATCCGCCGCTGTTCATCCTTGAATAGATGCCAGATTGAGTAATTGTTTCCGCCGAACCGTATATGAATTTGTCGCATGACTTCATTTGTGTGACCTTTGTAAAAAGCATCTTCAAGGTCTTGCTGCATCTGCTGAAAATCTTTATTCGTAAAGGGTGAAGTTAACACCGTGAACAAATTATGGCCTCCCATGTGTAAGGTGGCGAAATCGACACTTTGCTTTTCCAGAACGATATCGGATTTAATAAAGGCTCTGCCTGTGGCCAGTATTTGGGAACCGGCTGTGGCAACTTTATAATCTTCCATAGTTGCGGTATAACAGTATACCTCTTGTTCTTGATCAGATGATTCAACAAATATAGAGCTTAAGGCAAAATGTGCACCTACCCTATAGAGATCTATTCCTGCTGGCTTGACGTAAACTTCGTAGACATCCTGTCCATTGCTCAAATTGCCGGTATTGGCAGGTGCTTCTTTAAGCATACCTTTAAAATCATCAACAAGTTCTGTCTTTGTTAATTCCTTATATAGCTGCATAGCACGGGCGGCATATTGCATTATCTGCACTGTTTCTATGCCCGAGATATTGTCAAAGAACCAGCCACAGCTCGTATACATTAACATAGTCATTCGCTGCATTTCCATCAGCTTGAGAAAAGTGACTTTATCTTCATAGGTAAGCTCCCTACCTGTTACTTTACCAATAAAGCTTGTCACGTTCTGCTCGGATCTGTCATTTATTACCTGTATATATTCATTTCTAACCTGCCATGGGTCTTGGCAATAGTGTGACAGTCTTTTTTCATAACCTTCGGCGAGCCTATCTCGAAGCCAGTCCAGCGATTTTCGCAAAGGCTCTCTCCATTGTTGCTTACCTGAAAGAGACTGATTTGCGCAACAACCACAGTTACTCTTCCATCTTTCTACTCCGTGAACGCAGCTCCAGGAACTATTTTCAATGATTTGTACTTCGTATGTTGGCGGAAACTTCTCCAGGTACTCTGCATAGATTGTCACATTGGCAAGATTATTGGCTTCGATATGATGTAAGCAATACGCCAATGCCATATCGCCGTGGCGGTGGTGGTGCCCAAATGACTCACCATCGGTAGCAATGTTTACAATTTGGGCGGAGTTGTCGTTGTCCTTGAACGATTCAATTAATCGGACAGCAAAGTTCTCTCCGTTTTGGAGCAACCCTCCGTATGCCACATCATGTGACACATTACCATTGTAAAAAAATAAATTGATACTTTTACCCGACGGCAAATTACAGATGTACGGCATTGTAGTATCAAGGCTATCTTCTTTGACTTCATTCCACTTCTTGGTTCCAATCTTGCGAACCTGCCTGGCCTGACGAGGTGCAAGTATAGTGAATTTTATTCCATGCTCGGCTAAAACCTCCAGCGTTTCTATATCGACGGCGGTTTCCGGTAGCCACACGCCCTCCGGTTTTCTTTCAAAGCGACGCTCGAAGTCCTGTACTGCCCAAATAACTTGTGTGTGCTTGTCTCGGGTATTTGCCAGAGGTAAAATCATGTGATTATAGGCCTGAGCAATAGCTGAACCGTGTCCAGAAAATATCTTTCTACTTTCTTTATCAGCTTCGATAATACTTTCGTAAACTTCCGGGACATGCGACTCCAACCAGGACAGCAAAGTAGGACCAAAATTAAAGCTGATATTTGAATAGTTATTGACTATATCAATGATCTTTCTATCGGAACCAAGTATTCTGGATGCCCCATTTTGTCTATAGCACTCCTCAGTAATTCTCATATTCCAATCATGGAAAGGATAAGCAGAATCCTGTAGCTCCACGTCCTCCAGCCAAGGATTTTCCCGAGGCGGCTGATAAAAATGTCCATGTAAACACACATATCGATCCATCTGGAGCCCCTATTTTTTGAAATACGTTGTACAATTCTAAGCAGATCGTCTACAAGAGTAAGACAAAAAAGCTCTCTAAGTCAGGAGACGATTTTAGCTCAGAGTGTCATTTTACTGCTGGATTACTTTCTTTCAAGAATCGTTTTATCGCTTCAGCTCTGTACCGTTTGCCAATAGCTTCTCACAGCAGCTATAGTACACATCATTAAAGGGCCGCATTCATGAGCAGCTACCTGCCCATAAGTGGAAGGGCCAACTATCCTATACTGTTCGACCGTCAATATAAGTCAAAGTCAGCCTTTTGCACAGTATGCCGAACGGCAAACGCTGAGCCAGTTGATCATACGGACTGTTAAGGGCTTTAGAAACCTTCTGTGTTGCTTTGCAAAGCATGCCCCGCGATATGTCCAGTTTCATCAGTTCTTTGAAAAACTCCCTGATAGTTGTATAGGACATATGACAGCGGCCCTTCATGAACGCCGCAAACGCCGTTATATCGGCACTGAGCAGACCGCCCTTACGAACCTCATCGGGTATATGGGCAATATGTATTTTCCCTGTGACAGGGTCAAGATACTTGCGTGCACGATGTTCAACAATCTTGTACATCTTTTCCGGCAGTTCTATCTGTTGAATTATAAACCATTCATCCAGAGGCTGAAGACCTTCGGCGTCTTTATCGTTAAGCTCATATTCGATAACTTCATCAACTTGCTCAGCCTCGAAAGGTTGACGTGTAAACTTTCTGTGTCCACGTTGGCCGCCTTTTTTACGCTTCCTGGCCAGTTTTCGAACCACCTTTGTTGGCTTAACGATGTCGCTGAAAGGCGGCTTGGAAGAGTTGGAAGAGTTCTTTTGCAGTTGAGCGATTCTTTCTTTAAGGATTGCGTTTTCTTGTTCAAGCTGTCTGACACGTTCAAGAAGCGAAGCAATCTGTTTTGTAAGTTTTTCGATAATAGCGTCTTTGTCCATGCAACTATTATCGGACAAAAAACAGTTTTTCTTCAATTATCTAAAATACTGTGAACAGTTACGATTAATTTAAATGTTTAGCCATCGCCGATGAGGCGACGGTCATAATTTATTGCGGAATAAAAACGAGATAAACAATTGTAGGGTGGTGCTTTAGCCCACCAATACTTAATAAAGCATGAATGGCTGCACTTGGATGCCGTATACGAACCGCTGATTAGTTCTGTAGTTAGGCTTAAAATTAATATCATGAATCAAAAAATAACACCAAAAGGACTTGAAGTAGAACGAATCGTTAGAGATCGTTTGGGGGGAAGATTTCAGAAAAGATTTTACACAAAGAGGAAAGATAGAACCCTAATTATCGGATATCGATCGAACGGAGAGGAAATTAAACACGAATTTGATCTTGTAGCTGAAGATAAAAGTATTATAGGCGAAGTAAAAAGTGACAAATACACAAAAAAAGCTCATAGTAATACTCGGCTGCCACGCATGTTAGGCGCATGCAGATACTTGGAATTGGTTAAAGCTAAAAAGAAGTTGTTCATTTTAACCAATAAAGAAATGTATGAAGTTATTAAACACGATTTGGACGGCCTAATAAATCCAGATATAGAAATTATTTATTTTGATGCCGAGAGGAATAATTTTGAATAGTATAAAAAGTCAAAGGAAATGATCATTAACCATTTCAGTCCGTGGTCGATGGTAGTTCATTTTGAACGTTATATGAGATTTTTGATTTTAATGAAATAGTATTTATGGAGTTTGCAATGACAACTTATCACCTTCAACTCATAAACAAAGATCCTACTCTGAACCTGAGAGATAAACGAAGTGAAATTAAAAAAGTCTTCCAAATCATTGATAAAGGTGGTTTTACCGGGCGATCTTTCACGTGCCTCGGCAGGTGCCGGATAATACAGATTAATCAACACAAGATTACCATTCGGGTTACTGAATCCTCGAACCGTTGGCATCCTTTTGTTGGTTTATTCCTTGCCAATAAGTTCGCAATGAGGGGGTACTGCGATCCCAAGAATAAATCTCACATGTTCAAATGGAAATCCTAGAATTGGCTTCGATAAGTTTATTTACCGCGTTATCTGATATTATTGCTTCTTCGACAATATTCGCCGCTTAGCGGCGCCGGTGAGCTTTTCGTTATGTGGAGATAGATAAACATTGTTCGACACAATAAGATGAACCAAGAGGGAAGAAAAAATATTCTTGCCACAGCAGATACTATCGGTGATCAACTCGCTTGGGCATGGAACTACATTGCAACACTTCGCGCTCTCCAACGGCATGCCCGAGCCTGTCCTGATGCTTTCGGTAAACATGCGCATTTCGTTTTGACACTCACTCATTCTATTTGGGATGCGCTCTTCCTCAGATTAAGTCATTGCACCGACAAGCGAAAAGAGGCGATAGGCTTTCCACGATTATTCAAACAAGTCAGAAAATACCTGCAACCGCAGGATGCGCTCATGTCAAAAGTAGATGAACACGAACGCGAACTCGATACACTTAGGACTAAAGAAAAGGTTGCGAATTGGCGGAATCGTGTTTTTGCACACTATACTTTGAAGGACGATGACGCCTTCTTCCAAGATAACGTTTGCAGCTTTGAAGAAATAGAGGACTTAATTTCGAGGTATCAGAATTTGTTAAACTTCTATGGGTTCAAGCTGCTTGATATGCAATTCATGGTCAAGGACCTCGGAGTAAAAGCGCACGAGGCTGTAGATAGAATTTTCGCGGCACTCTGTGCCGAACAAGGGCGTGAAGAGGGAGGCTCCTAAACGTCGCGCCCCTTATGCCCAGCGTTATCTGAGATTTTGGATTTTAATGGTTTAAGTATGCTTGTATAATTGGCAATAGGGGCAGGTAACCTGCCCATGTTACGGAACTATTTGAGTTTCAGGTAGCCAATTGGTTGTTTTATGGAGACTTTTTATATGTCATGGTATAAGGTTACAATTTCTGCTCATCAACCAGACTTTTATCAACACGGAAAGCTGCAAGACCAGTTTACCCAAATCTTTATGGTAGTGCGTAATCGTCGCGATATGGCCCTCTTTAGTGGTGGCTGGTCTCATTCTGATACTTTCAATATCTACTTTACACCAGCTTGTGCTTTACATCCCGCCAGGAAAGGTCTGATAGACAGCTGCGGTGCAGTTCCTTGTGATGAACCTACTCGTGAGACAGAGAGCGAATTGAGTTTGCTTGTAGGAAACTCAGTTAGATGGGGCGACCACGTCTGGTGTCCAGATTTGCCTTAGTTTGACAACTTGGGCTTCGGATGAAGATAATAGGGACAGCTACCTATGCTACTCTGCGAAGTAGCTCGCTACGTAGCACGAGTTAATGGCTGTGGACAGTGCACAAATAGAACGGTGGGCTGAAGCCCACCCTATATGGCTTTGTCACACTTAGTAACTGTTCCATAACAGGCAATTCGATTACGAAATTAAAACCAACGGTAAATTTTCCAGGAAGATAACTACCCCCTGCTTTTATGCTCGAGGCTCGGTTTTTTTGAAGTTCTTTAATGAAAAGCAACTTTACATTGATACAAACGTGAAACGCAATCATCTTCCATCGGGCGAAAGTTTTAGTAGATTGCACAGGATGTTTCGTGTAAAATCTTGTTATTTCAAAATGACCGATTCTTTGTATCATTGCCGCGCAGGGATTGTATCGAGCTTGCCAAAGAGTGGGAATTAATTAACTCAAACTGACCGTTTTTACTAACATTATTATTGATAAGTCTTTTATTTGCAAAAACATATATCGACTTGTCATTCCGAGCGAAACGAAGTGAAGCGAAGAATCTGGCCAGAGAAAATATGGGTTTTCTTTTGCTAAAGCCGGATGCTTCGCCTTTCGGCTCAGCATGACAATAAAAACGGTCAGTTTGATTAATCAAAATTTTCAGCAAATTGATTTACTTTTTCCCGGTCGTAGCCGAGGACAAGTTTAACGGCAATTACAAAGTGAGTTATTTTTTATCAAATAGGTACTCACGTTGTTTTCAATTAAAATCTGGTCAGCTTGAGTTTTAAGAGGCGTTGTTTTTGTGTTTACTAATGAAGGTGTTGGTCGCAGAAAAGTGTGGTTTTTGTCCGGGCGTGCGAAATGCGATTAGCCTTGCAGAGCAAACGCTCGCACAGGAAAAGGACAGCTTTGTCTATAGTCTTGGGTCAATTATCCATAACAATGACGAAGTCTCACGGCTGGCAAAGCTTGGTTTGAAGACAGTTAATGACGTTGACGAGATTGAATCGGGAACGGTACTGATTCGCTCTCATGGCGTTGCCCCCGAACAGATGAGCAAGCTGGAAGCTAAGGGATTGAAGATTGTTGATGCTACATGCGTACTGGTCAAGAAGGTACAACGAATTGCCAGACAGCTCCAAAGCGAAGGATATAAAGTTGTGGTTATCGGCGATGAGAACCATCCTGAGGTGCAAGCAGTAGTTGGCTGTGCCGAAGATGTTGTTGTCATTTCGGACAGGTCGGATATTGACAGACTGCCAACAGATGGAAAATTGGGGATTGTTTGTCAGACCACGCAGAGTCCGGAACAGTTTGGCAAGATGCTTGGTGCGATAGGGCAAGGCAGTTTCAGCGAATTGAAAGTAATCAATACGTTATGCAAAGAAGCGATAAATAGGCAGAAGTCAGCTATTGGCTTATGCAAGCAAGTGGATATAATGATTGTACTGGGCGGTTTAGAAAGTGCCAACACGCGCACGCTCGCAGAGCTCTGTAAAAAACATAACAGGTCAACATTTCACCTGCAAAATTGGAATGACCTTGACAAAAGTGTGCTCTGCGGCAAAAATACAGCAGGCGTTACAGCGGGAGCTTCGACGCCTGAGTGGATAATAAAGGAATTCGTGGACAACTTGGAAGCTTTTAGTGGTGTGGGGCAATAGGGCAGGCGACGAATTGACGGCGTTGGATTTGCATTTGCTGCGTTGGCAAATGTTTTTTTAATAATCAAGAAGTTCGGATTTGTGCAATATTGCACAAGGCTTATCGGCGTAAATGTGGGGCGCTGATAATTCAAAATAACAGACTCCACAGGAGATTTTAGGTATATGGTAGATAGAAATATAATTCAGAAATTAGGATTGTCGGAAGAAACACTTGAGCAGCAGGTCGAGCAGATGTTCAGTGAGCAAGAAAATGAATATCTGGAAGAAGTTTTGCGAACAAAGGTGGACTCACGTTTGCCGGGAACCATTTTAAAAGGAACCATCGTGTCACACATTGGCAACGACGTTATCGTTGAAGTCGGCTTAAAAAGCGAGGGAGTAGTTGATGCAAGTGAGTTCAACGATCAAGAGGAGATAACTCCAGGAAAGCACATCGAAGCTCTCCTTGAAGAAACAGATTCCGAGAGCGGCCTTATCCTACTGAGCAAACGCAAAGCAGATACCATACGGGGTTGGGAGAGAATCATTGAGACAAAAAAGGAGGGTGACGTTGTAAAAGGTAGAGTCATAAGACGCATAAAGGGTGGATTGCTTGTTGACATTGGTGTACCTGTGTTTCTACCGGCTTCTCAGGTTGATATTAGAAAACCCGGTGACATAAGCAGATTCATCGGCAAGGATGTGGAATGCAAAATACTTAAGATAGATGTTGAAAACAAAAACATTGTTATATCAAGACGCAAACTAATCGAAGAAGAAAGGCGCAGCAACAAAGAGAAAATCCTATCAGAGATTGAAATCGGCCAACTGCGTAAAGGCGTCGTTAAGAATATCGCTGACTTCGGCGTGTTTGTAGACTTAGGTGGCCTGGACGGCCTGTTGCACATTTCTGATTTAAGTTGGGGCAGAATATCACATCCCTCAGAAGTTGTACAAATCGATCAGGAAATCGAATGTGTTGTTATCGGCGTAGATAAGGAAAACGAAAAGATCTCGTTGGGTTTAAAACAGAAGAAGCCCAGTCCTTGGGAAAATGTGGAAGAAAAATATCCAATTGGAGCTAAGGTCAAAGGCAAGGTTGTTAATATCATGAATTATGGCGTCTTTGTTCGGCTGGAAGATGGGATCGAAGGACTGGTTCATATTAGCGAAATGAGCTGGACCAAACGCCTGGCACATCCAAGTGAATTGGTAAATCTGGGCGATGAGGTGGAGATTGTTGTCCTGAGCATCAATAAAGACAAGCAAGAAATATCACTCGGTATCAAGCAGACGGAGACGAATCCCTGGACGATTGCAAGTCAAAAGTATCCAGCTGGTACAATAGTCACTGCTAAAGTTCGGAGCATGACCAATTTTGGTGCATTCGTGGAGATAGAGCCAGGCATAGACGGCATGATTCATATTTCGGATTTGAGTTGGACGCGTAAGTACGGACATCCCAGTGAGATGTTACAAAAAGGTCAGGAAGTGAAATGCGTTGTTCTAGATGTAAACGAAGAAAAACAACGAGTATCGCTTGGCATCAAACAGATGACCGAGGATCCCTGGATTCGAGCCATTCCAGAAAAATACATCCCCGGACACATTATCAAAGGCAGAGTAGCAAAGTTGACCAACTTTGGTGCTTTTGTTGAACTTGAGCCGGATTTAGAGGGTTTGCTACACATATCGGAACTCGCCGATCACAAGATTGACAAGCCACGCGATGTTGTTAAACCAGGTGACGAGCTAGAGGTTAAGATTTTGAAAGTAGATAATGAGGCGCGTAAAATTGGTCTAAGCCTGCGGAGAGTCCAGTGGGCCGCTGAGGAACAGAAGGCCGACGCCGCTCAGCAGGAATTTGTCACTGAGGAGCAGCAAACGGTTGGGACCCCAGATACTGAATTAGACCAGAAAAAACCTGAACAGGCTGAAGCTGAGCAAAAACACACTGAACCTATTAACATCGTCGAGCAAGACAGTGAAACTGCCAAGGCTGAAAGCGAAGACACAGGCAAGGAACAAGTAACAGAAGAACCTGCTGCCAAAGCTGAACAAACAAAGGAATCGACAAAACAATCAGAAGAATCGAAGGAAACACCGCCTCAGGCTGGCACAGAGGATAAGAGTTTACCTGACGATGAAAGTGGCACAGACAAGCCAGAAGATGAGTCAGAACAAGTGGAAGAACTAACTTAGCAGAGGGCTTTTTAGCCATAAATTCTACGTCGATCTTGACAATCAACTTGTAGTACTCTTGGCTTGATTGGTATCGATAAAGCGTCGATTTCTGAGTCTACAATGACTGATCTATCCCAGTATTTATCGAGCAAGAAATTTCCAAGCGTGTACTAATACGTTTTCAGCGGAGATTGTTAACATATCCGGTGAAAGGTTCTGTTCATGGTTGTTGAATTCTTGCTTTCCAGCACAAGCCGGACGATGGTCAGTATCACAGTTATTCTTTTTTCATAGTGTGTGAAATCAAATTTTTAGGGTAGAATTACCTCAATAGCTACACAGGAAAAATGTATCATACTTACTGCGATGTTTGATACACATCAAGTTTTCTTCTGGCGTATTAAAGACTAAACAGCTATGATTGTAAATATATCAGACAGATAGGATTAGCCAAGAGTAAGGTGTGTTGATGTCGATGTCGCTTGGAGTATAATACCGTTATAATAGTTGAGAGAAATTTTTTTGAATTTGGAGGCTCATAGATATGTTACTTTGGATTTTTAGAATTATCTTCATCATTGTTGTTATGGGGGTTTTATTCGTCAATGCGAGCAATGAAGTAATAGCCGGTTCACCCGACACAACCAATTTTTGGGCAATAGTCTGGAGTGGACTGGGTATGGCGGTATTTGTTTTTCTACTCGATGTTTTTACACCCAAGGGTAAACTCAGCGCTCTGGCCGGAGTATTCTTCGGTCTATTGGTTGGGCTGCTGATCAGCGGTGCACTGGCGCCCGTAATAGACATGATTAACAATTCTTACCAGGCCGGCGAGACCGGCCTATTGATGGATGAGGCAGTTACGGCGATCAAGTGGATGTTAGGTATATGCGTCTGCTATCTTACTATAAGCATAGTGATGCGAACGAAAGACGATGTCCGCTTCGTGATTCCGTATGTCGAGTTTGCCAAACAGACCAAAGGTGCAAGACCACTGATTTTAGACACATCGGCCGTAGTTGATGGACGGATAGCTGACCTGTGCCAGAGCAAGTTATTTGATGCTCCCATACTCGCTCCGCGTTTTGTCCTGAACGAGCTTCAATTGATAGCTGATTCCGCTGACAAGCTCAAGCGCAACCGCGGTCGGCGGGGACTTGACGTTCTAAATAAAATGCAGTCTAATCCTGCCATCGATGTTCAAATCGACGATACCATAATCCCTGAAGTGGAAGAAGCCACAGGCGTCGATCAGAAACTTATACTATTCACTAAGGTTTGCAACGGACGGCTTGCAACAACAGACTACAATCTGAGCAAAGTAGCGCAGGTTCGCAGTGTTGACGTGGTGAATATCAACGACCTGGCCAATTCACTGAAGGTGGTTGCTTTGCCGGGAGAAACGATGGAGATCAGGATTATAAAGCCCGGTGAAGAGGCCGATCAGGGCATTGGCTATCTGGACGATGGAACGATGGTGGTAGTCGAGGGAGGACGCAATAAAATTGGACGTAATGTGGTGATGAGCGTAACAAGTTCGCTTCAGACCTCGGCAGGGAAGATGATTTTCGGCAAGTTTGAGGGTTTTGCACAGTCTGCAGGTGGTAATGATCGGCGAGCCCGTAATAGGAAACCAGCCGAGACGAACGCATAGAGCAATTGTAAAAACTTGCGGGCGCAATAACATGCTACATTTTGGACGGGGACGAGCAAAGCCGGCTCGCCGAAAACCCTCCTGCTGTCTATTCGTGCCTCAAAAGGCACCTCGTGAAGACGATAATAGCCGATACATAACCGGCCGCAAACAAGGGCCAGTAGAAATACGATTGGAAATTTGGCTCGGTGACATGCAAGCCTGCGATGTAAAAGGAGATAACCACAACAACAGAGGCAAGAAAGAAACCGAGCCAATCTATAATCGTTACCTTTACCGGTCTGGCGCAGGAATTGCGTTGAAGTATAATCACGGCAAACACTAACATCATGATCGAAACGAGAACCGGATAAAGTACGGCCGAGGCCCACGTAACAGGCATCAGAAAAAGTACATCCCAGTCCATAATTGACGCGGGCCAATCTATTAGGACTTTAAGCCAGACATAGTAGAAAATGTCCCAGATGGCGAATATGATCAAAAAGTAGGCAAAACGCTCGTGAATATTCCGCCCAAAGAGCCACGCACCCGTTGTAATCAGGACTAATGTCGCAGCCTCTCTGCCAATCTCAGTTAATAAAATGTGCCGCGAAGAAGGGGCGATCGCAAACTCTAAAGGAAACGTAAAACCTTCAGAATGAAAGATCGCACGCAGATAAACAACCACAGCAGATTCGATGTACGCAAAGGCAACACTAAAGGCTATAACGATTAAGAGCCGTTTGAATGCTGTTTTCGGTAGTTTAGAAGACATATCTATTCAAGCCTGAACTTTATTGTAACTCAGCATCAGAGCCGTGTCAAAATCATGTCGGGGCACCGGTAAACACGTACGACACGCGATACAGGATGTTTTTTTCAGGCAAGTGTCGCAATACTTATTGCATCATCCAATGGTCAGAGCTTGCGTAATTCCGCCAACAAGGCTGGGACAATTTTACTTTCCGGGACGATGCCGATCCTCCGGCCATTGCGGTAGAAGTATGCTTTATTTTTAGCTGAGCAAACAGCAAGGTCAGCATCGGCGGCCTCACCGGGGCCGTTAACGATGCAGCCCATTATGGCGATGCGCAGGGGTTTATTGATAGTGTTAAGAGCTTTTTTAACACGACGAGCGAGTTTGACTACGTCTACTTCTGCTCGCCCGCATGTTGGGCACACTATCAGTTCCGGTGTGCTCCTATTATGCAGACCAAGTGAGATCATTATCTGTTTTGCGATTTCAGTTTCCACAATAGAGCTGCCTGCAGCACTGACCCTTATAGTGTCACCGATACCCTCTGCCAGTAGCGTCCCCAACGTTACAGCCGAAGGTACTCTCGCATCTTCAGGTAGACCCGCATGAGTAAGGCCAATGTGAATCGGATAATCGAATTTCTCGGCAATCTTGCGGTTGATTTCGATGGTTCTGATAGTATCACTGCTTTTCGCGCTGAGAACCAATTGTGAGAATTTTCGCTTTTCGAACAAACGAACATATTCGGTCATTTCCTTTAGCATTAGAGCAGTTCTCTTGCTAAAGGGAACAGAAGCCTTTTTGAGGTCTCTTATACTCGCCTCGTTGACTCCAATGCGTACAGCAATTTTGTGCATCTTGGCGGCGTCTATTATTCGATGGATGTCTTTGGGATTTTTTATATTACCGGGATTGAGCCTGATTTTCGAGGCACCAGCTTCTATGGCTTCAATTGCGCGGGCAGGGCTGAAGTGAATATCGGCGATTAATGGAATATCTACTTTCTGTACAATTTTAGCAAATGCCGCGGTATCAGCGCAGGTGGGGACAGCAACTCTTACCAACTGGCAGCCGGCATGATTGAGCTGGCGTATCTGCCTTACACAGCGGGCCACATCAACGGTAGGCACCTTCGTCATTGATTGGATAACTATCGGTGCCGAAGAGCCAATTCTTACTGAGCCAACCTTGACAGTTATAGTTTTTCTTCTTCTTATCATAGCAAAATTGTAGTTTGTTCTGGTTTTGAGAGCAAACTAAAATGGGCAGATTGCAATAATAGATTAATAGTTGCTAACTGTTGTATTGAGCATTGTCATGGGATCGGTGCTGCTTGCTATAGTTGTAGTATTGGTTATCGCTTATTGTGGCTGGGGACTTACATTGTTTTTTATACAGCCAAAGCTGCTGTACGGCCCTGTTCGGAAAGTCGAATGCACACCAAGGGATATAGGCTTGGAATTCGAGGCTGTGATCTTTCAAAGCAGTGACGGCTTTAAGTTAACCGGCTGGTATATCCCTGCGGGAGATAGCAAGATTACCGTTTTATTCTGCCACGGCAATGGCGGCAATATTATGCATCGTTTGGACAACATAAGCATCATTCATAATCTGGGACTAAACTGCTTTATTTTCGACTATCGCGGTTACGGCAACAGCGAGGGTAAAGCTACCGAAGCGGGTACATATCTTGACGCAAGTGCGGCGTACGACTGGCTAATCCACCAGAGAAAAACCGCGCCGAACAACATCATAATTTTCGGCAGATCCCTGGGCGGCAGTATTGCAGCAGAGCTTGCGACTAAGGTCAAGGCTAAAGGCTTGGTCATCGAAAGCACTTTTACATCGTACGTTGATATGGGCAAGAGAGTTTATCCTTATATGCCAGTACGATGGTTTGCGCAATTTACCTATGAGACAATCGATTATATCAAACAGGTATACTATCCTATTATGGTGATTCACAGTGAAGATGATGAAATCGTACCATTTGATTTCGGACTAAAACTCTATGAGGCGGCAAATGAACCGAAAGAGTTTGTCGAGATTTCCGGCAGCCATAATGATGGCTTCTTGGTCTCGGGCGAGATCTATGAAAAAGCCTGGCTGAAATGGCTTCAGTTTCTTCAAATAAGATAAGTGATAGCACTGGCGTCAAACTGCCTGTTAACATTTACTTTAGCCCTTGCTGCCCTTGTCGATAGAATACCCGCTAAATAAAACTCAGTAAGATATGATAGAATTAACCTTGTATCCGGGGAGTTTTTCTCGGCCAGCCAGTTCTGAAAGCTCGATGAGAAACGCTATTGCCAAGACTTCTCCGCCGATTTTCTCTATGAGTTTACAGGCTGCCGCCATTGTCCCTCCTGTGGCTAACAAATCGTCCACCATTAAAACCTTAGCACCTCTGCTTACGGCATCACTGTGGACTTCCAGCGTATCAGTGCCATATTCCAGCTCGTAAGTGACGCTCTCGGTTTTGAAAGGCAGTTTTCCTTTCTTACGGATAGGCACAAAGCCCACGCCAAGACGCTGCGCAACAGCAGCTCCAAATATGAATCCCCGCGCTTCTACCGCAGCGACATAGTCAACGCCTGTATTGTCAAAGCTGTCACACAGGGCATCTACTGTTTTTGAAAACGCTTCTGGATTAGCTAACAACGGCGTGATATCACGGAATAGAATCCCTTTTTTGGGCCAATCAGGTATGCTGCGGATGTGTTTTTCCATATCGATTCTTTGTTTTGTCATTTTATAAGCCTCCGGCTTATTATCTGCCTTCCATGGAATCAGTTAGAATTGAAATACTCCGTCACATAGAACGCTCCATACTTGTCCTGCTTATTGTTACCACATCGGCTCGATTTATCAAGTCTTATTACATTGCTTATCCGTCGTTACTCTTCGTTCATGTATTCATAAAGCTTTATAAGTGCATCCCGTCGAAGTTGACGGATTCTCTCTCGCGTCAGGCCTAATTTCTTACCAATTTCCTTTAGTGTCATCGGCCTGTTTCCGCCGAGGCCGTAGTGCAACCGTAGAATGTAAGCCTCTCTTGGGTCGATATTGTTGAGAAGCCTTAAAGCTTTTGCCTTTTCTTCATCCTTAACCAGAGCATCTTCAGGCCTACCAGCACTCTCGTCCTCCAGTGTTGACGCAATCGCCTGATTTTCATCTGACTCCTCTGCCGCCAGATTCTCACTTGCCGAGCTAAGAACCTCTACAATCCTGTTTACAACTTTAGCTTTACACAACGGCAGGTGCATTAACTCAGCCATTTCTTCAACGCTTATTTTCCTGCCAAGTTTGTTCTCAAGCTCTGTTTCTGTCTGCCGCCATTGGTTTATCAACGCGACCATATATGTCGGAACGTGTACAGGCTGAATATTCTCAAGCAAAGCTCGTTTAATACTTTGCTTTATCCACCATGCTGCGTATGTGCTAAAGCGTGTTCCATACGACGGGTCAAAATAATCAACAGCTTTAATTAGACCGAGATTGCCTTCTTCAATCAAATCGCCGAGGGTCATTCCATGTCCAGCGTATTTCTTAGCGATATTGACAACCAGCCGCAGATTACTTCGCACAAACTGCTCCCTTGCCCAAGGATCATTATCTTCGATTATTCGCTTACCTAATTCGCACTCCTCTTGCCATGTCAAAAGGGAGACTTCGTCGATCTCCTTTAGGTATTCTTTTATAGTAGCGTCAAATGCTATAGGACCCTCCCGCCCGACAGAAAAGTCTTTCGACTCCCGCCATAAGGGGCTAAATTGTTTTTTATCTCTGCTTATTTTATACGCCTGAGGCGTATTAATAGGCTGGCTGAGTCTTCGCCCAGCCAGCCTATGTACCATATCGGTCAAACTATGGTGCCGGTTTAATAAGCAGAATACATATCCGTCTAACCACCCCATTCTCGGTAGTGAAGCGAAACTGAACCGCTAAATGTACCTGCCTTTGTGCACCTTATCGGTACTGAGTATCAAACGCTCGTCATTCATAGTGAAGTTTTTCTTTGGCTGTTGCATTTGTGCCTAGTGAATCGGGTTCCGTCTTAAAAAATAACAGGGGCCCATGCTATTAACATGAGCCCCCGGATTGATACAGTTTCGTGAGCTAACCAAGCCTAAAATGCTTTGCACATATAGCTATAGTCAACCACGCAGCTAATACTCGTGCTACCTGTGGCACAAGCTACTCTTGTTCTGCAGGATACAACCTGATGTCGTCGAAGTAAAGCGTACCTGTTCCTTCTTGTCCACTACCTCCGACGCCAATGGTCATATTCTGGATTGAAGAAAGATTCACACCAGCATCGCTAAGGACGTTTAGCGGAATATCCCACTGCTGCCAGGTGTACTGTAGCACCGCATTGGGATTATCCGGATGTTCGACGACCTTTTCAGTACCGCCACCTTGAACAACCACATACAACGGCTGGGCCTCATTGACAGCCATTTCTACACCAACGGCTTCAACCTGCCACTGACCGGTGACGCTTCCGGTGGTAGAAACTCCGGAGAATTCGGCAATCGTCGAATTGCCGGCGCTATGGCTGGTCACCGCCAAGCCTATGCAGACGTTGCTCGTCATGTTAATCGTCTGTGGATTCCAAACAATCGGCGTCCAGGCAGTACCGGCCTCGTCCGTCGCATAGAATCCGTTGAATTCACTTCCCGAACGCTCCAGCTTGATCCAGACCGGCTCACGCAGTGCCGTCTGCTCAGAAGTTGCCACATCAGTGTCGCTGGTGGCTTCGTCATTGCTCAATGGTCTGGCTTGGAAACGAACGCCATTGTCGCCCGTCAAAAATACAGCAGCCCACTTGGAGCCTGGGTCTGACGCTTCGCGAATCATCACGCCAGCCTTAGCCCAGGTGTCCGTATCCACCAGACTCTCGACGCGGGCGGTGATAGAACCGTCTCCGTTGAGGTATTTATAGGCAAAGCGAAATTCATCCGCTGTGCCAAAGATGTCCGTACCAGCCCCGCTCATGACGATATTGCCCGCCGAGCTCTCAAGGAACGCCGTTGGATAGCCTCGTAAGTACAATCTCAGGGTATTAACACCTCCTATAGTCCAATCCTGCGTTGTATCGAATGTGCATGTGGCCTCCGAATATGCTGCGCTGCCGGTGTTGTTATAAGAAAAAGGCATGGACTGGGAGCCACTATTAACGATAGTCTGCTCAGCAAAAGGTGCTGTGCTATAACCTACTTGCGAGCCGTTTTCATCAATGCCCCACCCGTCTACCCACGTATCAAATATCCTGTCGGGCTCGGAGTCATTATAGTCTTCAAAGTCATCCACGACAAAGTACTCTAATGTGGAAAAGCTCCAGATGTCACCTTCGAAACACGCAGGACTTTCAGCTTCATTGACCTCAACGATCTTCCAATAATACGTCTTTCCAAATTCAAGAGAAGTGAGAGTATAGCTGCTTTGGCTTACCGTATCGAGAAGGTCTGTACCATCTACAACTGCTTGCCTATCGGCACTAAAGTATATTTCGTGCAAGGCTGCCTCTCTTCCTGCTCGCCAACTAAGTACTACACTCAAACCTAAACCTTCTTGGCCATCCGCTGGTTTTGGTACTCTTGGATGGACAGGCTTGTAGAAGAAACGGACCTCACTCAAACCGCACTGGCCCAGGCCACCCCAGTTGCTGTTGACAGTGATCTTGACATACTTTGCTACCGCATCGTTAAATGAGACGGTGGTATTGTGAGCATAATCAGCCGAACCAGTAGCCCGATTAAATTCACCAACACCTTCCAATAGCGTCCAGTCATTGGCGTCGGTCGAGTACTTAATCGTAACATCCTTCAGTCCCAAACCGATCAAAGGCTCAATCGCCCAATTAGAATTCCACACCCACATCTCGTAAAGTTTGTAAACACGATCAAATTCATACTGTATCCAGCTCGGCTGCGGTCCAGCGATATCGCTCAGCCACATATCCACATCTACTGTGGAATGCTGGTCGCTATCGTTTAGTCCTGAGCCATCGATAGTCTTCTCAGGCCCCATTCCAGTTTGCGAGCTGGAGGCTGTGGCTGTTATGTTCTCAATGGGATAAACAAAAGCCTCGACCGTAAAGCTCCAGACTTCACCTTCATAGATTGTATTGTCTGGCGCGGCATTTACTTCATCGACCCGCCAGTAATAGGTCTGGCCAAATTCCAGAAGACCATCTGGATCATAATTATTGGCGTCCTGATCTTGACTGAGTAGTACGCTGTTGGGATCGTTAGTTCTACTGGCATCATTGACGTCTTCGAAATCGGTTCCGAAATACACATCATGTGTGGCGGCATATTCTCCCTGCATCCAGCTAAGGACCACATCGCGGGACGCCTCTTCCGCTCCATCAGACGGATTTGGGTTAGTAGCTGAAGTTCTCGCTCCTATAACTGCGTTCGGCAAAGTCAGAGTGGGAGCAGTGAACGTTTCGTGCTCTTTTGAGGCAAATTCGCCCTCATTGTCGGTGCCGATAAAAATAAATGTCACCTGCTTATTTGTATCCGCGTTTAGAAAGCTTGTCAGCGGAAGATCCGTTGGGTTCGAACTGAAATTGACAGGATACGGATCACCGGCGGCAGGAGTAGTAAGTGTTCCCAGTAATATCACATTGTCCGTTTCGAGGGCATAGTTACCAAGGGTAGCAGTGAGCATACCGGGGGCGGTATTGTAGGTAATCATGCTTTCGTCCCAGAAATCACCGTCTCCATCTATCAATCCATACACTTCTACTTCTTTTGCCGAACCTTTAAGAAAGGTCGCGTCAAATGTTAATATGGCGCCACTCATGTCCCCGGCTACGTTACTGAGATCAAACCTAATGTAACCGGTCTTGGAGCGTGTGTCAGCCAGTTGGCGGAACGCTTTTATTGATACGTCCGCGCCATGTACGCTGTCTGGGCTATAATCTCCGGACTGGCCATCGTTCGCAAGATACGTGTCCGCACCATTACCCTCTGCAGTCGTGATCGTTAGTGCCTGAACACCACTCACTACGCTTAGCAGCAGAGTAACAGAAATTAAACAGATCAATTTCGTTTTCATAATGGCCTCCTTCGAAAATTAAGAACCATGTTTAATAAAGTCCTGGATATGTACCAGGGGCCCTTAGTTACGGCCACGTATAAAAAATGTGAAATTTGCCTTCTTATGCTTATATTTTAGGACTACATCGCCATTTAATAGTGAAAAATCTGTTTTATTGTGTTAAAATACGAAGCACGAAATCCGAAGCAATATCAAATGTTCAAAATCCCAATTTTCAGAACAAAAAAAGCGAATACCTG
>Ga0315545_1000445_pt1 | contig 43726 bp, 46 predicted proteins | sample SalMarSW160210MG_FD_203096 | JGI IMG/M metagenome (GOLD analysis project Ga0315545, IMG submission 203096) | Salt marsh sediment microbial communities from the Plum Island Ecosystem LTER, Massachusetts, United States - Salt Marsh Sediment SW1602-10 ...
GCACCGGCCGCTTCTTGCGGATTTCATTGGCGATGTCGTCCTTACGTTGGCCGTGCTTGAACTTCACCATCGGAATACCGTTTCGCCCGGCAAACTCTTTCACAGCCCTCACGAACCGTTGAGTCATCTGACCCAACAGCGCCGGCGAGGGAATTTGCTTGTCCAGATGATCCATCAGAAACCGCACCAGGTAACCACTCGTCTGAAGCCGGGGAACATAGCCATTGAGGTACAACCGGTCAATGCATTCCACCTCAAGGCTCACATGATCGCGCAGAAGATCGTTGATGTTTGCCATAATGACCATAGATGTACCAAAAAAACACGGCGTTCTCAAGGAACCTCAGCCCCTCAACCTCGTCGGTTTGAGGTCGTAGACTTCGCTAGTATTACGGCCTCCATAGACTCTGTCTCCATGCATGAAGAGTCGGTTCGGAGGGGCCAGGATGCCAAGATAAGTATTCAAGTGACGGAAGATTGTGAGCTGATTGTGAACGTTGACGGACATCCGTCTTTTAGAGTGGAGCCGCCGGGCAACAGGTATAGACACGTTCACGGTCCCAACGGATACGCTCAACCCTGGCTCGCACTCCGTTCACGTATCGTGTTTCGTCGAAGGCGCTCTAAATGATGAGGAGAAGATCTCTTTCACGGTCTATGACAAGCTTATTGACATAGAAGGGCTCTCTGCGCCTGAAGCAGTCCAGCAAGCCATTCCGCTGCGCGCGAGCTGGGTTCTGTCGAACCACGGCATTGCTGAAGAAAACGTCGACCTTACTCTTGAGTGCCGATACGGGAGACGGGTTCTGAAGATCGATTGCGGATCCCGGACACTCAACAAAGATGACAGCACAAGGCTGGTCACGTACGTTCCCACTAACGGCCTCCGCCCGGGCTTTGCAAGTCTCAGGGTCAAGGCAACCGCGAGAGGGGAAGAGTTTTCATCAAGCGAAATCCTAACGGTCATCGTGATCCTCGACACCGATCAGGACGGATTGCCCGATCCTTGGGAGCAGCGCATTCTGAATGTTGACCCAGATGACGAAATCATGGATGTCCTCCAAGTTGACCCGGATGACGATTTCGACAGAGATGACCTGACGAATCAGCAAGAATATGCGCTGGATACCGACCCTACGGACGCCGACACCGATGATGACGGCCTCTCCGACGGTCATGAGATTTTGGCCGGAACGGATCCCCTCGAGAAGTCCGACGTCTTCGCAGTGGTTGGCTGTGAATGGACAGGAACATCGTTTGGGATTCAGTGGACCGCCAAAGCAGCAAGGACGTACCAAGTGCTCTGGAGCGTTGACCTGGACACCTGGCTTCCGGCGTCGAGCGGAGCTCTTCACGATGAGATGAGCATGCAAACCGCGACCGCTGATGGAATTTTGAAGTATTCGGATCCGCATTTGGTTGTGCTTCCGCGCTCTTTCTATCGCGTTGAGGTATTAGAGTAGACCTCGTAACATAATTACAGGGAACGATCTTGTCGCTGCCGTCTTTTGCCCGATGGGCTGTCCTTTCCTTGTTGCAACTTGCGCCGTCCCAATCCCTTTGTTGCCCCCGCATCTCCCCCTCGAGCCTTGCCAGCCGCCCCGTCTGCCTCTTCATGATCGCTTCATCCTTTTGTCGTCAACCCCCGCATCTCGTTCTCGATTTTCACGAGCCGTTCTCTTTGCCGCTTCGCTGTTGAGTCGCCCCTCTCCTCAAGCGCATCCTGAATCTCGAAAACAGTCTTCCAAAAGAACCCTTCTTCTATCCTGATGTCTGCCTCGAGTCGATCCTGAAAACGGAAAGACGGCGGCATCCTTCTTCCTTTCTCTTCCTGCTTTTTCAACTTCTGCCATTCTGACAATTCTTTCATCTTCTTAATACTCGCTCTCAAGTCCCGTAGGGCAGCTTCAATTCGCTTTTCCATCTATAATGGAGGTCTGCTTCGCTTATAAAGCTATCGCTTCAGTACTCCCCGTTATCGTATAAATCCTCGACCCTCCATTGGTCATCATAGCCATTACTCGGCCGGCTGGCGTAGGCCTCCACCTTATCCAATATCTCCTCAACATTCGTCCCAATAGCCTTCAAACGCCGCAGCATTTGCTCAAGGATACCTTCTCCCTCATCCGAGGATTCTTTCCGTGGTGTCATTTTGGAGAGGCAACAGAATGAGGGTTTATAAGGTTTGTGGTGGTGAACGCAAGATCGGCATTTACGTCTGCGGGGCGCGATGAAAGGAGTCGTGCTCAGGCCGTGGAAAGTGATGAGAAGTTGACAGCCCGTGAATGGCTGGCGCGGTTCATGCGGCATGACGTGCCACAGCGAAGAGGCCCACGGGCTGCGCCGCGGAAAGGCGGGCAAGCTCCTCGACACGGAGAGCACGGGTGACGTGAAGACAGGACAGAATCCTCCTTGATGCCCATTTTGATAGACGGGCACAGGTGCTTGACGGGATAGAAATAGGGTTCTGTGCTGGAGCGGTGGTTTTGTGTGAAGGCGGAAGGAAAGTAAGAAGGTGGGACTACCGGGCTATAGGTCCGTATGCGGTGGAGGCGAATCGGATGGAAAAAGGGGCGGGCTTATGGGGAAGGAAACCGCGTCATTATGGCAGGCGCAGGAACGGGAAGGTTTCCTTTTTTCCGAAGGCATGGGGTTGCATTCGCGCGGTCGGCGAAGCTTCCAGGCCCGAGCGCCCCGGGTTCTGCGCAAGAGCTTATACGGCAATGACCTCATCACCCATGTGGTGATGCAGCACTACGGGTATGGTGTTCCCCTGGGTCGCATGGAAGCGCAGCTGGGGATCGGGTACGGGAGTCTCATGGCTTCCTTGCATCGGGTGTCGGGTTTGTTGCGACCCGTGATTGACAAATTGATCGACGAGTACCGGCAAGCTCCCCTCAAGCACGCCGATGAGATCTCCTGGCGCACGGACGGTCAGAACGGGTACGTGTGGCTGTTCTGTACGCCAAACACTAGCCTGTTCCGGTTTCGCAAGACCCGCTCGGCATCAGTGGCCAAAGAGGTGTTCGGCGAAGAAGCTCTCCCAGGGGACTTGGTGGTCGATCGCTACCAGGCCTACAACAGAGCCCCCTGCCAGATTCAATACTGCTACGCCCACCTGTTGCGAGACGTCAAGGATCTCCAGAAGGAATTTCCCGACGATCCAGAGGTGTAGACCTTCGTGAGCACCTTCGCTCCGCTTTTGTCCCAAGCCATGAGCCTGCGGGGTCTGCCGATCAGCGACAGAGCATTCCACCGGCGCGCCAAAAAGATCCGGCAGCGTATCATCGAAGTCGCGCGCCACTCCGCCCGCCATCCGGGCATTCAGCGCATCCAGGACATCTTTCGGGAAAACGCCCACGGGATGTATCGCTGGGCCGAGGATCGTAACGTCCCCGCCGAGAATAACTTGTCCGAACGGACGCTGCGCCCTCTGGTCATCGCCAGGAAAGTCAGTTTCGGCTCCCAGTCCGATGCCGGTGCACGAAACCGTGAAATCCTCATCAGCATCGTTTTGACCCTCAAGAGCCAAAGTTAAGAGAAGTCTTGGATCAGTCCTTTAGGTTGGAGTATTCGATCCAGAGAAAGACTGGCAAGATTCAGGTCAAGCCAGAAGACCGGACTCGCTGGCACATCATCACAAGGGATGTAGGTCACCCGGTTTGAGCTTGGTTGACGGCTTTAGTATGCATGTTGATCTAACCTGCAGGGGAGGCGGGGATTTGGCCTAAAGGTGGAATGAATGTGCTCCTGAGCCTTGTCTATCGTGGAGCTTCGGGCAGTCGTTATTTCTTCACCTCCTTTTACCTCGGTCATGCGGCGCAAGAATCTCCAGCATCGCCGTCGACTCATTTCCGCTTGTGTCGACTGCAGCAATGATGATCGTGTACGTCCGGCCGTCACCTTTCCCCGACCGCTCGGAGCGAAGAAGAAGCTCGATCACGCCAGTTACGTGGTCTATCGATACAATCTCGTAATCAGGAATTGTGTTGCCATCTCCATCCTGATCCGGCGTGTCGCTGCTTCTCACGTCGACGCTCAGACTGATCGCCCCGCCGCCATTGTCGCAAGCATTCGCCACAATCGTGACGGGAACCAACTCGTGGTTTGGAGGCCAAAGAATTGTCACGCTCGGAATAGGACTTAGGTTTGGACCTGTCGTGTCCTTCACTTCGAGCGTAACCGAAGCTGTCACCGGTTCGTTGGTTCCATCGTCGACCGTAAGGTCGATTTGGTGAAGCCCCAAAGGAAAGCGAGGATCACCCGCTGGAATGTTCAGCTCGGGAATTGTAACCGCCTCTCCGCCTTGAATTGTCTCAACCTCGCCAGACTCCAGAACCTCGCCTTCTTTCAACCACTGATATGACGCAACATCGCCATCAAAGTCTGACACGTCCGCTACCACGACAATGGGATCGATTCCGATTTCGACGACCTGATGGCCCGGCGCTGGCTGAGCTTCCGGGGGGGAGTTCTCGATCGTCAGGATCATAGTGTCGGAGGACAGAAATCCGCCCTGTCCGCATTCGCGGACTTCCAATGTCAACGTGTGAGTGCCAGCTGACAGGTAGGGCAGCGAGCGCAGGTCCAGATACGCTTCTCCATTCGGCCCTACACGCGACCAACCGACAAGCACATCTTCGCCCTCAAGCCAACGATACTCCAAACAGTCGCCGTCTGGGTCCGTTACCGTCCCTGGAATCACTGTTGAAGGCTGGTCAGCACTTGGAATTGGAATGTTCTCGCCAGCTTCGGGGCTGGGCGGTGAATTGGCCGGGCCGGAGATGATCAGAACGTTGCTGATTTCAGCGTCAACAATCATCGGCGTGATGATAATGGGTTGCATTGGGTCGAGCCCCGGGTCTGAGTCGGAGAGCTCGCCGCCACACAGAACAAACTGCAAACCAACGGGCTGGCCCAGAAATACCGCTCCACTTATGTCCCAGACGACCGTACCCCGCAGTTCTACTAAACCAGGGACTGGGTTGTCGCACAGAGTGTCATCAGTGTGAAAACTGTAATAGCGATCACCGGTGGAGGGGTCGTACAGATAGGCATCAAGTCTGCCGGGATAACCCATCGGGTCCAAAAAAGGCCAGAACACGTAGTCGAACTGAATGGACAAATCAAAGATCGTTGTCCGGATCTCATCGTTGAACAGTCGGACCACGGTATCGGTGGACATGCTCGCCCAAGAACCGTCTGGCCTGAATCTGACACCCCAATCAGGATCAGCAGTAAACTCGTTCAAGTCGAGCGGCCTTTCCTCCGAAAATGCGAAAGAGCTACATAGCAGAATAGCGACGAAAGAAAGGTGAAACAAACTGGTAGATTTCATGGGTGGCACTCCTTTCATGTTCCTGCCGATTGCCTGCTTCCCTCGCCCCTCACACAGCTCAGGAAACAGGCGCCGAACTGGAATGTTTGTGCTCTCGTGCTCGCTTTGACTTGTGCCTGTGAGACTTTCCCCTGTGGTGTTTGCGCTCGCCGTCCTTGCCGTAGCCGTAATGGTAGTAATAGCTGTAGCCGTAGTAGTAATAATAGTAGCGGTGGTCGCGCTCTTTGACCTCATTGAGGACGATTCCGAGGACGTTGGCATTCACGCCGTCCAGAAGGTCCATCGCTCTCCCGACCATCTTTCTCGAGAACCTCCCGCTTTGAGCGACACCAACGACGGCATCGGCAAGGTTTCCGAGGATCAGCGAGTCAGCCGTGAGCGTGCACGGAGGCGAGTCAAATAATACAAGGTCGTACTTATCCCTGATGAGCTTTGCGAAATCTTTCATCCGGTCGGACGAGATCAATCCCGAAGGGTTGGGAGACGAGCCGCCTCTGGCGATGACGGAAAGGTTCGGAATCTCAGTCTCCTGCACCACATGTTCCAACCCAGCTTCTCCGACGAGATAATCTGTGATCCCAACATCTTTTCTCAGTCCGAATATCCGATGAATCGCTGGCTTCCGGATGTCAGTATCAACAAGAAGAACTTTCCTGCCGTTTTGAGCAGCCGATATGCCCAGGTTCGCGAGGGTTGTCGTTTTCCCCTCGCCGGGACCGGCGCTCGTTACCAAGATTGTCTTGATGCCGTTAGACGCCGGAGAGTAGTGGATGCCGGCGAGGAGGGTCTTATAGGCTTCGGATGTCGTTGATTCGGGGGCAAGATACGCAATTCTCGCTCTTTCCTCTACACCGTCGTATGTATGATCGGACATCAAGGGCACAGCTCCCAGGAAAGGTTTCGCCAGGAATCCCTCGACGTCCTCAGGGCTCTCGACCTTGTCATTGAGATGCTCGATGAATAAAGCTCCGCCACAGCCAACGATTAAGCCGCCAACGACCGCAAGGAGCAAGTTACGCTTGGTGCGAGGCTTGAACGGAGTCTTCGGAACGTCCGCTTTATCCACAATTCGCACGTGGCTTTCTTCGGTTCTCTGCGAAATGTCGGTTTCGTGCGTGCGGCTCAATATCTCGTCGTATATCTTCTTGTTTGCTTCGACATCCCGCGAGAGGCTTTCATACAGGTTTACTCTCTTGGTAAACTCCATCACGTCGTGCTTCTTCTCTTTGACCGCTTTAACGAGTTGGTCCTCTTGGGTTTTCCTCATCTCATACGAGTTTTTCACCTCATCAACGACTTTCTGAATCTCCTTGATAATCGCATCCTGAATCTTCGCCAGCTCTGACTTGGCCGAGATCATTTTCGGGTGCTTCTCTCCATATCGCTTCGCAAAGGAATCCACGTTCTTGGTGGCTTCCAATTCCAGCGTCCTCAGGTTTTGTATCTGCACGCTGTTTACTACTTCCTCCTCATGTCTGAGCTGTTCGAGCGAGAGCACCTTGAGCTGATTGTATCTCGCTTCCTTTCTCAATCGCTCGGTCCTTGCCGCGGCAGCCGCCGTGTTCAAATTCGACAGTTCCTCCAGAACAAGGTTCTGCTTCTCGTTCAAGGAGACGATGTTGTTCTGTTCCTTGTATTCGGTGAAATGCTTTTCCGACTCACCGAGCCTCGTCTTGACCTTGTTGAGCTCTTCACTCAACTTTACCGACCCCGCGCGAATGGACTCGACCTTTTTGCTGAGGTCCTGCTCGATGTAGGCCTGGGCGAGAGTGTTCGCAACGCGAGCAGCCTGCTCGGGAAAAGGAGATTCCGCTGCCACATCCACCAACCGACTCTTCTGAACAGGCTCGACCTTCGTCATTTCGAGAATGTCGTCTCTTGTCAGCTCCGCGTCTTGAGGACTACCATTCGCCCTCAGCTTCCCCGCAACAGATTCCGCAAGGGACCTGCTTTTCAGAATCTTGTACTGCGTGTTGTAATAGTCCTCCGCGGTATCCACAGTGACCACGTCCTTGAAAGAGAGGAGATTCATGCTCTCCTTCTCGATCTCAATCTGCGCCGTCGCCTTATACATCGGGGTTGCCTTCATCGAGGCAATCGCGGCAATAGCAACGAAAGTCAGAAGGCAAACTATTGGAATCCACTTCCGCTTAAGCAGAATATGATAAAGGTCCCTTATCGTCAGTTGCTTTTCATAAGTGAAGGGATCCACCGCCCCTTCCATCTGCGGTATCTGCTCGTAGCCCCCTTCCGGAGGATTCTTCCTTGTCATTTCCTCACTCTCCTAAGCGACACATCGTCGCCTGACATTATTTCCAGCCCCCCCGGGCTCCTCCCCAAAGCTCTCCTTCAGCTCATGTTTGCGCCGGTTTCCGTTTAGGCTGCGGCTCCAACCAATGATAGAGTTAAAGTAATAGCGAAATGAACACTCCAACACGCCGTGGTTGCGAAATCGTGGCATATCCCGCAGGCTTCCTTCAATCTCTTCGCTGTCATGCTTGCGCCGGACATGCTGGCCTTTAGCCGGCGCCCCCGTTAGCCACCTGCTTCAGCTGGTGGTCATCGGATAGGCCGTCTCCGTCGTGAGAGCCGGCTTTAGCCGGGCTTCTCGAACAAGGGATTCATCCATAACTTGCCACGGAAATACAGCCGCACCCCTCCAACAGGCCATCGGAAACAGATGCTTCCGTGCCCGGCGTTCTGCCACACCCCTGCGGCAAAGCAGCGACTCTCCGCACCGGTTTCGCCAATCAACCTGTGGCTTCTTCCACTTTCGATCTTTTGTCATCGCTCACTCTATGAATGACCCACTTCAAGAAGCTCCGCCACTCTTTTCTCAGCAACATGGGCTATGACCTCTAAGCGGTAATTCCTCTCTATCTCAAAGTCCTCATCTTGCGAGCCGTAATAGGCAAATCTCAGGCATCCCAAGTCCCCCTGAAAATCGAACCGTTGCGACCGCAGACCGTCCGATCGAGCCTCGTCATGCCTCTCAGGGTCCTTTCCGTTTGCCCAGTGCAATGGGGAATTCTTATAGCTCCCGTTTAGCGAGAGCTCCATGTCATCAACTCCAAATTCCTCTGCCGCTTCAGTCAGCAGCTTCCATAATTGGTCCACGGTCCCTGCGTTTTTCATTTTAAGAGACAGCAAACGGCAGGCAACATGTTTTACCCTGTAGCGCCAGCGATTGGACAGAACAGTGCGTATCCTTTTGTAGTTCAAGTAGCCAAGAACTCTCATCGCCACTATTGAAATAAGCCCGATCGCCCCGAGATAGATAGCAGCCACTCTGCTTTTATTAAATAACACCGCTGTTCCAAAACCCAGAAGAAGAACGCAGAAGCCGTACAAAAGAAGCACTGCTTTCTTTTGGCTCATGCCAAGCCTCAGAAGTGCGTGGTGAATGTGCCCTTTATCTGAGACAAAAATGGGTCTCCCAAGGAGGCTCCGGCGGAACACCGCCAAAGATGTGTCGAGAATAGGCAATCCCAACGCGGCTATGGGTATCAACATCATAACCATTGTCGAGCTCTTTTGCGCACTGAGGACCGATACAAGAGCGAGAACCATCCCCAGAAATAAGCTGCCGGTGTTCCCGAGAAATATCTTCGCCGGCGGAAAGTTGTACCGCAGAAAGCCCAGCAGCGCCCCTGCAAGAATAACCGAGATAACCGACATCACGACATTACCGAGAACAAGCGAAACAAAGAAGTTTCCCACGCAGACGAAGAACGTCACCCCTGCCGCAAGCCCATCCATCCCATCAATTATGTTGATCGCATTCGTTATCCCCACAATCCAGAAGATCGTAAAAGGCAAGCTAAGCACCCCGAGGTTCATAGAGCCAAAAGGCCCCAAGGAGACGCCTTCTATTCTGAACCCTAGGGCAAAAGCAAAAACCGCCGCTGCAATCTGCACCGAGAACTTCTTCTTCGCATCCGCCCCCTTGATGTCATCGTATACTCCCAAAAGGAGCGCAATCAGCCCGCACAGAAGCATCCCGAGAACCAGCCTTCCCTTCTCGAGAAATCGAGCCGTGACTTGGTTCTGATAGAATAGGCAAGAGACCACAAGCAATACAAATGTCACGAATATGCTCAGGCCCCCGAGCGCTGGTACCGCGCCCTTATGGACTTTCCTCACACCTCCGTTGTCCACAAGTTTCAAGCGCAATGCAAATCTTCTGACCAGTGGCGTCACGAAAAGAGTCCCGGCAAGACCGGAAAGAAAGAAGAACAGATAAGTTTTGTAGCTAAACACCTTTCCTTACCCTTGAGCTGGCCGAATAGACGCGAGAAGAATCATCCTCTGTCGTCCTCTCACTGATCGTATTGCCGTCAGCCTGTGCTTCGCATCCTGGTTCGCTCCGGCGCTTCAATCACTTGAGCTGTACACGGGATATCACCACTTGCCTTTACGAATCCTGCTCTCTCTGGCTGGGTTGCCCTCCCGGCATCAGCATTCTTCACCGTGGTCACGATTAGGTTGATGGATACAACGCCTCTTCCGCTTGGTAAGCGCGTTTAGTCCTGACAAAGCCACACGATCCATGAATGGCTATGACCCTTGCCTGCCCCGTTCGGATGCGTGGCGTGAGCTCGCTTCAGTCAAGCCTTGGGCAACAATGCTTGCCCGCTGACCCGGAATTTCAACTCGATTGGCTCGCCTATTCTTTGTGCCATTCTTATTCGTTCTCATCACCTCACGCCAGACCTCTTGAGCCACGAGCAGTGTCGAAAGCGGAACACAACGCACATTTCGCCAGAACACCCGCTTGCCACCGGTCAAGGCCCTATATGCCCATTCCATTCCGGCTTGCTGAATCCACCTGGGTGCCCGAGATTTGTTGCCCGAAAGAAAGTCAAAAGCGGCGCCAACGGCCAGAAGCGGCATATTCAGCTTTTCCAAATGATCAAAAACCCACTTTTCTTGCAAGGGACATCCCAACCCAACAAATGTCAATCTGGCCCCGCTATTTAGTATGGTGTCCACATCACCTTGATCTTCTTCACATGTCGCAGGGCGAAAGCGCGAAGGACGAAAGCCGACGACATCAAGTTTTGGGTAGCTCTTGCGCAGGTTTTCAACGAGCTTACGAACAACATGATCTTTACTTCCATAAAAGAAAACAGGACAACCTGTTTCTGCCGCGCGGGCGCAAAGACGCAGGGTCAGATCGGGGCCGGCCACACGATCCTTCAGTCCGGCACTGTGGATCATATTTAGTCCCCATTTCAGGGACTGTCCGTCTGGCGTAACAATATCAAATGAGTTGACGATTCTCCTGAAATGAGCGTCTCGAGCTGCACGATAAAGCCCGTGAACATCAAGAGCGGTTACTGCCAAAGAGCGGGGCTGTGTGGCGGCATCCAAAATCACATCGATGACCTCTTCGTAGGTTGTCGCGGAAATGCAAGACCCCAACAATTCCTTTTTGCATACACTTCTGGTCATTTGTGCAGCAATCCTTGCTCTGCCCTAACCATCTCTTCGATAATGTCATCAAGGGAGCGCGTTATCTCCCATGTTGGGTAATGCGACCTGAACTTGGAAAGGTCGGAAATATAGCAGATATGGTCGCCCAGGCGGTTCTGCTCGCAATACTCGTACTCGATGGGGTTGCCGGTAATGTCTTCGATCTTGGCCATGCATTCGAGGATGGAGGCGCTGTTCTGGCGAGCGCCGCCCATGTTGTAGACTTCACCTGGCCCGGGACGTTCGATAAAGGCCTCCATGGCGCGAATCACATCCATGCTGTGGATTTGGTCGCGCACCTGCTTGCCCTTGTAACCGAAAATCGTGTACTTGCCTGCCGTGGTTGCCACTTTGACGAGATAGGAAAGAAACCCGTGCAGTTCGACCCCGCTGTGCCGCGGCCCGGTCAGGCAACCTCCGCGAAAGACGACGGTCTTCATCCCGAAATAGCGCCCGTACTCCTGGGTCATCACGTCGGCCGCCACCTTGGACGCGCCAAACACCGAATGCAGGCAACGGTCGATCTGGCAGGTTTCATCGATGCCGTTGAAATCCTTCTCCTCGGCGTAGTCCCACCGCGTTTCCAGTTCCACTAAGGGAAGGTGGTTGGGGGCGTCGCCATAGACCTTGTTCGTGCTCATAAAAATGAACACCGCCTCGGGCCGGTAGCGCCTGGCGGCCTCCAGAAGGTTCACTGTGCCCAGGGCATTAACCTCGAAGTCGGTAATGGGGATATCGCGGGCCTTGTCGTGCGAGGGCTGGGCCGCGCAGTGGATTATAACGTCCAAGTCGCGTGTCTCGAAAAATTCGAAGACGTCCTTCCGATTTCGGACGTCGATAGAAAAATGTTCAAAACCTTCAACTTCCTGCTTTAGCAGTTCACGGTTCCAGATCGTGTCGCCGCCGGGCCCGAAGAACTCACGGCGCAGGTTGTTGTCGATACCCAGGACCTTATGCCCTCTCTTGCCGAAATAGCGCACTGCTTCCGAGCCGACTAGGCCGCTGGAACCAGTCACCAGAATATTCATTTTCTCTGTAAACTCGCTTGCCAAGTTTGACAGCCCGCGGACGACTCCTTTGGAAAATGTCGTTGACGGCCTTGTGCTTTGCTTCAGACGGAATTGGATATTTCCTCATGATCAGTTAGGATTGAGGGAGAAAGGAGGAAATGACCATGGCAGAGAAACGTAGAAAGTTTTCATCGGAGGAGAAGGTTCGGATTCTTCGCTGGCATTTTGTGGAGAAGGTCCCGGTTTCGGACCTATGCGATGAGTTCGAGTTACACCTGACGGTGTTCCATCGCTCGCAGAAGCGATTCTTCGAAAACAGAGCGGTCGTCTTTCAGCGCCACGGCCAGGCCTTGTGGGCAAACCTATCCGATGCCCCTGACCGTGACTGCTCGTATCAGAGCACCTGGAGAAACTGTCCTGCACGTTCACCTGCAGCGCCATCCAGTACACGTTGATAAATTCCTACCATTTGCCTTGCTTTGCGATCCCATGACAGTGCTTTCGCACGCAAGATGGCGCCCCAGGACAAACGCGCCAACACTTCAGGATTTTGTCCTATTTGTATTATTGCTTGAGCAAAGCCCTCAATGCTCCTACGAGGATTCACCATGGGTATTTTAATCCCACAGAACTCATCAACACACTCGGCCTGTCCACATGCGTCGTGGCATATCACAGGAACGCCGAGAGCCAATGCCTCGAGAACTACATGGGGAGTGCCTTCCTGGACGCTCGAGAATAGCATCAAATCGCTGCCACCAATGATGCTTAGAGCTCTGCCGTGCTCTACCTTACCGTACCAGCGGCACACCGAATCCACACGTATCCTCTTTGCAAGAGACCTCCAGCGCAACTCATATGGACCGCTGCCCACTATGTGTAGCTCAACCGGAATCTTGGCCAGAACGATAGCTACTGCTTGAAGGGCAATAGGCAAGGCCTTCAAGCCGATGAACTTCGCGCACCAGATCAAACGTAATGGGCGAGCCCCGCAATACGGCTCTCGTTTGGGCTCAGTGAATAAGACGGGCGCGGCCGTTTCGTTGAGCAGAATAGATCGTCTACCATGCACAGTCTGTATAGCCTTTTGAGAGGCTACCGTGGCAGAAATGAGTACGCTGGCTTGACAAGCCGCCCTGCGCACCCTAATGCTCGTTCTCATCTGGATGCTATTCAATATGTTACGACATGTGTAGAACAACGCACCCCGGGGACCCAACATCCACATAAACCGATAAGGCATCTGCACATATCCGCCGATTGGCCCCCAAACAAGCGGAAGCGGAAGCATCCAAAGATACCCTGGCTCACGGTAGCCGATCATGTTAAGCTGATGAACGATATCGTACTTTTCAGCATGGATTAGTTGCGAGGCCAGCTTATAGGCACGTGATTGCCACTTTCTGTAATCGCTATAGAACCGCCAGTCACCTTGGTTCCAGCAACGGGTCCGAGCTACTTTTCCAACATCAATGAAATGAAATGCAGGTATGTGCTCTAATCCCAAACTAGGAATTGCATCCAGTATCTGATCTCTGAATCCTTTTTCGGTAATCACTGACAACTGACAATACTTCGCCAGCGAGGTAACCCAATTCCATCCCATGCCAATCTCTGAGCCGTAGTTCGGTCCACAAGCGTAAGCAGAGATTAACGCTTTTACAGAGTTTCTGCTTGTCATTTTTCAACTCATCATGAGGAAGCTAATATTCGAGATCGAATCGCGCCTACCCGAGGACAGTATGCTTCCCACGCTACGGCCTTCCGAGCCTTTTACCGGCATGCCGCAATTTGGCACATTTGACTTTTCTCGGCCAATGCAGGCTCCGTTGAAATCGATCCGCGCGAAAGACGATCATGCCCGAATGTATCCCCCACGCCCATGAGCTCATGCTGCGGACTTCTCCTACGCAAATCGGGAACAAACAATAAAACGTACCTCGAGGTGTACGCGTCGACACAAATTTCCCGTTTATCGGATCACTAATCAAGAGCCTGGTGCAAAGTGTATTCAATCCACAATCGGGTCCAGGACCTCACTGTAACGTCCCATATCTCACAATCCAGGATATCCCCTTAGACTCACTTTCACTTTTGGAGATTTAGCGGGCTGTTACAAAACTGAGGCAAATTGTGTCGACGACCATTTATATAATGAGCTCCTTGGGGGTCATTCGGGCAAGTGTATTCTACTTAATGCCACCAAAACTCTTGTCCGTGCCAGGTGTTTTCGCGCTTCCGCTTAAGTTCCATAATGTCCCGGCACCCGGAGGACTGAGATCTAACTATTCCGTTTCTGATACCCGTTCAGTATTGCCTCATAATGAGCCAGCATTCGTTTTGCGATGATATCCCAGGAGTAATTGTTCGCGACCAGCTTCCTAGCAGAATTCGCCTTGGTTCGCAGAAGGTGGCGATTCAATGTAGCGTCAATTATCGCGTTGCAGATCGAACCAGCCGAGCAATCACAGCACCAGCCCGCACCTGCATCTAAGACCTGCTCAGCCAGATTGGTGGCGCGTGTCAGAATACAAGGCATACCCCAAGACAAGGCCTCTAGGACAGCCGAGGGCAACCCCTCCGTTCGAGATGTATGAACAAAAATATCTGCGGATCGGAATACGGCATCCCTTTCGCTACCCGTCATTGTGCCGGCGAACACAACTGACTTGGTGATGCCCAGCTTCGCAGCCAAACGTACAAGATCAACTTTATTCCTTTCAGAATCAGGGCCAACCAAAAGCAATCTCGCTTTATTCCTAGACAATTGCAGTTGTGCCAGCGAAAAACCACGAAAGAGAAGATCCAACCCCTTAATCTTCATGTGTAATCTTCCCAGGAACAAAAATACTATATCGTCGTTGTCCCACCCCCACGCTGTCCTGTCAAGACTTGGTCCCTCTAATTTGCGTTGAGGGATCTCAACACCGTTTGGGACGACAAAAGTGGGTCGCCTCCAGCACTTAACCTGCAATTCTTCATTGGGCGTCAAACAGTGCAAGGCACTGGAATTTCGTATGAACTTGCTGAAAAACAACAAGTTGCCAACCCTCTTCTTTAGCCATTTCTGCCTGAGGGCAAACTGGTTTAACCCTCCGCGCGGAGTTACAACGTAGGGTATTCCTAGGTTTCTGCTTAACTTGGCAATTCGCGCGTGGCGCGGAATATATGCACCATGAAAGATTGTCAAATTGGGGCGATCAAAAGAAGAGGAGACCCAATCGAAGATGTCTCGTTTTCCGCAATCAGCGGCGTGAAAAACCGGAAATGGCACCTTTACATCAAATCGAGAGTGTGGCGCAGTTACCAGAAGAGCCGCCTTCCCGCCCGCCCTGACAAGGGATGCGAGCAAACCTGGCACCGAGGTAGCTGGGCCAACGGTTGCATCATCTCCAACAACCGCACAATGGAGCGTGACAATCGTATCCTTTGACATTCTGGCGTTTCCCAATCCCTTGCGGTCACGGATGCCCGCCGTCTTGAGAGAGAGTCGGGGTGACCCACGGCCCTTTTTAGTGGCTTTACGGAGGTTTTCGATGCATTTGGCGACTTTGCGGCTGTCTGTTACTACCGTCGTTGCCCTGCCAACACCTTTCAGAACTCGAGTGACAGGAGATGGTCTTTAGCCGTCGCTACTTGACCAAGAGCATGAGTGAAGTTACTATTGTCCGGCGATTGGCCGTAACCGGAAGAAGCCAAGCGCGCGTGCTCCTACCGCGGCGACTGCCTTTGATACTTAGCGTTTTCTGGAACCGGCGGCACTGTCGATTTCCATCAGAATCTTCAGCCTATCACCACCGAAGGCCTCCAAAACCAGAATAAAGCCGTTTCGGTCCTCGGACAAGACTTCGTGCTAAGCCTTTTAGAAGCGACCGACAAAAGATGAAGACACCTAAGGGAAAAACAGCTCTCCAGACAATCTGGCTAGCATGTAATTCTAACGATGCGCCAAAAGGGAGCATGAAGCTAAATGAAACACCAAAGATAAAGGTTAGAATATCCCTCGTCTCGTAAAGACGCTCCACTCGGCGTACCAACACACCCAGCAAACCCATAAACAATATTATACCAGGAATCCCAAAGTTCAAATATCCCTCGATCATTACTGGACTTGCTTTTGGACTCGGTAAATTGTAATTTTTATCGCCGTGCATAGCCTTAGCCATCAACATCGTGCCTCCGTTGAACTGTCTGCCGATCATCCATTCAGGGATTACATGCTCTACGGCAGCTAAAAGTGATTCGCCATAAAACAAAGGGAATTGCCTTTCGCTAGCCCCTCCCACAGCGGCCAAGGAAACGTCCAGGCGGCTTAAATCTCCAAGTATCACCGTGCTGAATGCATCGCTTTCAGTTCTCGCTGGAATTGCTCCTTCTATCCGGTAATCCCTCCAGAGGGCGAGTATGGGAAGCAAAATAACCAAGCCAAGGATGACCCAGGCCCAAGAAAACCGGAAGCAGGACCTATAGTACACGATGAGTAAAAGCGCCAGCGGGAACAGAGCCGCTCCACGTCCCCCTGTATAAGAATAAAATGGGAGGAGCGCTCCGTACAAAGCGAAAACTAGAAAGAGAGCGGACAGGCGCCCCAATTTCCATCTCTTGTAGCAATAATACCAGAGCAAAACTGTCCCAGCCGGTGTCAGGTTCAGCCAAACCAGATACCTACCATTTCCCACAGTCATAAAAAGAGCGCGTCCCGCTGCTACTTGGCCGCGGATATTCAAGGCCTTTGTTAACGAACCCGCTGCGATCACAAGTCCCAACACACCGAGCACAACCGCCGCTGTACCTGTGATCGACATCCAGACCGCAGGCGGGCCTAAACACAAAGCTGAGCGATGGCTTTTTGCACGGGCACTTTTCGCTCCCCCATACAGACCTGCCACATATGCGACAAAAGCTAAACACCAAAGCAAAAGGGCCTTGCCGGCGAACTGATGGAAGTAGAACTTTGGAACACCACTGGTTGGAACACCATCATAATACAATAGAGGCGGCGCAATGACCATGGTCATAAAGAACATGAAGAGAATGAAATTTCTGGGATAGAATATGTCTTCCCGTTCAAAGCAGGCTGGCCAAAAGAACAATGTCAACCAGAACGCGCTACTAGAGAAATAGATGTAAATGGTCTTCAGCTCTAGTAGATCATAGATGAGGAAAAGGCATACGAGGTTCACACTCCACGCAAGAAGAACTAGGAGCCGAAAACGAAGACCATCGGAGTTCGCGCTCTTGGGCCGGACACGCATATTCGTATGCAAAGGCGTATTCATTTTATGAAGATATGCAATCGCGGGCACATTCGGATGGTAACGCAGACTCTATGAGTTCGCGGTGGTACGCTCGCTTTCTTGTCGTAAGACGCCGTCAGGGTATGACCCAACAAGAGCCCAGCAACGATCGGGTCTTCATGGTTTCCGAGATGTTGGCCATCCCGTAGATCAGACTCCGGAAAAAACACCTTTCCTAAGGAATCCCGGATTAGACATTTCCCCACGAGCCGGCGGAGACGAATTCGCTTGAATAACTCCCTAGGGATTCTGAACTGACGATCTACTAATTCTGCCAATATACTTGCTGTTTCTCTCTCCACTGAGGCTATCACCTCTCCGGAAACTCCTCTATCCTGAAACCGATTTAGCGAAGAACCGGTAATAGGTCCTGTTTAACAATAGTTGCGCGATCAAATCAATTTCCGGGACTTTCAAAAGTCTACCCAAAAGCAATCCCGATATCACCAAGACGAGGCCGATAGAAGACAGCGCAATGGTGTGTGTTAATAGGGTCGCGTGAATGGGAACCCCATAGATAAAAGAAGGAGCCGATACGATGACCATGCCAATTGTCCAAAGTCCCATCTTCCAACCAACTTGGAAGGCTCGAGCACCGATCAAGTGTCGACTTAAGAAATACGTGACGAGGCCGCTTGATAGACTGCTGACAAGCCTCGCAACAGCAACTGCGTTAATGCCCATGGCCTTGATTAGAAATAAGGCAACTCCCAAAACTACGAGGGGTGACGCCAAATTGACGAGAACAAGGTTCCACACAGCGATTCTTGCCTGGAAAAAGCGAGACCCAAAGGTGTTCACAGATTGACCCAGGAGAGAGCATCCCATGATAGAGAGAAGGATCGCGGCGCGCCGTGCGGCGAAATCACCCATGGCCCCATGGCGAAGGATCATACAGACAATAGGTCTCGCTCCTACGGTCAGGAAAATCCCAAGGCCAGTGCCAACGATAAGGGATATTCGGAAACCTCGATTGACTAGCAACTGCTCTTCCCGGATGTCACCGGAGGAACCAGATGACCGGACACGTCCGGCGCATTGTGCCAATCTCGGAGCGAAGGCATTACTTATGGGGGTAACAAGGATCATGTTAACCATTGTCATAAGCGCATAAGCGTACATGTATGACGAATAGGCTCCGGGTCCCTGGGCAATCATAAGTGGAATCAATATCCAGGTGGCTAAATTGAGAACCGGCGCGGACACGATCCAGGGCATACTTTGCTTAAACGCTTCCCATATCTCCACAGCACGGAAAGCCAGATGAAATGTTGGGCGCAGTCCCTGTCGCATCAGGGCAAGTCCCAGAAGGACAACTGCAATGGCCAGACCAATTACGGCGCCCATTGGATACGCGATAGCACCAAGAACCGGAACGCACAAGGCACCTCCCAGGATGCCCAGTCTGGCGAGCATGTTCCCCGTAGGAATTGTCCAGTACTTCTCCAAACCGGTTGCACTGGCGCCCAGAAGGATGACGATCGGCTGCAAGACAACGATCCACGCAGTCCACGAAAGCGCATTGATTGCTATGCGCCGTGCCTGAGGCTGCATGCCCGGGCTCATCAGTCTCACAATTGGCTCTGAAAACAACCAAAGCGCTAATGCAAAAAACAAGGAACACACGAGTTGAATCAGAAAGATCGTGGATAAAAACTGCCGCATTCGGCCGGGATTTGCGGCAGAAAGCCTGCCGATAACATACAGAGATGCCCCACCAAAACTGGCGAGTCCAAATGTCATCACTATTTGGCGAGGGATGGCCAAGGCCGCTTCCAGAGCGTCTTTTTGGGCGCTGGCTCCGAATATGCTAGCAAGCGCTATGTTGTTGAGCAAACCAAGAGCCGCGTTCGCAAGGCCCAGGAACATCAGCAATCCGATAACATTCGATAGCCTTTTTCTGGGATACGGAGTAGCACAGCTTTCCAAATCGCTCATATACTTACCGTCATTGTGCCAGCATGAAAACCGAGAGGCGTACTTGCTTAGGCCCCCAATTCCTCATGGAGTTTCACAATTCGTGGGATGACTCTCTCGTAGCTACACTCCGCGAGGAGCCACTCCGTATTCCGTTGCCCAGACTTACGCAGTTCTTCTGGGGTCATCGTTAGGCATTTACGAATCTGCCGAAGTATGTCGCGGGAGCTGCATTCGGCGTGCCAAATCGGTGGAGGAGTCTTGTGAATCCAGAGTTGTGTTTCAGGCCTCGCGTGGGTAATCACCACTGCCCCCACTGCCATTGCGTCTCGGGCTACTCCTCCGAGTCCACCGCCGTGGAAGTCCAATGTGGGGAATTGGTCCATTACGACCGTACCCGGTTGGCTACAGGCGTCCCACAATTCATTTTTCGTGAGTATCGGAGACCACTCTATTACCTCAGTCAAACCCAGTTGTTTAGTTAGCTGTTCTGTACGCTGGAGATCACGTCCCCACGCCATCAGTACAATACGGGATCTCTTTCGCTCCTGTGGACTGAGCATAGATATGGCTTTCAGGACAAGGTTCTGTCCTTTGAATCCCCAGTGTTGTCTTGCCGGCAGCAAAAACGTCGTTCTGTGACCAAGAGAGACGGGCTTGACTGATTCACGTACATGCTTTTGCGCAAGCTGGACGTCGTAGGCCATAGGAACTACTCTTAGCAGGTCCCGGTATCGCGACTTCTTGACTTCAAGATAGTCGTAAGCCACGGAAGGTATTATCGCTTTACAGCGTCTTAACGCCTTTCTGAAGCGCCAGATTGTCGGAAATCTTCTGGGGGCTATCATAGCGCGTAGGGACTGGCAATGGTACTTCAAGTAAGTTGCTGACCGACCAAAACTGCCGACGGTGTGATAAACGAAAGCACGACTTGTTGTGCCGGTGGCCACGCTTGTAAGAAGCGAAAACGTATGGATTGCATCATATGGTTCCAGAATCCTTTCCAGATCTATCCTCGCTCGCCCCCGCAAAAGCCTGTCGATGGGGCGCCCTGGGTCATAAAACTTCACCCATTCAGGGGGCTTTGTGGGATCGTATTCCGTATCCTCCCACTCAGGTCGGTCACGGTCAAATCTCTCATTCTTTTCGATTAGGGCATAAGTCTCGTATCCTAACAGCCGCCCCCATTTCGCATACCAATAGGCAAAATTGCAGATGTTGCCAAAAAAAACAATCTTCATGACCTATTCCGCCCAGTCTCTCTTCGCGCGTTCCGTCAAGGAGGGAAAGGTCTCGCATAGGTATTTGCTCACGTGCTCGTAGGTATGTTCGTAGGTGTTTGACCGTGCCGTGATCAAACCGTTAGCAATCAGACGACGGCGAAGATGCTGATCGTGGACCAAGGAGTTAACTGCACAGACAACTTGCCGGACATCCCCAACCGGAACGATTAGACCATTCTTCCCATGGACAACATAGCTCTCAGCGCCAGTCGCGGTCACCACTACAGGCAAACCTTGAGCCATGGCTTCCATCGGTGCCTTGGGCATGCCTTCGTGGAGGGACAGGAAAACGAACATATCACCTTTCCTGTAATACTCAAATAGGTCGGGCCACGCGACCGGTCCAGTCAGGGTGACACATTCTTCTAATCCCAACTTTTGAATGATTTGAGCCAGCGGAAAACGAGAATGTCTTTGACCAATCAAGATCGCTTCGTGGCGTCGGTCTCGCTTGCGAACCTCACCCAACGCCTTCAATAACGTGTCTACACCTTTCTCTTTATTCAGGGCGCCCGCGTAAACCCAGGTGATTTTTTTGCCTGCGCAGGTATCCAGTCGGGGAAAGATCATTGATTCGGAAAAACAATGGGTCGCGAAGGGGAATCCGCGCCCCAAGCGTCTTGCCAATGCGCCCCCGGCCACTACTAACGTGTTCGCCTTGTTCACGACCATGTCCTCGAACAGTCCACTGATAAATGCCTTAGCGCGGTTCATCAATCTGGGAGTCTTGGCTTTCCCATCCGCCAACAGGTAACTCTTTCGACCGCTGCCGATGACGACCGCAACAATCGATTTACGCATAAGGACAGCTAAGGACGCGCCTGCAAAGTACAACGGATCCCCTGAAGAAATGAGCCCCACTAGGTGAGCTTTATGAACTTTTTTCGCAAAGCGCAGAATGATTGTGCAAAAAGCACACGCGATTCGAGCCTTAGTAAAAAACGTGTTCTTTAGCCCTTTATCTCCGTACGGCGGGTGTCCATATGATACCCGGACAGAAAATGGGAGGCTCAGCCATCCGGGCTTCTTCTTCTTCTTTTCTATTACCGCTATGAGCGTCACAGCCAGGAATGGTTCAAAGAAAAGTCTCAATCTTGTCCAATTGGCTGGGCCAACGTAATATGTATTCTCATGCTGAGCGACTCTGACATTGCTAAAAAACACGACCCGCTTTTCACTATGTCGCATGGCTACTATTCAACCACAGTTGTATTACATGACTTCAACCGCGAGGGCGCTCCCCCCGCTCGCAGCCTTAGACTTGTGAAGCCTATACCCGGTCAGATCAAGCGGTGCGAGACTATGGCCTATCTTCCAAAAGCACGGACGTGCTCCTACGCGGTCATAGCCTTGTTCGCAGTCTGCGCGCAGGAACACCAGCCCACACCTCGTGGTCTGGGATGTCGTGCGTCACCACAGCTCCAGCTCCGACCTGCGCCCCGCAACCGATTGTCACACCGGGCAAAATGCAGGCGTTTATGCCTATATCCGCATCTGACCCGATTCGAACGGGCGCAAAGACGATTTTGCTGTGAAGTATGGGTTTCCCTCTCCCTTCCTCTCCATGGCAGGATGTGATTATCTTCACACCCGGGCCGATCCCCACATTGCGTCCAATCTGGAGTCCTCCTGCACCGTGCAGAAAACACTGCTGACCGATCCACACCCCGTCCTCTATGACCATCTCGTTCTTATAATAGCCCTTAAGAATCGTGTAATGGCCAACGTACACGTTATTACCTATGCGGATATTCTCGGGATGGAACACGAGCACTCCCGTCTCGAAAACGACACCCGGACCTACTGAAGGGAAGTCCGTAAGTTTGAACTTGCCGTCACCGTGCGACCGGAAACGCGAAACAATCTTCTCCCCAAGATCCATCATGACTTTTCTCCATGACATTCATGCGCCGCGTTCCGAAGTCCGACCGCATGCCTTGAAACCAGCGAGCTTATCGCTTTCCGGAACACGGAGATCACTTTATCGACCTCACTCGCGCACATTCCAGCGTACAGGGGAAGTGCAAGGCCCTTTTCCTCAAGTTGTGTTGCCACGGGCAGACTTCCGCGATCACACCCATACAGCCGGCGATAGACGTGGTTGCAGTGAGCTGCCACTGAACCCTGTGAAGCCTGAACCCCCCGCGGACCCATCTCGCTGACTATGCTGTGGCGACTGCTCTGGGCTTCTAAGACGATCATGAAAGTCTGCCAGGTGTGTGTGTCTGGTGCCGCCGGGAGCCTAAGTCCGTCCGACCCAGTGAGCTTCTCGACGTACATTCGGGCCGTGCGCCTGCGTGGGTCAAGGATGTCTTTCAGCTTCCCCAGTTGCGTAAGGCCTATTGCAGCTTGAATATCCGTCAAGCGATAGTTGAATCCCGTCGTCGGGAACTTTCTCCGGCCATCAATAAACTCCTGACCGTGATTTCGAAGACGCCGTAATTCAGCCGCTAACTCCCCATCATTTGTCGTTATCGCGCCACCCTCACCGGTGGTAATCACCTTCCGTGGGTGAAAAGAGAAGATTCCAGCTTTGCCGATACTACCTGCCGGGCGGCCGCGCTCATCCTTAGCCCCCAAGGCACAAGCTGCGTCTTCGATGACAAGTGGGATACCTTCGTTTTGAGCTATGGCCATAATGGCATCCATATCAGCGACGAGACCGAACTGGTGGACCGGTACGACTGCCTTTGGAGTTCCCCATTTCTTTTGGCGACAGCGGCGGATTTCCCGCCTCAGACTCTCGGGATCCATGTTGTACGTGTCGGGAAGCACATCTGCGAAGACAGGCCGGGCACCCACACGCACAGCCATATTTGCCGCAGACGGCCAGGCAAAACTAGGGATGAAGACGGCATCTCCCGGCCCTATACCAAGGGCTAAGTACACGAGATGAAGAGCAGCCGTGCCACTGGAGACGACCACGCAGTGTTTTGTCCCCTGGAGCTGAGCCAGTCGCGCTTCAAACTCCACGACTTTGGGCCCCTGGACGAGCCAGCCGCTTTCGAGCACTTCGCGGACGGCCTCGAGCTCTCTTTCGTCAAAACTGGGTCGGGCAAGTGGGATCATCTTGAAGCCTCCAAGACGGTTGCGGTTCGGTAGTATTCGGCGGTCTCAAAAATTCCTTCTTCGAGATCAACCTTTGCCTCAAATCCCAGCAACTTCTTAGCTTTCTCAACGCTCGGGACTCTCAGCTCGACGTCCGCGTCGCGCCGGTCAACAAACCTTATTCTCGATTTCGAACCAAGGACACGAACAACGGTCTGAGCAAGCCCATAGATCGTGATGACGGCACGTGCGTTGCCAAGGTTAAAGGACTCGCCCACAGCCTTCGGATGGTAGATACAGAGGAGCAACCCTTCAATGAAATCGTCAATGTAGCACCATGCTCTTATCTGGTTACCGTCGCCATGGATTTCGATTTCCTCGTCGTTCAGAGCACCCAATATAAACGTGCGGATCGCTCCTTCGCCGACCTGGCCCGGGCCATAAATGTTGAAAGGTCTCAGCGTGACAGTCGGCATGAGAAACTCCCTATAGTAGGCATGAGCAAGATGTTCCCCGGCAAGTTTGCTTACGGCATACGTCCAGCGAGCTTCACCAACGGCGCCAACGTGCGTCTTTCCGTTTTCGTTGACACGAAAGGCCGATTCCCCAAACACCTCGCTCGTTGAAAAATCAACAAATCGCTGGAGGTCGGTCAGCTCGCGGGCTGCCTCAAGGGCGAATGCGGTGCCGAGTAGGTTCACGCGCATCGTTTCAGTAGGGCTCTTGATGACGGTGTCAATTCCCGCTATGGCCGCACAGTGAACTACGAGCTGGGGATCTTGCTCTGACATGGCGCGGCGAAGCTGGGACTGGTCGAGCACACTACCCCTGACAATCGTGAGATTCGGATGGCTGGAGTAGTCTTTGTCGCTCAAGGCATCCCGGCGGAAGTTGTCGAACACGCTGATCTTGTTATCTTCTATTAACCTGCCAATGAGGGTCGAGCCTATGAAACCGGCCCCTCCGGTAATGAAAATGCGTTTTCCTTTGATTTCCATAACTTCCAATGTCTCCTATCAAACCGAATGATTTACCCTGCTTGTTATAGTACTGGGGCCCGATGCGCGCTGAAGCACAATATCAACCCTTCCATTCTTTGTTCCCGATGAGCCAGAGCTGGCGGAGATCACTTCATTGGTATTGCCTTCGCTCGCCAGGATGGCAAGCGTGACGGACGTCGTCAAAAACCGACCCGACGTGAGAAGCCCCGCTGTGAATGTACGGGAGTACACCCGGGGCCCTGCGCCTCTCACGGCAGTCTTTCATGGACTTCGTTCAGGCGGAGACGGTGAAAATCCTAACTGCCTACGGCTCTTTTTCACGGCGCGTGTTGCCTTAGTTACACCAATTCGCAAATATGGTGGCGTAGCGAACTGTATGGGAAGTCGCTTTTGACAGGATAACAGGATATTCAGGATGCTGAAATCGGGATCAGACAAATCCGGTCAATCCTGTAATCCTGTCAGAGAATATGTCACGGAACTGTCGAATCCCCGGCACCGTTCTATCTATACTGAAATCGTAACTACTACCGGGTCGCCGAAGGGGCCAAGTCGCATTCTCCTGTCGAAGTATTGTGCCCGGTAGGCGAGAGTTAGTGCTTTGTCGCCACCGATGATATGTGTATATGGTGAATTGGTGTCATCGGCCGGCCACCTCCACTCGTCCTCAGTTTCCGGCAGACCTCCGATGTGGTACCAAATCTTACCTCCCCTCATGCCCTGTGGTAAGGCGTTCTCTTTCATTAGAGGGATTGGGGCCGAAATGAATTATGGTCTGGCCGCGTAGCGAATGGTCAACCAAAAGTAATGGCGCCTTAGTCGCCAAGACCATCTGTGCCGCCAGGACCGTCTTCGTCCTGTCCGGGACGGTAATGCCGAGAGCCTCCCGGTGCGAATCCGTTGTTTCAGGCCTCGCATGTATGACCCTGGTAAAGCGCCTGAACAGTTCCTCGGCGTTGTCTCTCTGCTCGTCTTTGTGTTCGGCTGCTCCTCTGGCAGCGTTCCTGGCATTCTGATGACTAACATATGCCAATTGCCAGTCCCTATAGGCGTTGCTAATCGACATCATATCGCCAGGTGAAAGACCGAGCTCTGCAGCGTAGGTTATGCAAGTTTCCGAAAAGTTCCTTGCCCACTCGTCAAACGAGGAGTCTGAAGCTGGAATATAGTCCGCCATTCTTGCTCCTTCCCCGGCCCTCTGGGGCGTTCGTGGCGGCGTTGGTACCACAATCATGTGAATTGCTCCCAATACACTGATGCTGTGTGAGTTGCGTTGCTTAAACGTTCAGGAGTGAGTGTTTCGCTTGTCGCAGTGAGGCGTTCATTCCTTGCAGTGGACCATTGATTCCTTGCAGTGAAGCGTTTATTTCTTGCAGTGAACGTTTGACAGGACGGGGGGACTCGGTCGCTCCGCAGTGGGGACGCTTCCCGCTGCGGTGGAAAGCGTTCACTCCGCAGCGTAGCCGGTTCATTCCAGGGTGGAAGCCGTTCACTGTGCAGTGGAGGCGATTCGCTGGACGGCACACTCAGTTGATTCCTGTCCCTCCGCCTCAACATCTTCATCACCTCACCGCGCAAGTAATGCAAGGGTGTGGCTCTATTTGAATGGCACTGGCCACCCGCGTTTGCGACATAACAGCGCCAGTCCTGCCCGTGATGCTGCTTCATCAGTCCAAGCGGCGAGACGCCGCTTCTACATACCTCACAAAAGAGGTGTCTGTGATCACAACTGGTTGCCAACCCCTTGTTCCCGCCTGGAGCGAAACGATGCGATTGTCCTGCGAACACCTTCAGCGAAAGCGACTTTTGATTCGAAGCCGAAGAACGTTTGGGCGCGGGAGGTGTCGAGGATGCGGCGGGGTTGCCCGTCAGGTTTGGAGGTGTCCCCAATGATTTTGCCTTTGAAGCCGGTGAGGGCGGCGATCATTTTGACGAGCTCTGCGATTGTTATCTCGAAGCCGGCGCCGAGGTTGACCGGCTCGGAATCGTTATAGAATTCGGTGGCAAGGAGGATGCCCTCGGCAGCGTCCTCGACGTAAAGGAATTCGCGGGAAGGCTTGCCCGTCCCCCAGACGACGACTTGGTCGTCGCCGTTCTCGACAGCATTCACACATTTGCGGATGAGAGCGGGGATTACATGGGAAGATTCAGGGTCGAAATTGTCGCCCGGTCCGTAGAGGTTCACTGGCAGAAGGAAGATCGAATTGAAGCCGTACTCGTTGCGGTAAGCCTGGCTCTGGACGAGGAGCATTTTCTTGGCAAGGCCGTAGGGGGCATTGGTCTCTTCAGGGTAGCCGTTCCAGAGGTCTTCTTCCTTGAACGGCACGGGCGTGAATTTCGGATAGGCACAGATTGTCCCGATGGCGACGAATTTCTCGATTCCCCGCAACCTTCCTTCCTCCATCAGTTGCACGCCCATCATGAGATTCTCGTAGAAAAACTTGCCGGGGTGCTTGCGATTTGCACCGATCCCACCTACGACAGCGGCGAGGTGAATAACTATGTCTGGTTTTCCGTCATCGTACATGTGCCGGATGTCGTCTAAGCGAACCAGGTTGTACTGCTCGATCAAGGGAACAAAGACATTCTCGCAGCCGCGCTCTTTCAGTTTCCGCACGACGTGCCGCCCGAGGAATCCAGCTCCACCAGTAACCGTCACACGGCGCTTCGCCCAGAACTCGGGATTTGGCTTGAAACGATTTTCGTTATCTTCCATAGTTCGAGCTTTCCGCTACTATTTCCATCTCCTGACGCCTTTCCTCCGGGTTTCCATCGCCATGTTTAGCGCACACCGTGCGCCGACCGCTTTGCTGCAAGGCGCCCGTTCAGTTCATCGTCAAGAAGCGCAATGTCGGCATCTACCATGAGACCGACAAGGTCGTGGAATGTTGTCTGCGGCTGCCAGCCGAGAATCTTGCGGGCCTTCGATGCATCGCCGATAAGCAAATCAACCTCTGCCGGGCGATAATATCGGGGGTCAGTCTTGACGTACTCCTCCCAATCAAGGCCGGCGTGAGCGAAAGCTTCACTGACAAACTCTCTTACTGAGTGGGTTTCGCCGGTCGCTATAACGAAATCCTCCGGCTCGTCTTGCTGAAGCATCAGCCACATTGCCTCGACGTATTCAGGAGCGTACCCCCAGTCCCGCTTCGCGTCGAGATTGCCGAGGTAGAGCACATCCTGAAGCCCGGCTTTGATACGCGCAACTGCCCGGGTTACCTTTCGCGTAACAAAGGTCTCGCCCCGCCGCGGCGATTCGTGGTTGAAAAGGATACCGTTGCAGGAGAACATGCCGTAGCTTTCACGATAGTTGACAGTCGCCCAATAGGCAAAAACCTTGGCACAGCCGTAGGGACTTCGTGGATGGAATGGCGTCTTTTCCGTTTGGGGAATTTCTTCGACCTTGCCGAACATCTCGCTGCTCGATGCCTGATAGAACTTCGCGTGGACACTGCTCTCGCGGATGGCTTCGAGGATGCGCATCGTGCCGAGACCAGTCACGTCAGCCGTATATTCGGCGGTATCGAAGCTAACCCGAACGTGGCTCTGAGCACCGAGATGGTATATCTCGTCCGGACAAACCTTATAGAGCAAGCGGGTGAGCCCAGTCGAATCGCTTAGATCACCATAATGCAGGAACAGACGATTGTCCTCGATGTGCGGGTCCTGATACAAGTGATCAATGCGACCTGTGTTAAACGTACTGGCTCGGCGAATGATGCCGTGAACCTCGTACCCTTTCGACAGCAAAAGCTCCGCCAGATAGCTTCCGTCCTGTCCCGTTATTCCGGTTATCAGCGCGCGTTTCATGGACTACCTCGTGGACGTAGAGACTCCCTTGAACCTATCAACTCGTTACGGCCGGGTTCTAATCCGATGGCCTTGTTTACCTTTCCCCTTTAGGTTGCTCTCCCCGAAGAAAGTGGAGCCACAGCTAAAAAGCGAGTTGGGAAATTCCGTCACTATATGTCACAGAGCCCTTTCTTCCAAACAACCTCAACCGAACGTCAGAGACGCAACTGGGTCGACTGCGGGGGTTCGGCCTCGTAGACGCGTGCTCACCTGGGCACTGTTTCCAACAGCTCTTCCCACAGACCTCCTGTGAGATTTCTACCTTCTCGTGCACACTGCCAAGAACACTTACAAACTCAACCCCCAGGCCACCTTTCCGGAAGCCCGTCTGGATTCATTTCAAGGGGGGGAGGCACTTCCACCAATCAATCCACACAGGGGCTTAGGAGCGTCTTGATATGCGGGGTGCGATGGAAGTGCCTCTGACGGGGGACACAAGGCTTGCTGTGGATTCTCCCTTGAATATTGCTTTTGATGAGGCGCATCGTTCTTCACAAGACGTTAATGGTCTCTTTCAAAAAGCCCGCGACTCATCGGGCGTTGCGTCGTTACCCTGTTGCGACCACGACGCCTCGCCCAAGCGTAACGGCCTTGCTCAGGCGTCGCCGGACAGACGTAAGAAGTTCCTGAACCGTTCTCCCATCATCCGGAAAAGAGGCTACCGCGAAGCAAAGGCCCATTTCGAGGTTGGGGTCCCCTTTGTATCGCCGAATGGCTGCTAACGCTTCGTCGCAATCAGTGTGTCCCATCAAGATTGTGGCGTCATCTCCAGTCTCAAAGAGCTCATCACTCTCGCGTAAAATGGGCCTCAGCAACTCCTTCAAATCGGCGTTGGGATTGATGGCGGAGACCATTACCAAAGAGACGGCTCGGCCGTAGCGCATTGACGAGCGCAGTTCGTAGTCCAGCAGCCATTCCAGCTCAAGGAATCGGTATGCCATCCCCGAGAAGCTCCCTCTACACTGAATTCCCAACCTCCTGATGCAAGAACCTGTGGCAAAAGGCTCCGACGATCCTCTGCACAGCTCCGCCCCCTCAGTTACATCGCCACGATGTAGCCTACGGGGAAATACGTTGTCCTTATGAGTGGCCGGCGACGGTCGCTTGTCCACGCTTTGCCTCAGCAACGCGGGCGGTAATCCCTCTTCCGAGCATGCCCTTGTTCATTTGCCGGTTCAGAACCAGCGAAGGCACGCACCAGACAACCGTCATCTGCTGGCCGGGCCAACCACAGACAAAGAAAGCCCTCTCTTATGAGACAAAAATCTCACAAGGAGGGCGGCAATGGCCCTGCCGGAAAAGCAGCAGCAATGGGTGCTTTCCGGCTACGATTTATGTATCAAGGAGCCCGCGACGGAGGCAGTAATGGCCTCACCATCTGAATAACGATAGTGGTTACTCGTCTGGCTTTTCGCCGGCGAGCTCTCAAATTCTCAAATCCGACCTCGTTTTCGCTAACGACGCCGTTTGTACATTCGCTCCGCCGGCCGCGCCGTTGAAATGCAAGCTCAAAACCACGCGCTTGGGGCCTCAAGACGAGTGACTACTCTCAGGTCCCCTCACCCTCGCGTCGGCCCGCATACGGTGCCGGCCTGCTCATAATCTCGCACGTCGCAATAATCGCCTTGGCTGTCTCTTCTATCTTTCTTCTCTGCCTGCGGCTTTCCCCCTGTATGCGATTGAGGGCCTCACTCTCCGATATCCCGAGGTAGCCCGCCAGAATGTGTCTGGCCTTATCAATAAGCTTCCGATTCTCAAGCTCGTTCTCGAGATGCTCTGCCTTTTTCTTCAGGTGTCGCTGATCCTTGAACCTGGCCATGGCCAGATTCATCGCAGCATCAAGCTGGTTCATCGTGACGGGCTTGACAAGATAGGCAAATGCCCCGGACTCCGCGGCCTTTTTTATGAGCTTGTGTTCGGTGAACGCCGTGAGCATCAGGATTGCCACGGGAGATTTCTCCGTAATTCTTTTCGCGGCTTCCAACCCATCAACCTCCGGCATCCTGATATCCAAGACCGCCATATGAGGATGTTTATCTTGCACTAACTGAACAGCCTCCTCACCATTCCGAGCCGAGCCGACGACCTGGTGCCCGAGGCTTTTCAGCATCCGACGCAGGCCAAGCTCGACAATTGAATCATCCTCGGCAATGACTACCCGCATCATCTTCTCCTCTTCTCGTGCGTGGGGTACCTGAACCGCTTATTCCCGACTCTGCGCGTCTACATCAAAGTCCCTGGCATTCTTAGCCTGAGAGCCGGCCACTGAGCGCAGGGCCTGTTGCATAGCCTCCGGTGCCAGGCGTCGCGCAACAAAAAACCCTTCTTTTGCACAACAATGGTACAAGAGAAGGGCATCTGGGCCCATGAAGACCGGCAGCAATGGGCGATCTTCCAGCAAACCTATGCAGTTGCCAATAAAACAATTGACAATCAGCCTTGTCAAGAAGAATCTTCAGATTTTTTTCCCCCCGCCATGAACACTTCTTGACATCCCCGGATCTATCTGATATATCGCGCGACGTCAGTCTAACATCTAAGGTGGGACGGCGCCGGCCAGGTTATCGTCGCGGTGGTGCCCTTTCCCCCGCTCAAGATTAAGCTACCATTCAGATCCCTTTGAACCACGTTTCTAACAATGGACAGCCCCGTATTGGCGTCGCGGTTGAGATCGAAATCGGCGGGGATCCCTTTGCCGTTGTCCTTAACTTCTATCTTCGCCATGCTGTCGGCCACCGTGGCCTCGATGGCAATTGAACCCTTTTGTCCGGGATCGAATCCGTGAGCGCACGAATTCCACACCAGCTCATTAATGGCGATCGCAAGTGAACTTGCCAGTGACGGGCAAAGCCTCACGCTGGAGCCCTCAATGCTGAATGTCATCTCGTGCCGGTCGCCGTAAATCTCGCGCAGGCACAGCTCGACTCGGTCCATCACCTCCGCCAGCTCTATCGCCTCAAGCTCATCGAGATCCATCTGCTGCTGAATTGCCGCCATGCCCGATATTCTTCGCACAGCCGAGTCAATAGTGGCTTTCCCATCGCCCGTCCAATGTTCCGACTCGACGGCAGTCAATAACAGTGAAGCAATGGACTGAAGGTTGTTCGTGAGGCGATGCCGAGCTTCTCTCACCAGTCTCGACTTCGATCGCAGCGATTTTCGAAGTTCTTCCCTCAACGTCGCGTTTTCCACCGCTCCGGCAACCTCCCGCGCAAGCATCTCCATGAACAGAAGCTCATGTCGCCCAAAGCGATTCGGGGCGAGACAAGCGACTTCAAGCGTTCCCAAGACCTTCTTTTTCCCCATTAGCGGAACACCCATCAGCGAGCGAAAACCTGCCTTTATCGTCGCCGGTAGAACCCAGCTCTTCCTTTTGGGCGTCCGTGCGTCCTGAATCAATCTGCCCTTCCCTGATTTCATGATCCAGCCTGAGAAGCTGCCTTCTGTGGAGTACAATGCCACTTCCTGCATGAGCGATTCCGAAGCTCCGTCATGGACGAGGGGAGAGAATGTCACGCGGTTTCCGTTCAGCAGAAAGATGGCGCCAGCATCTGCCGACATCGCTTTGACAATGGACTCGACAGCCCGTTGCAGCACTTCCTTACTCGGCATTGGACTACATATGGCACAGGTGATTTCCCTGGAGGCTCGCAGCTCACGATTCTGGCCGCGCAGTCGGTCCTCCATCGCTTTCATTTCCGAAATGTCACCGGCAATCGTTAGAAAGCCTGCCTTACGGCCTGAACTGTCGAGAATAGGTCTGATAGAAGCGCGAACAGGTACTTCCTTCCCATCTTTTGTCAGCAGCGCCCCCAGTGCATCAAGCGCCTTATTTTCGTCCAGTGCCTTGGCGACACCCCCGGCCATTCGCCGGAGACGCTTAGGAACGATTGTCTGCAAAGAATCCTTTCCCATGACCTCCTCCGCCTTGAAACCGAGAATCTCCTCCGCCCGCCTGTTCCAGCCAGCGATTCTGTGCTGGAGGTCCGTTATAATTATTGCGTCATTTGCATTGTCAAACATATCGGACAGCTTAACGTTCAGCGGCTGCAACTCACATTCAAGGCACCTGGTCAGTACGTCGGTACGCATAGTCACCTCTCTTGCTGCCCTGATTCGTCACCGCTGACAGTGCGCTATTTATTGACCGAGACTGAAGAAAGGAATATTCTGCTTAGCGGAATTAACGGTTTTATGTCCGACCTTTGGACGAGAAAAAAGAACCCCACGCGCACCGGCGAAGCCGATCAAGGCGAACTGATTACTTGATTAACACCCCCCTGCGAAGGCTTCTGAACTTATAGCCCCCTTCCGGAAACACCATATCTGTTTTCGCAATCCAGAACACAAAAGACCGATCCATCTTCAAAATGCCAGAGTTATCCACACGTTGTCAACAATTTTATTCACATTTTTATGCCTTCAGATATTGCCTCTTCTCTTCTCGGCCGAAGGGGCCTGCCGACGCTAAACCATGTGCCTGCGCAAACATGCTCCTCTGGAAAGGCGCGTGGCCTCTGGTTTGTCTGCGGCCACACCGACTCCCCGGAAATCGCTGCACAACAAACGTGGGTTTGGTATAATTTGGCTGCGCTCATCTTGGGATGCACAGGACGGGGGGTATGAACCTGACGGGCCACATACCAATCCTTGAGGTGACCGCAAGTGATGAGTTCGCTTCCTTTTGAATCTCACTACCGACAACCAGTTCTGGCAACCTCAACAAAGGGAGAAGACGCGTGCAGAAGGAACACCTAAGGAGGGACGAAGTACTCAGAACACTCCGAGAGATGCAGGAAGAACTCCGCGAACGTTATACGGCGCGCCGCATCGGCGTTTTCGGTTCGTTTGCCAAGAACTCGGCTGGCGCCGAGAGCGACGTCGACATTCTGGTGGAGCTGGAGGAGCCCACCTTTGATCACTACATGGACCTCAAGTTCCGATTGGAAGAAGTCTTGGACCGCCCGGTGGACCTTGTAATGGCAGAAACCGTCAAGCCTCGCCTTCGCCCGATCATCGAAAAGGAGGCCGTCTATGCAAAGGGACTATAGACTGTTCCTGGATGACATTTTGGAGGGAGTGGAAAGGATCCGGGGCGTACACGGCAGCGATGGACTACGAGAGGTTCAAAGCGGACAGGAGGACGCAGGATGCCGTTGTCCGTAATCTTGAGGTCATTGGTGAGGCTGCGAGAACTCTCCCGGAGGATGTAAAAGCCTGCGCTCCGCCCTGGGTTTGTCTTTCGCCATCGCGATTAAGGGCAGCAGCCGTCCGGACAGGTTCTTCTCTCGTTTCGCTGCTTCGTAAGCACGAGCAACCGCTTCGTCTGAGGGGTTCAGATAGGCGCTCGTCGCTTGCAGCGTCCGATGACCAACCTGCTTCTGCACAATAGGCAACGGGAGCTTGTAGACATGGATGTAATGCATGAGGTGGCTGTGTCGAAGCGAATGGATCGTGAGCTGATGGAGCTTCCTGCCTTTTGAATCTGTCCCATATTCGCGATTGAGCCCTGCCTGTTGGACATATTGCTGAAAGACCTGTCTCAAACGATTTTCGGAGTAATGACCGCTCCTCTTGCCTGGCGGCTTGAACAAGAAGTCATCTGGTTTCTTGATCCTGTCGTCTCGTTTTCCAACTCTCCCTTCGCTCTTCAACATGCTCACAATTTCGTTCATCAGCCCGCGCGGTAGAAAGCTCGTTCTTTTCCTACGGGTCTTCGTGTTCTCTGCGGGGAAGAAAACCGTGCTCCTGCTGACGTTCAAGTGCTTGAGCTGAATCCTCACAAACTCGCCCACACGACAGCCAAGTTCATAGACAATCCGGAGCATCAGCTTATGCCGGTAGTCCTCAATGCAATCGAGAAATCTCTGCCATTCTTCAAGGGTCAGATATCGAATAGCCTCGCCAAATCGTTCGTATTTCTGGGAAGGTTTCACATTTGACTTTTTGTGCCTCTGGAATGGCTTTTCCAGTCCGGAAACAGCCTCTTTTTGCTTCATTTTCTTAACATTTGGTCTCAAATGTGAAATCAGCCAGGTTTTTAAGCTTTTGCATTTCCCCCTGAAAAGTGAGAGTTGCTTGGCCTGCCAGTCGAAAGGTTTATAAACTCCAGAGTCTTCTTACGCGAATGAGTGGCTAAAATTCAGTGCTGCCAATCTGCGGACTATCGTGAGGAAGCCATCGTCCAAGTTCCTCGGTTAGCCGAATAGAATTGACACTATGGATCAAGCTGCCCTCACAGATTCCAGCTTTTCCCAAACGGAAAAGGCTGAATTTCCCTGAATCGCTGGCAGAAAACAACTGCTTCATTCCCAGCCAACGCTCCCCATCCTCGCCCTCCACTTCTTCTCACTTCCCACTCATTTCTTTCCCTTGTTGTAGTGCTTCACCTGTGCCGCACGTGACATGTCCCGTATCGAGAATCAGGGCTGATTCTCTCTTTTAAGGTCGTTCGGAGAAGGCTATCGAAGTAGCTCCGAAAAGGCTTTGCCTTTCGGGCCTTCTCCTCACTCCAAGCAAGACGAATCAGCCGAAAGGTTTATAAACCCCTACCACTATGTCGATCGATACGTATTGGTATATCCAATCGATAGGAGGAATAACCGGAAAATGTCCAAACCAGAAAAAGTTTTCAAAATAGGAGCTGTCCGAGCTTCGATCTTCCGTAACGCGATTGAGCGACAGGGAAAGCAAGTGATGATGCCAAAAGTGACCCTGGAAGTGAGATATCGCGACAAGTCTGGCCAGTGGAAAGGAACAAACAGCCTGAGCTTGAATGAAGTGCCGAAGGCTGTCCTTGCCCTACAGAAGGCGTTTGAGTACCTGAGCGAAAAGAAAGAGATTCAAGCCAGTGAGCCTCAGCCAACCGGAGAAAGTCAGGATAAGCCGCAACCATGGAGTGGCGGAAAGCTTACCTAAGCCAGAAGTCTTGATGTAACAACAGGGAAACAACCAGTCAAAAACCTGAACCATAACCTACCCGCCTTTGTAGCCCCGCCTGCCGAAGCCACAGTCCCCGAGAATGGCATGCCCCAAAGCCCACACACAGATGAATGAAGAATAACCAGGTTTAACCCTGCCCACCTTGAAGCCCACTCCTGTCAAAATCGTAGCACCCCAAAAGCCAATTGTGCAAAAAGGCGTTTCTGTCTTCATCGCACCGATCTTAACCTGCCATCGCCTGTTATATCTACCCAGAGTAGTCGCCCGCCAAAAAGCTAACTCTCACTTTTGCCCTTTCAAGCCACCGAAATTCCCCAGATGCAGTTGTGCCGGGGATGTCGCGCGAATTCGCCTCTCCGGCTTTTTTGTCACTTCAACCAAGCAGAAAGGAGGTGATTTCAGATGTACAGCCCAAGAATCAAACCAGAGCTCATTCCGGAGCTATACAAAATCAGCAAGGAAGTGAAACAGCCGATGACCAAGGTGGTGGATTCCATGATCCGCCAAGGCATCCAATACTGGCAAAAGGAGGGCAAGAAGTATGAAAGCAGCTATTCCACTAAGACCTGACGACCAAATCATGGGCCCATCGGTCGAGCACTTCAGGTCTCAACTCGGCGAGCTTTACGACTTCAACGGTCTTCCCCTGCGGACCGATGCGGAGGTGAGGAGTATTGGGGAGCGCCCCTACGACCTTAAATGTGAGGCGCTGGGAGATGATATTCTCGGCGACGGATTCTGGGACATCCTGGTTGAGATAATGAACGAACGTCCGGAGAGAGAAAGGCCCAGGAGCAAAGTCGAATAGCACCGCAATAAAGGAGGGAAGACAGATGCAAAACGATTTTAGCATATATATTGACAGCTGTGTGGCACTGCTCACACCTCTGACGGCACCCGCCAAGTCCTGGCTGGACGAGAACGTAGACCGTGACAGCGGCTATCAGCCGTACTGGCCAACTGTAATCGTAGAGCACAGGTACATAGTGCCCATCATCGAAGCACTCAAGGCTGACGGCCTCTCCGTGTCGTTGCCCGCAGCTTGACGGGAACGGGAAAGGGAGGCCAACTTGACCACGCCCGGTAACTGAGAGGACGTCAACAGATGCGTCAAATGAACCTAACTCAAAGCTGCAAAGGAGCTGCAACATGTACCGCCCCAAGGTCATGCCGGAGCTCATTCCGGAGATGTACCAAATCACAAAGGAAGTTAAACGGCCAATGACCAAGGTGGTGGATTCCATGATCCGAGACGGAATCCGCCGTTGGAAACAAGAGAAAGAAAGGAGTCAGAACAATGAAGATAACCCTATCAAGCGTCCGGCAAGTCCTGAGGGAAGCCCTGGGATTTGAGTCCTTCACTGCAGGCTTCATCAGGAGCATAGAGGAAGTGGAATGGTGTCGCACCTCTGCGATCAACAATGAAGGCGTGCTCGTGTACAACCGGGAGTTTGTCGAGAAGAACATTGCCTCCCGCGAGGACCTGTTCAGCCTGATCTTCCACGAGACACTTCACATTGTGTTTCAATCGTTCATCCACGATTGTGGTGTTATTGAGAACCTGGCAGCGGACGCCATCATCAACGCGGTCATCAGCCAGCTCTACTCCGGAGAATCAGCAGGAGGAAACCTCTTTATCAAGCTCTATCGGAAGGAGGGCATCGAAGGGTTGCTCAGACCGAGAAGCAGAATGAACAACTCGCGCTTCGACAAGCTGTATCAAGCCCTTTACACATCATGGCGCACACAAGGCCAGCTCACGACCGGAGAGATGATCCAGACGCTGAAAATCCTCCTGCACGGCGAGAAAATCAACGTACTGCTCCTGGGAGGCCACTTTTTGCGGGGAGCGGAAGACAAGTCAGCTTCAGAAGCCAACCCTGTCGATAGAGAAACGGCTGCGAGAATCGCAGAGGACATCAAGAAAGACATCGCACAGGGCGGCAGACAAGCTGGCTACTTCCCAACCATCTCCGAGCTTCTGATGGAGGCACTGGAATCCAAGCTCTCGATCAGAAGAAGCCTCTTGCTCGGCTACGCCACAGACAAGAAGATTGACCGGTTCAAGGAGGAGTCCAGGCAACGGCACAGCATCATCTCGCCTATTCCCCTTCACCCTTCTAAGAAAGACCTTGTGCTTTTGGCATCGGGTCTCCTTCCGGTTTACTTTCACAATAGGCTGAGCAGACCGAGAGAGAAAAACAGGGGCATTGCCATCTACCTGGATGTCTCCGGGAGCGTCAACGACCATCTGCCAGAAATCCTCGGAATCCTCCGCCGGCTCCAAAACGAGATTACCACCATCTACGAGTTCTCGAACGCGGTGGTGGAAATCTCCATGCGGCAACTGGCGAGAGGCAAGGTCGCGACAACCTTCGGCACGTCCTTTGACTCCGTGGCGAAGTCGATCCTGGAAAACGAATACCAAAAGGCTGTGGTCATCACAGACGGCTTCTCGAGCATTGAGCCTGACCTCCAGAAACAGATGAAGCAAAGGGGAGTGAAGATATTGACCATCCTTTTCGGCGGAGCAAACGAAAGCTGCGACTTCGCCAATTTCGGTGAAGTCATCCACCTGAACAACGCGGTAGGTTAGCAAACCAGAAACGGTCCGGCGAATCCATCTTCTGGGGATGGGGATCTTAGAGGAACTTCTCGGCCCGGTGAGTGCATGCGTGCCCCCCTCTGGGCCGTCGGCGACGGAGCTTGTCACGGAAAAACCTGAGGAGGAAGCCTGCCCGTGAACTCGAGCAAACAACCAGCCCGCGCGTGGGGTTCGCGACCCGCAAGTGCTCCCGTGCACTTCCGCCTGCCCCGCCGCGGGCGGTTTTCTTGGAGGGGATTCATTTGCCGAAGGGAAAGAAGCAGCGGTCACCGGGCGCGTTCTCGACGGTTACCGCCGGGCCGCTACCACTCCAGAGCCTAGCCCAAGCGCCTCCTCATAACCCCTTTTTCTATGGTCGGGGGGTTCGGCATGGCCGTGTTGTTCCGCTCGGACCGACAGGCCGCCTGCTGGTTCGTCGAGGGATCTCTACTCAGGTATCAGCAGAGGGCATTTAGGGCGAACGCCAGCACTAACCGGCCGGGCGCCGAGCACCACAGGATACACCACCACGGTTTCCCGGCGGGTCCAGTTGAAGGCTTTGTTCTGCCAGTAACTAAGGGCGGTGTTTCCAGTACTCCGGGTCTTGATGTAAATGCATGACAGCAAGAATGAAGATGACATCCGGATCTTCAGAATAAACAATGCCGTAGGGGAAACGCCGGGTGAGGCACCGGCGTATGTCATCTTCAAGAATGGGCCAAGCTTTTGGGAAACTGAGAATATTCTCAATGGTCGAGTGAACTTCGATGGAGAAATCGTAACCGAGACCCCGCTCGCAACCTTCATAGTAGTCTATGGCAGCAAGAAATTCCGCCTCAGCTTCAGGATGAAAAACGTACTTCATTTGGCGAACCGTTTGAGAACCTTGCCAAAAACCTCATCGCCAGGAATCGGCTTGACTTTTGCAGAGCGGAGCTCATGGAGCCGTCTCTTTGCCACTTCCGTCCATTTGGCATCTATGGCAGTGTCCGACTTATTGAGACTGTGGAGAAGCGAATCCGCTATGAGCGCCCGTTCCTCAGTAGGAAGAGAAAGGGCCTCTTCTATAAGCTTTCTGGTCGTCATCATCATCGAACTCCCATGTTGGTGGACTGATTTTCCATCCTATAAAACCATAGTACCAACCTGCGAACTCCTTGCCAATCAGTTTATCAGAAGGGCACGGCTTAGGCTCGAAAAAACCGCAACAGGAAGTGCCGTTCTCATATACTTCTCCCCTTTCTGTAGCCTGGGTCGAACATTGTTTAGGTTGACCCGCATGAGATGCGGAACGCGGGACTCCACTGTGCGAATATCGTAACCGGCTTCGAGCACGTGAGTGGCGAAGCAATGCCGCAAGGTGTGTCAGCTGACATGCTTACCGTCCCGGACTTGCCGACGGCTTCCTTCACGGCCCGATCATTACCATACTATGTCCCCAAAAAAACGTTTCGCTGCTTTTTCCGAAAGTGCCGCGTCCCTTTGTCCGGCGTTCATTATGCCAGACCTGGGAGCGCTGTCAAGCCCAAGTTGACCAAAGTGGCGTGTTCGGCGCATGTCCGCCTCCTCGTGGGCCCTCGGCCCGGGGCTCTTGCTCGGCATCGATACAGAGGGGGAACCGCCGCCATCCTCACCAGCTTCATCACCACATGCAAACGGCCTCGTATCAATCCCTTCGCCTATCTCCGCGACGTCTTCCAACGCATCAGCGCCCATCCCGCCAAACCACTGGGCCAATTCCTGCCCGATAGGCCGGACGCCGCTGACGCCCCCACCCAGAACTCGGCCGCCTGATTGCTCACATCGGGATACGCCGGCCAAGCTCCACATGTTTCCCCCGGACGCTTAAGCAGACCGAAAAGAAACCCGTCGCGGGGAAGCATCTCGTTTCACACGCCGGATGCCTCCCCCTTTTTGTTTTTCACCCAATCAATGAAAGGAGAAAGACAGATGAAAGTCCTGGAAAAGCTCGGAATCTACGGATGGAAAACGGAAACAGAAAACCTTCTACTGGCATCTCTTCTGACGGGAGACCCCGTTCTCCTTGTCGGAAGGCATGGCTGCGCCAAGACTCACGTTGCCTGCAAGCTCGCAGAGGCCCTGGACAAGAACTTCGTGGCTTATGATGCTTCCAAGACGCTTTTTGACGACGTGCTCGGCTATCCGGACATCGAGAAGATGAAGCAGGGTAGGATCGAATACCTTCCCTCGAAGGTCACAGTCTGGGACAAGGAAATGGTTCTCATCGACGAGCTGAATCGCGCTCTTCCGGAAATGCAGGCGAAGTACCTTGAGCTCATCAGAAGCCGAAAGATCATGGGCTTCCCCACAAGGGTGAGATGGGTTATGGCTGCCATGAACCCGGTCAGTTATTCAGGAACGCAGCAGCTCGATGAAGCGTTGATCGGCCGATTCGCGACGTTCGTCTATCCGCCAGATGTCCTGGAGATGGAGGAAAGAGACAGGATCAGGGTCACGAGCCAGGTCAACGGAGATGACTGCCCGGCAATTGCCGAGTGGATGAATACACAAGGCGAATCCGGTCCTTCTCTGAAAACCGTCACGGAGGACGAAACCCGACAGGCGGGTGAACTCATCGAAGGCGTCCTGAAAACAGCAGCCAAACATTTCTGCAACCTGCGAGATGCCATGCCAACCCTGGCTGAGTTTTTGTCGCGTTTCGCGGACCTTCTCCTGAAGGAAACAAACGGCGAGATCTCCCTGGACGGGAGGAGGCTGGGTTTCCTGCACAGGAACATCCTCTCCAACCGGGCCGTGGAACTCGCGAAAGCTCGAATCTCCTCTCAGGGTGATGGAGCTGAACCCCTGACAAGCTTCGCTCAGTCTGCTCGGTATGTTCTTCAGCACAGCATCCCCGTCGGACTGAACGATGAGTCCGTCAACCGTGAGGAAGCCTATCACAAGATGGAAATCTGCTTCGATCTCCTGTCAGCCTATTTCGAGGAAGAAGCAGAGATGACGAAAGTCGAGATCATCTACGAGCTGTTCACAACGAAGAAGCTGATGCGAAAGGCGGAGATACTGTTGAAGGAAGACCTGGGAGAACTTGCGGAGTCGAAAGCCTGGAACGACATGATGCAATCTGAGGAAGACATAACTCTTCTGGCTTACACGGCACTGCAGGTGGAGGCGAAAAAGCCGGGGACGATTCCCAAGGAGGTGATCGAAGCCCTCAGCAGGAAAATCGATCCCCAAAGGCTCACAACGAAGTCGATCCCGAAGATCCGAGGTGGCTCCATCGAGCACATTGAGGAGGTGGAGAAGCTTCTGGACAGGGACTCTGACCTTGCCCGTCTCATCGCCAATAACAAAGTCGCTCGTCTGGTGGAAGAGAGGGTCACAAAGGAGTCCATCACGCAGGCAGAGGACGAAATCGAACGAGACATCGAGAGGTTCGAGGAACTGATGAACACAAGGTAAAAGAGCAGACAAATCCACAAAGGGCGGAGCGGCCGATGTTCGAAGGGGCAGAAGCCGCTCTTGCTTTTTTCATGAAAAGGAGAAAAACCATGGAAACTTACAGATTGTGGTTTGAGAAGGACAGAGATTTTCCGAGGTTCATGAGGCTCATGTGTGGAAAGGTCGAAGTATCTCTCAAGGGGGTTCTCACCAAGGGTGTCCATCCTCTTGAATTGACCAGCGACATATATCACCGCGACATCAGCATGCTCTCTCAAAGGCTGGTCAAAGAAGTGAACGAGAAAACGCATCTCGTCAGAGAGCTTGCAGAGCTGGGGTACTGTTCTCAACTCTCTGTCCCTGCCGGGTTTTATTACGATGAATCGAAACTCGATCACACGCTCAGTGTTTTGGCAGAGCACATGTTCTATGTCGAACGGCTTAGCTATGGGGAGCTTCTGGAGATTGCGAGGAGAGCCCTTGCAAGGAAATGGGATCACAAACTTGCCATAGGCCTGCTCCAAAGCGTGCGGCACGATTTCAACGGCATGCGGGACTTCCTGAAGAGCAAGGACAAGAAGGTCAAGCTGTCCGGCTATCGAGACCTTGATAGGTATGCTCTTGACGAGGTCCTTTCCCCAGAGGATTTCGCCAACCATGAGAAAGCCGTGATCAGCCATGCCCTACCCACAACAATCTTCCGGTCCACATCATTCCTTCCAGCCATAACGACTGGAGACGGCAAAGCTCTCCTCTCACTCGTGCCTCGAATCGAGCACTTCGAGATCGTTTGGAGGGAATATCCCTATAACAGAGGCAGTGCCTTGCTGGAAAACGACATCAGGTACAACTGCACTTTCCTTGGAAACTACATCAGGTTCGTGCCCAGTCTTCCGGCAAAAGAAAGTGTGAGGGAGACAGCACGAGCGATAGCTGAGAGGTGGAGGATAAGTGAGGGCAGGTTTTGCTTCTTCACGTCCATTGAGAACGTTGAGGAAATGCTCGAGGACGAAAGGTGCCAGATATATTTCTCCTCCACGAATTACATGCAGACCGTCCAGCCAATTACATCGGATGGAGAGATCGCAGAAAGACACATCCCCTCGTTCCGCATCGGCGAGATCGTAACCCAGCAACTTCCCAATGAATCTCTGAAAGAAGTCCTGCGGAGATACGGGAAGCCTATGACAGGTAGAAAGGAGCAACTGCTGGAGAAGGTGGCGGCTGTGCTCTGCGAGCATTACGAAGAAATGCTTTCCTTCCTGGACGAGCATTTCAAAAGACAGAAGTACCTGAGAATCTTCCGGGCAACCAGCTCATCCCTCTTCCCTTTCATGCAAGAGGCGAACTGTGTGGAGCGAAGTGTGCTTGCCATGTACATCATCAAGCACCTCCGGGGTAACGCCATCCTCGATGCCCACCATCAGAACGACACTTACGAGCTAAAAGACCTCGCCCGAGCCTTGCTGCGCGGTGAAGTCAAGCTGTCCGGCAACTTCGTGGCAGTCGAGTGAATCCACTTGAAGAAGATGAGCAAAACAGAAGGGGGCTGGCCGCCCAAGCCGGCCCCTCTTCTCACCACCAAGCTCACCAAGCCCAAGAAGCTCCATCCGCGCCTGCTTCATTCTTCAGCACCTCACCGCACTTTTCCGGTCATCCTTCCTTCTCACAGTCCCTTCAACGTCTTCTCTCCTCTTCTACCGCACCACCTTTCAAGACCTCAAAGAAATCCTCAATCCTTCTCTCCAGAATTCCATAGATGCCCGACATCAGCTGTCCCTTCCAGTCCTTTTTGAAGTCTTGTGGATAAACTGGAATTACATCCAGGCCGTTCGCCTCATAGACCTTCATCTTATGAAGAGTTCTCCTCCTATAATCCTCTGATCCATTCACCCCGAAGTATTCCACGAGAACCATCCCATAGTCCGTCAGCGTGAAGTCGGGGTACCATATCTTTGTTTTGTCCTTATCCACAACTGCCAGCGGCTTCTCATATTGGAAGGGTATCTCCAGTTGACCGAGAAAGCTGGCAATTCGCCTTTCTCCTTCTGATTTGTAGTCATTCGCCTGTTCATTTAGGCTTTGTCTCGTCTTTCTATACGTCGCTGTTTCCATTGGGAACCACCAGGACGGATGGGTTTTTAAGTCTTTCGATGTAGAACCCACTGCCCAGGCCGTGCCAAGATCTGACCTTAATCGTGATGAGCTGAGGCTCATCTGCTTCGACCACCTCTGCAGTTGAATCTCGTCTTCGACGGGGTCAACCCCATCCTCACCGGACGGGGCTACTTCCGATTCTATGACGAACTCGCTTCTCAGATTTGGCAGCACCCAACGATCCGTTGCAAGCACTCACGGCCGACCGCCCACAGGACAGCTGGGGCCACAAGCTACTCGCGGCACGTTGCGGCATTGAGGCAATCTCCTGGGCTTAGCCTAACTTCCGCACCTGATTGCGATTTTGAGATTTTTTTTTGCCTGATTTGGGGATGAAATGGGGATATTTAGGGTGTTTTTGCTGTCATCTTCGCCCTATTTGCGCCACACTTTCGTTTTGCT
>Ga0315545_1000446_pt1 | contig 43671 bp, 26 predicted proteins | sample SalMarSW160210MG_FD_203096 | JGI IMG/M metagenome (GOLD analysis project Ga0315545, IMG submission 203096) | Salt marsh sediment microbial communities from the Plum Island Ecosystem LTER, Massachusetts, United States - Salt Marsh Sediment SW1602-10 ...
TATCACGATGAAAATACCAGAAACCAATCAATGGGAGACTATTCCGTTCAAATGGACACCAGAACAGAAACTAATCAAAAAAATTCTTTAATATTGTTCAGGGTGTCCCAATGACGAAAACAGGAGCGGTAATTTATTGGAATAAAATTACCAATTGCTATGCTGGTTTATTGCTGAGAGTTGATTATTTAAGATTTGACAAATTGAGTCGGTTTATTTTAAATTGTAATAATACCTAAAATATAATATCAAAAAACTTAAAACCTAAAATATAAACCGTGAAGACAATCAAACAAATCCTTCTTCGTCCCTACCTGTATATTTTTATTGTATTGATTGGGATAATTCTAAAATTTTACCGCATAGATCAAAAATTATTTTGGTTTGATGAGGTTTGCACAGTTCAGCATACTTCCGGTATTCCTGACAGTGAATATCCCGGATTGATTCCATTAAATGAAATAAAAAACATCAGTTTCTACAATGATCTGTACCATTTGAATAAACAGAATTATACAATAGGCGCACAATTAAAAGGTTTGTTTTCATCAACTCAACTTACACCTTTGCACTATTCTTTATTAATAATCTGGTACCGCATCGTTGGAGACGATTATTCTGATTACCGGTTATTTGGGGTATTTATCTTTATTTTAACCCTGCCTTTTTTCTTTCTGTTGGCAAGAATACTTTTTAAATCGAATCTGGCCGGATGTGTGGCAGTGAGTATGTATGCCATATCTCCATATATTAATCTGTTTACACAGGAGGCCAGGTATTATATATTGTGGTCCTTTTATTTGATCGTATTACATTATCTGCTTTTACAGTTAATTCAACACAATAGTATCAGGTGGTGGATAGCGTATTCACTCATAGCAGTCTTTGCTATGTATACGTCTCCATTTTCAGGCATAATTATTTTTGGACATTTAATATACATATGGTTCTTTAAAAAAGACCTCCGGCTGGTCTATTATATCAATCTGCTAATTGTTCTTGTAGCCTATCTGCCATGGATCTATTCCATGTCCATCCACCGTAGTCAAATTATTTCATCTATGTCGTGGCATTCCATTGATCACAGTATACCTTTCTGGATGCCTTTAATGGGTCAGATTTTATATATGATCAGCATCTTTGTATCTAAACTTGACTATTTTGAAGCATTTGATCAGCCTTCCGATGATCTTTCTCCCGGATTATTAAGCGCTTTTATTTTAAACCTCCTGGTGTTGACTTTACTAATCATTTCATTTATTTATCTTTTCCGGAAATCAAAAAAAGAAACGAATTATTTTTTGCTGCTGATTATCCTTCCGGGGCTCATATTATTTTATATTTTGGATATAACAAGAAATGGTATTACTTCCTGGTGGTGGCGATACTTTATTTTTACTTCAGCAGGCATATTTCTTATAATGACCCATTTATTATTCAAAAAGATAGAACAAGGGAATCTTTTTTATTCAGCTATATATATGGGTCTTGTGGTCATAGGAATAATTTCTATTTTGACCATCTCAAAATCCAGGAACTGGTACATTGGTAGGCAGCAGGTGTATATCGAAGATGCACTCCTTATATCAAAGGCTGAGAAACCGTTGCTAATAACAGATTATTCATTCCGGATAGGTATGGTGGATTTTATGGTTGTTTTAATCGAATGCGACTCAGAAAATATTGATATTCTGCATGCTTCTCCCGATATTGAAAACATGGAAGAAAAGTTATTCGATAAGGATTATTCTGAAATATATGTTTTTCATGCATCTGAAAAGCTGATCGAAAATTTAAAATCACAGTTTGGTGCGAGAATGGATTCATTAAAAGTTGAAGGAATTTCTCCTATGTGGCAAATAAATATTGATTAATTTTTCTTAAAATGAAATCGCCCATCCTGCACATATTTGCGAACTGATAGAAGCAAATGTTCTTTTTGTATTAAATAAGTTGAATTTTATTGTCTGAAAAATAAAATTACTATTGTTAATATTACTTTGGATACCCGTATTTTTCATCCTCGAAATTTAAAAAATCATAATGAACATATTTTTAATTATTGTGATTCTGGTATTTTGGTCGAAGCTGGCTTTCCGGATTTAATTCTCCTGATTACAATTAATATTTATAAATTAGGTCTAAAATTATTAATTATGAAAAAATATTCAATTATTTTAAGCCTGATATTAATACACATACATTCTGTAAATGTCTGCTCTGAGGAACCGGCAGTCCGGCAACATTTGCTGATGGATTACAACTGGAAATTTATATTGTCTGATGTAAAAGATGCGGAAAAACAGAATTTTAACGATAGCCAGTGGCAGACAGTTAATCTGCCACATGACTGGAGTATTGAAGGTGAATTTAAAGACGACGCCCCAACAGGAGGAAGCGGTGGTTATCTTCCTGCTGGTATAGGATGGTATCGTAAACATTTCATCTTGTCAGAAATTTTGGAAAAGCAAAATTTCCGTATTGAATTTGATGGTGTGTATATGAACAGCGATGTTTGGACCAACGGACATCATCTGGGCAAACATCCCTATGGTTATACAAGCTTTTACTACGATCTCACCCCTTATATTAAAAAAGGGGAGAATATAATTGCAGTCAGGGTAGATAACTCAATTCAGCCCAACAGTCGCTGGTATTCGGGGTCCGGTATTTATCGCCATGTGTGGTTAAATATTACCGGACCTGTCCATATAGCTCAGTGGGGTACATATATTACAACACCTGAAGTAGATTCAACATCTGCAATAGTCAGTGTCCGCACTTCAATTGAAAACAATCTCCCGTCCGCAAAAAATATAATGTTGCGGTCGGTTGTTAAAAATGAATCTGGCAAGGAAGTGGCATTTATTGAAACACCAGTTTCACTTGAATCATTAAGCAAGACAGATATAGAGCAGACAATAAAAATAGCTTCTCCTGCACTGTGGTCGGTAGAGACACCGTCAATATATACCGTGCATTCATCAATATCAGAGGGAACAAAAATAAATGATAATCTTTTTACCCCATTTGGTATTCGTAAAATTGAATATGATAAAGACAAAGGATTCCTTCTGAACGGAAAGCATGTAAAGATGAATGGTGTTTGCCTGCATCACGATGCCGGATGTCTTGGAGCCGCAGTCCCGGAACCGGCATGGAGAAGGCGTTTGCAGCTGCTAAAAGAAATGGGTTGTAATGCCATACGGACATCGCATAATCCCATGGCCCCCGAATTTCTTGATCTTTGCGATGAAATGGGATTCCTGGTAATAGATGAAGCATTTGATGAATGGGAAGAGCCAAAAGGCCAGATAGAACACGGGTATCATGAATATTTTGCTGAATATGGACATTCAGATTTGATTTCTATGATTCACTGGGATCGTAATCATCCGTCTGTTGTATTATGGAGTGCTGGCAATGAAGTCCATGAACAGGTAACAGAAAGGGGGCAGGAAGTCCTGGGAGAGCTACTGGAAATCTTTCATAAGGAGGATCCGACAAGGCCGGTAACGGTGGGAAATGATAAGATTGCTGCAGATGACGGAGCAACCAAAATTCCATTTCTTGAAATGCAGGATGTTGTCGGATATAATTACGCTGACCGCTGGCATGAACGCAGGGAGCTTCCCTATAGCATTGACAGGCATGATCATCCTGCCTGGAAAATGATAGGTACGGAAGATGTTTCCATTCGGGGTATCCGTGGCAAATATTCCCTGGAGCACGATAAATTACCTTCGTGGCCGGGCTTTTCAAGAGATTACAGAACAAGCATGTTACGCGCTGAGAGATTATGGAAATTCACTTCATTACATGATTTTATAATCGGTAATTTTATTTGGACCGGTATTGATTATCTGGGGGAAGCACGCTGGCCGAATAAAAATTCCAGTTCAGGAGTTATAGATATTTGTGGTTTTCCCAAGGATGGTTATTACTTTTATCAAAGCCAATGGACCGGCAAACCGATGATACATCTTTTCCCTCACTGGAACTGGGAGGGTTATGAAGGGCATGTTATACCTGTAATTGTATATACTAATTGTGATAGTGTTGAACTTTTCCTTAACGGCAAATCTTTTGGCACTAAATCTTATGTGTTTCCGCAGCAGGGCAATTCAGGAAGCTGGAATAAATATGACAAGCCATTTATTAACGCAACTACATCGGACTTGCATCTATCATGGGATGTGCCTTATGAACCGGGGACCTTGAAAGCAACAGGTAAAAAAGGTGGAAAAATTGTCTGCACAAAAGAAATTCGTACAACATCAAGTCCGGCTGCTCTCCGTTTAACGGCTGACAAAAATGTTATTACTGCAGATGCACAGGATATTGTACATGTTAAAGTAGAGATTATAGATGAGAACGGATTGGTCGTTCCGGATGCAAGTAACCTGGTAGAATTCAAAGTTGAGGGTGAAGGTATATTGGCTGGCACTGATAATGGCAATCCTCAGGATAAAACTCCGATGAAAAATAACCAGCGCAGTACCTTCAATGGGCTGGCACTGGCTGTAATCCAATCGACCAAAAAAGGCGGTAATATTCGACTAATTGCTGTTTCTGAAAATCTTAAAGGCGATGTTTTGCAAATTTTTTCGCAAAAACCGGACAATGCTGCGATTACAATTAACGGCAAATAACATACGAAATAAGTCATTTAGCAGGAAATTGCTAAATTTGCTTTGAGTATTAAATTAGAATATTTGTGATTTGATTTTATGGGAGTTTAAAGTACCAGACAACTAACATCTCAAAACCATTAGTGACAAGTAAATAAAAAGTTAATTTGAACTTAATTAAAATGAAATCAAAAATCATCCGTTGCTCAATATTTTTTTATGTTATTTATCTTCTGATAATATTAATAAGCTGCAGCAAGGAAGAAGAAACTATCCCGACACCAAAGCCTTCTGGTTCTAATGATACAACGCATTATGATGACCCTTTTTCAGATGTGCCAAATACCTCTGATATTATTATGTATGAAATCAATGAAAGGGCATTTAGTGCATCCGGAGATTTTGCGGGTATATCAGAACGCCTGGATTCAATCAGGACTTTGGGTGTAAATGTGATCTGGCTTATGCCTATTCATCCCATTGGGGAGATAAATTCAGTCAACTCACCTTACTGTATTAAAGATTACAAAGATGTTAATCCTGAGTATGGTGATATGGAAGACCTGCAAAATCTGGTGAGAGAAGCCCATAATAGAGACATGGCAGTAATACTCGATTGGGTAGCCAATCATACATCGTGGGACAATAATTGGATTCAAAATAAATCCTGGTATACACAGGATGCAGATGGTAATATCATTCATCCGGCAGGAACTAACTGGGAGGATGTAGCTGATCTCAATTTTGACAATGCCCAAATGCGGCTGGAAATGATTAATGCCATGAAATACTGGATACTTAATGCAAATATTGATGGATACCGGTGTGATGCTGCAGATTTTGTACCATATTCATTTTGGAGTCAGGCAATTGATTCGCTGGAAAATATGCCTGATCGAAATATTATTTTGTTAGCTGAAGGAGCCCGGGCTGATCATTTTAATGCCGGCTTTCAAATGACTTTTAGCTGGGATTTTTACAATAAGAATATCAATGTGTTTCAGAGTGGTCAATCAGCAACGGGCTTTTACCAGACACACCAGAACGAATATAGAAATATTCCGGATGGACTGCATAAGCTACGTTTTACTTCCAACCATGACAAATGTGCCTGGGAGGACACACCATTAGTATTATTTGGAGGAAAAGAAGCCTCAATGGCCGCTTTTGCTATTACAGTTTACATGGGTGGTGTTCCATTGATATATAACGGACAGGAAGTCGGTTGTCCGATTAAATTACCATTTTTTAGTAACTCCCAAATTGACTGGTCTATAAATGCTGATATGTTTCATGAATATAAGAGGATTCTGGGTCTTCGCAATTCGAATATTGCATTAAGGAGCGGAGCATTAGAGGAATTCTCAAACGATGATGTTGTTGTTTTTACACGCAAATCTTCTGACAATGAAGTTCTGGTCCTTGTCAATACACGCAGTGAAACAAAAACGTTTGAATTTCCGTTAAATATACAGAATACAACCTGGCAGGATGCTGGTAATGGCACATCTGTTACGTTGAATAGTACCATAGCCTTAAATGCTTTTGAATATTATATTTTTATAAAATAAGCTAAATTTGTTTAAGTATTTATAAAAGTTAGGCTCCATACAAAAAAAATAAATAATATAATCATGAAAAAAATAACTGTTCCGGGCTGGATAGCTTTTCTAATGTTATCATTAACATTATCCTGTTCGAAGAAGGATATTGACAAAAGCGATTTATCCAAAGGAGAATTGAGTTTAAATTTCTCTTTAGGCAGTGAGATAAAATCCACGGCTGGTGAAGATATTGTAACATGTGTGCCGGCGGCAATATATATTACAATTAAAGATTCAGATTCAAAGCTTGTAATTAATACAAAAAGAATTAAACTTATTAAGATGGGAGACGAATATATTACTGAACATATTGAACTGACTGAAGGCATTTATACAGTTGAAGATTTTCTTGTTGTAGATGATAATGATTCAGTTTTGTATCTGACTCCAAAAATAAATTCTGATTTTCAGGACCTGGTTGAAAATCCTTTACCGGTAGCATTTGAAATTTCAGCTGATAATATTACAAATGTGGAGCTTGAAGTAATACCTGCAAATCTTGGTAAGCCTGTTCAGTTTGGATATGCTACTTTTTCATTTAAAATTGTAAATACGCTTGAAAAAGGACTTGTAGTTTATTTTCCATTTAATAGTAATATTTCTGAGGAGAGTGAAAATAGCTATCCGTTTACAGCAGACGGTATTAGTTTAACATATGATAGATTTGAAAAGCCAGATCAGGCTGCTTTTTTCGATGGTTCAGGAGTTAGTATTAATTTAAATAATGACCAGCCTGTTATTTTATCAAATACATTTACTATTTCAGTCTGGGTAATGATGTATGGTCCGGGAGGGGGCGTTGATTATCCAAGGAATGTTATATTTCAGCAAAGAGATGATGATGCTTCAGACAATGCCAGCTCAACGATAGTATTTGAATCAGAGGACAAGGACGGGCAAATTGAATTTACAATAAGATCCAGTATTAACGAACAGGCAGAAACAGGAACACTCGAATCACAAGCCCCGGGTTATGAAAAATGGCATCACTATGCAGCAGTTCTTGATGTTGAAAAAATGATGAAGGTATATCTGGATGGATTATTAATAGCTGATACACTGTTTACGCAAACCGGGGATTTTACAACTTCAATTGACCATGTAGATATTGGTATTCATACATTTACGGGAAATCAATTAAAAGGGGCACTATATGGTCGTATGGATGACTTTAGAATATATAACAGAGCTTTGACACATCAAGAGATTTATAGTCTGTATAAGTCAGATTAACACGAAGCACAACACAATATTAAAAATAAGCATAATACCTGTTATGCAAAGGATTTTAATCCTTTCATAGTTTTGCCTGGTTTAAAAGTGATTTGAACTCAACAGTCTGCTCTTTCACATACCAAGAGTGTTATTTAGTAATAAATGATATTGCTAATCAAGTTAAGATAGGCAGTATTTTTTCGCAGTCGTTGGATTATATTAAATTTTAATAATTTTGAAAATAATAATCAAGAATAATCATCAGTTCCATTTAACAAATCAATGAAATAAACTTAATCAAGTCAGGCATATATAATAGTTAGCACCAATTAATTTTATGGACAACCAAATAAATCAATATAAGATTTAATATTAAATAATGTTTTATAATGAAAAGGATTTTAATTGTTTTATTTCTTATCAGAGTTGTTTTAAGCACGATAGCCCAAATGCCCGAGCGGACTTCTGAGAATATTGAAAAATATAAAATGATTTGCAGGGAGTATATTTATAAAGAAATGAAAGGTATGTACAGGGAATCAGGAGGAGCGCTGAAATATCCATTTCTAGCGCCAGGAAGCAACCAGTATCTTGATATGCTTTGGGATTGGGATTCATGGTTAAGCAATATTGCATTGAGACAAATATTATTAGAAAATGGCAATGAGAAGGACTGCGAAGAGGCGCTTAAATATGAAAAGGGTTGTGTATTGAATTCCCTAAGTTATGGTGGAATGGATGGGTGGATTCCCATTTGGATTGAACGTGATGCTCCGAGCAGGGAAGAGATGTTAAGTGAACGTAATCCTTGGAAAAGCAATATGCATAAACCAACCTTGGCACAGCACGCTGCTTTTATTGTTAAAAATATGAATGGCGACGCAGAGTGGTTACGTGACGATTTTTATGCCTTGCAGGCTTTTGTCAACAAATATCTCAACTTTCACCGTCATCCGGCTACGGGACTTTTATATTGGGAAACCGACGAAGCAATTGGAGTAGATAATGACCCATCCACCTTTTATCGTCCTTATGGAAGTTCAGGTTCAATATTTCTTAATGCTCTTATGTATAAAGAATTACAAGCAACAAATTATCTTGCTACTTGTCTAAATCTTCCCGATATAGCAAAATACTATAGACAAGAGGCTGATCAATTATTGGAAAAAATTAAGTTGAATTGTTGGGATCCACGCGATGGATTTTATTACAGTGTAGACTTAAATTTGCGTCCTATTGAGAAACCGGACATAAAATCTCTTCAACCAGGTAAATTATATTTACACATAGGTCAGCCACGTACCTATGATTGTCTGATTCAGCGTCTGAGTGTATGGAGTGGATTTATGGCTATGTGGGCAAATATTGCAACCCCCCAACAAGCCAAGATAATGGTGGAAAAACATTTTCATGATACTTCATCCTTCAATGCTCCGGCAGGTATCCGTACACTTTCTCCATTGGAAAAAATGTATGATACTAGGGCAAGTGGTAATCCTTCTTCGTGGTTAGGACCAATCTGGATTAATGTTAATTATTTGGTATTTAGAGGCCTTATCAACTATGGGTATTATAATGAGGCTAAAGAGCTGGCCGAGAAAACAGTTTTACTATTAGGAAGAGACTTTGAACGTTTTGGAGCTTTGCATGAATATTACTTACCTGAAAATGGAGAACCTGTGCTTAATAAAGGTTTTCAAAATTGGAATTTTCTTGTACTTAATATGGCGGCATGGCTTGATAATAAAACCGTAGTAGTAGAGTTTTGACCTATTTATCTTATGACAAAATTGAGTAAATGGACTTTGTTTATAGCAAAAGGAATAAAAAATAATACTTAACTGTCAGTAAAAGTAAAACCTAATAATTATAAAAAAAATTAACTGGTACTAACCGTTGTGCCATAATTAAAGGAACATATTATGAATTCAATAACCTAGCGCAACAAATCTAAAAAAAGTTAGATTTGTTAAATGGATAAAAAGAACTACAAACGATTAAGTTTACGAGAACGAATAATCATAGAAACATTATTAAAATTAGATATCATGAAACGAAGTATAATTTTATATTTGTTGGTCGTTGTATTTTGTAAAACAGCGACGACTCAGTTAAATACAAACAATGAGCTTTATAACATAAATTTCAGTATACAATCTCGTTCCATTTCATTTGAGAATACAACGGGCGAACCCGGGGAAGGAGGCAAAGCTGCAAGTGAAATAGGAGTCGGGCGTAAAGGTGCCCCAAACAAAAAAATCAACCCGGGTGAAACGGTAATATTATGTGATATAAACCAATCAGGTACCATCAGGCATATCTGGATGACAGGTGAATGGACAGATTTTTCATGGTTAGAAGCTACAGGACGGACTCAATTATTGCGCACTACTATTATTCGTGCATACTGGGACGGACAGGAACATCCGAGTATTGAATGCCCCCTTGGCGACTTTATGGGACTGGCACACGCAAAAGTGACATCATATCAGTCAGCAGTGCATTCTGTTGGCGAAAATGCTGCTTTTAATATCTGGTTGCCCATGCCTTTCACTAAAAAAGCTAAAATCACACTAACAAATGAGTCCGATATAGCTTTTTACTTATATTATCAAATTGATTATACAATTAACGACAGGCATGATGAAGATGTAGGGAGATTACATGTTTGTTTTCGAAGAGAAAATCCTACTTTGCAAAAAAAGGATTTCGAAGTATTACCTAAAAGGGTAGGCAAGGGGAGGTTTATTGGAGCTGTTTTGGGGATACGCACTCTATATCCCGGATGGTGGGGAGAGGGTGAAATTAAGTTTTATATGGACGGTGACACTGATTTTCCTACAATTTGTGGAACCGGCAGTGAAGATTATGTGGGACTTTCTTATGGAATCCAGCAAACCACTTTCCTAAACCACGGCTGTAATCTAATTTATAAATCAGATTCCACTTTTCAGGTTCCTGATTATAATACTAACGAACCAAAAGATATGAGCCATGAATACATCTCAATGTATCGCTGGCATCTACCTGATCCGATTTACTGGAAAAAGGATTGCAGAGTTACCATTCAACAAATAGGTTGTTGTCTTTATGAGCGCTCCGATGACTTGTCGGTTGCAACATTCTGGTATGAACCTGTACCAAGTGAACCTTTACCAGAACTGCCCTCTGCAGAACAAAGGATTATGAATTTGGAAGAGCTTTTTAGTAATTAAGTACAGAAAACATGTACGATGAAGAGCACATTGAAAACTCAATATACTATGATGTGTTTTCTGAAGATTTTGAAAATTGGGTAAGTAAATTAAATAAAGACAAAGTATACTTATTATATTGTACAATAGGCCATATAAGCGGCATAGCATTGGATAAAATGAAACAAATGGATTTTAAAAATCTCTATCACCTTTATTGACCTCCCATAATATCTGGTGTTTCATTAATGCAAATTAAATACATTCATATTCTGTAAATACCAAATCATAGAAATCATGATAAATTGGTTACATTTACAGCCAAAATAATATTTAACAAATTAGACATTAAAATATGTACCGCATTGATAAAATTTTATTTGGTATTGCTTTAATTACTACTGGAATATCTTGCTATTCTCAAACCCTTGATTTTCCGTATGAAGTTGGAACATGGCATGGTTTCAGGCAAACAGCTATTAATTATACTTTTGATGATGGAACCTCTAATCAGTTCGCTAAAGCCATACCGATGTTTAATGAATTTGATTTTGACCTTACCTTATTTACAGTTACAAGTTGGTCACCTAACTGGACAACGTTACAAAGTGCAGCTTCAGAAGGCCATGAAGTGGTAAGTCACACTGTTTCACATGCTAATTTTGGAGATATTAACACTGACTAGCAAATAACAGAATTGAAAGTTTCCAAAGAAACCATTGAAAACAATATATCCGGGCAACAATGTATTACGATAGCATATCCTTATTGCGTTAGAGGTATCGACTCAATTTGTAGCAAGTATTATATTGCTGCAAGAGGTTGCCAGGGATTTATTGAGCCTAGTACACCAGGAACATTTATGAATGTAAGTTCAATAATCTGTGGTAGTCAGGGTTCAGTAAAAACACTTCAGGACTTCAAAACAAAATTCGAAAGTGCGGCAACGTCAAATGGATGGTGTGTATTCTTACTCCATGGTATTGACAATGATGGTGGTTATTCTCCTCTGTCTTCAGACATTCTTAGAAGTAGTATTGAGTTCTTAAGTGTCCGTAAGAGTAAATTTTGGGTGACAACATTTAAAAATACAGCTCTTTATATTAAAGAAAGAAATGCAGTTACAGTTACTGAAACATCTAATGAAGACACAATAATGACTTTACAGGTTACAGATAATTTAGCTGATTCAATTTATAACTATCCTTTAACTTTGCGCCGGCCTCTTCCTTTTGAATGGCCATCTGCTGATGTTTTGCAGAATAATGATTCAGTACCTGCACGTATTGTTATGGTTGATTCAAATGTCTATCTTATGTTTGATGTAATACCTGATAACGGAGAGGTAAAAATTTTAAAAAATAATAATTATGTAATCCCTGAAATAGATTCAATACCACCTGATGATGATACTATTCCAGCCACTTTTATAAAGAATAAGGGAGTGAATGGTGAATTAAGAGTAGAAAACATAAGGTTTTCAATAATCGATAACAACCTTATACTCATAATGCCGGCTTTATCAGATTTAGAACTATTGTTTAGCCTTTATGACGTTAAAGGCACATGTTTATTATCTCAAAAGGTGAATACTGGAATAGAAGGTAAGACCAGTATTAATTTGCCGGATCATTTTATCAAATCAGGAATGTATATTGTAAGACTGACTGACGGAAAAGCTTCATGGGCAAAAAAAGTCTATGTTAATTTTTAATCCGAAATAATTCGGCAATCCCTCTTATAACAGAACCGTTAGTATGCAAAAATTATAGAATTATGCAGTTCGGGGCAGTAACATACAATGATTTAGAAGAAATAAGGAATTTACAGCCAGAAGGTTGGCCGGATATAGTACCGGCATTTGAATCATATATCAATCAAGATTTTTGTCATCCAATCAAGACAAGATTAGATAATAGAATTGTTGGAATTGGAACCTCAATAATTTTTGGTAAAACGAGTTGGATAGCTCATATAATTGTAGATAAGGATTATAGAAATAAAGGTATAGGCTACCAGCTTGTTGAGACTTTACTTAAAAGCATTAAAAAGCAGGGGATTAAGACATGCCTGCTTATATCAACTGAACTTGGGATGCCAGTTTACATAAAGGCAGGATTTAAGATTGTAACAGAGTACCTTTTTTTGAAAAGAGAAAAATCCTGGGCTGAATTCCCGGTTTGCGAAAATGTTGTTCCGTTTAAAGATGAATATTACCCGATGATAATAAGGTTAGACAAATTAATATCGGGTGAGCAAAGAGAGCAGCTAATAAAAGAATATCTGGATAATTCAATGATTTATGTTGAAAATAAAGAGGTTAAAGGATACTATTTACCTGATTTAGGCGAAGGATTGATATTTGCAGTTACTGATAATGCCGGACTGGAATTAATGAAAATAAAATATTCCATGATTGATAAAGCTGTCCTTCCATCTGATAATGTCGCAGGAACAGATTTTTTAAAGCATAATGGTTTTATTGAGACTGATACAAAAGGAACCAGGATGATTCTTGGAAAAAATATTGATTGGAAACCGGAAAAAATTTTCAGCAGAATTGGAGGAAATTACGGGTAAAAAATATCTGCTTATAACAGCAAGTGAAATAGGATGTTGTCTTTATGAGCGCACTGATGGCTGGTCGACTGCAACATTCTGGTATGAACCTGTACCAAGTGATCCTTTGCCAAAGTTACCCTCTCTAAAGCAAAGAATTATAGATCTGGAAGAGCTTTTTAGTAATTAAGGCCTGAAAACTTATTTTTGTCAATATTTAAATGCACGCTAGTAATGTCCAGGCATTGTCCATAAATAGCAAATAGTGTACATAGAAAGCCAAATAAATTATTTTTTCTTATATTGGTATTAAATATCGGTTAGCAAATAAACTATAATGTAATTTGTAATAATGCTAAAATTCCCGTTTTATAAGCAATTCGATTTAATGGACTGTGGTCCGAGTTGTATCAGAATGATTGCTAAATACTATGGCAGGAATTATTCGCTGGAGTTTTTGCGTGAGAAGTGTTTCATATCACGTGAAGGAGTCTCATTACTTGGAATAAGCGAAGCGGCAGAGTTTATAGGAATGCATACAATCGGCGTAAAAATTACTTACGAGCAGCTTATGAACGACGCTGTTCTCCCCTGTATAGTCCACTGGCAGCAGAATCATTTTGTTGTGGTCTATAAAATTAAAAAAGACAGGGTTTATATTGCTGACCCTGCAACAGGTTTGGTAAAGCTTAACAGGGATGAATTTCTTAAAGGGTGGATAGGTACAGTTAAGGAGGGCGAAGGTATGGGCATATGTTTATTGATGGAAACCACACCTGACTTTTACAGGCAGCGTGATGATCTTATAAATAAAAGCAGGTTCAGCTTTTTATTTTCATATTTAAGGCCTTATAGAACTTTAATTTACCAGCTTATAACAGGAATACTACTTAGCGGTCTTCTCCAGCTTATTTTCCCTTTCCTGTTCCAGTCACTTATAGATAAAGGTGTCGTTCTTGAAGATATATCTTTTATACGCGTTGTATTAATAACATGGATTGTCCTCATCGTAGGCAGGGTAGGGGTCGATTTTATACGCAACTGGATACTTCTTCATCTCGGTACACGGATAAATATTTTTCTGATATCTGATTTCCTTATTAAGCTTATGAGACTCCCTGTTTCATTCTTTGATACAAAAATGATAGGTGATCTCGTACAAAGAATAGGTGATCATAAACGCATAGAGACCTTTCTTACCATTACAGTCCTGAACCTCTTTTTTGCTTTTGTGAGCATCATAATACTGAGTGTTGTGCTTGCAATTTTCAGTATAAAGATATTTTTCATTTTTCTTGTCGGCAGCCTGCTGTATTTCGGCTGGGTTATTTTATTTATGAAGAAAAGAAGAGACCTCGATAATAAGAGGTTTACCCAGCTGTCAAGTAACCAGAGTACTATTTTCCAGCTTATTACAGGTATGCAGGAGATAAAGCTTAATAACTGTGAAAAACAAAAAAGGTGGGAATGGGAAAACATACAGGCAGGCATATTCAGGATAAACATTAAAAGCCTCACCCTTAATCAGTACCAGCAGGTCGGAGCATTATTTTTTAATGAGATCAAAAATGTACTTATTCTCGTTTTTGCTGCTTTCCAGGTTATACATGGCAATTTAACACTTGGAACACTGGTTGCCATATCCTATATACTTGGACAGCTAAGCGGTCCCCTGGAACAAATGATTGAATTTTTCCATACAACACAGGATGCCAAGCTCAGTCTCGAACGCCTGGGAGAAATTCATAACAAAAAGGATGAAGAACCTGTTGAAGGAACATTTATAAGTGAGCTACCTGAAAAAAAGGATATTAAGGTTTCTGATCTTTCATTCCAGTATGAAGGGCCAAATTCACCCTTTGCACTCAAGGATATAAACCTTAGCATACAGCAAAATAAAATTATAGCTATAGTAGGAACAAGCGGAAGCGGAAAAACAACACTTATTAAGCTTTTGCTGGGCTTTTATCCACCGACAGAAGGGAATATAAAAATAGGGGATCTTAACCTGAGAAATTTCAGCCACAGGCACTGGAGGCAAAACTGCGGTGTAGTGATGCAGGACGGATTTATTTTTTCAGATACAATAGCAAGGAATATAGCCGTATCAGATGAAAAGATCGACAAAGAGAAATTGCTTTATGCAGTGAAAATGGGGAATATTCAGGATGATATTGAATCTATGCCTCTGAGTTATAATACAAAAATAGGTGCTGATGGTATTCAGCTTAGCCAGGGACAGCAACAGCGCGTACTTATTGCCCGTGCCATATACAAGAATCCTGATTATATCTTCCTTGACGAAGCAACCAATGCACTTGATGCAAATAATGAAAAACTAATAATGGAAAACCTGGAAGGATTTTTTAAAGGACGCACAGTGGTCATTGTTGCCCATAGACTAAGTACAGTAAGGGATGCCGACAATATAGTTGTACTTGAAAAGGGTAGAATTATTGAGCAGGGTAAGCACGCAGAACTTACGAGGAAGAAAGGGGCATATTATAACCTTGTAAAGAACCAGCTTGAGCTGGGAGTATAAAAGGTCAAAAACCCAAAACAAACATTGAAGATGTTAACTAAAAAGGAACAACAGGAAGCAGAAAAGATAGAGATCAGAAGCGATGAAGTCAAGGAGATCCTCGGACAGGTACCAAAATGGATTGTCAGATGGGGGACTACCTTAATTTTTGTGGTGACCTTTATACTTATTGCCGGAAGCGGATTATTTAAATATCCTGATATTCAGCCGGCAACAATAATTCTCACTACCGAAAATCCGCCTGCCAATTTGATTGCCAAAACAAACGGGAAAATTGTTGAGCTTTTTGTTGAAGACAAGCAGAAGGTCAGCATGAACGACTATATTGCTCTTCTTGAATCAGCAGCTGTATTTGAACATGTTATTGAAGTTGAGAAATTATTAAAGGGATTTAAAACAAACATCGAAAACGGAAAGCTTGTCGATATTAATAAAAGTTACAGCCTGGGCGAGATCCAGACTTACTTTGCAACCTTCCTTAAAAATTACCAGGACTTCAGCAAGTTCATTAATTTAAATTATCATCAGAAAAAAATAAAGGGAATAAGAACTGAACTGTCAAAGTATGATGTTTATTATTCTCAGCTAAGTGAAGAATCTGTAGTACTGAATAAAGAGCTGGCACTTGCAAAGAAGCAGTTTGAAAGAGACTCTTTGCTTTATAAGCAGGGCGTTTTATCTGCATCAGAGTATGAAAAATCTCAGGCTGCCCTGCTGAGAAAGGAATTCGCATATAAGGAAACACTAACCGGACTGGCAACGGCAAAAATACAAATAGGAGAACTTAACCAGAAAATTCTGGATCTTGAGCTTGATGAAGCAAACAACAGCGGCGAGATACAGAATAGACTATTTGAGGCATATGATAAGCTTGTAGCTGAGATAGATATATGGAAACAAAAATATTTGTTAAGTGCCCCCGTAGGAGGGATTGTTACTTTTAACAAGTTCTGGAGTGAAAACCAGAATGTTGTTGAGGGCGAGGTAGTGTTTACAATTTTGCCTGAAGTTCCCGGAGAAATAGTGGGTAAGATTGATTTATCGGTAAAGGGTGCAGGAAAAGTAAAGACAGGCCAGAAAGTGAATATTAAGTTTGCTAATTATCCGCATATGGAATTTGGTATGGTGAGGGGAGAGGTAACTTCCATTTCTCTTGTACCTACTAAAGATTTTTATACCGTTAAGGTGAAATTAACAAACGGACTGGTAACAAATTACGGATACGATATAAAATTTCAGCAGGAGATGCCGGGCACGGCAGAAATCATTACCGAGAACATGAGCCTTCTGAAAAGAATTTTCAATCCTGCAAAATCAGTTATAAAGAGACAGAAACTCGGGGATTGAAAGATTTGTATTCGAGCTTACAAAAGATGAGTTTAGCAACTTGAGGTCACAATTTGTGACCTCAAGTTGGGGTAGCTGTAAAACCTTACCTTTTGTTTTACAAACAAAAAAGCACCCGCTAAGGGCGCTTTTTTGTTAGATTCTATCGATTTGCTGATACAGAAAGATCTAAATATACTGATTGATTATTGCTTCATACAGCTCCTGCTTGCCGCTTATTTGTTTAGGTTCCCCATTCTTAACAGCCAGCTCCCTTAATTTCTCGAAGCTTAATTTGCCTTGTTCAAATGCTTTGCCATCACCACTGTCATATGAAGCATAACGTTGCTTTCTCAGCTTTTTATAATCCGATTTTTCCAGAATATCATAGGAAATAAGCAGTGTCCTTGCAAAAGAATCAATGCCCGCGATATGAGCTAAAACTATATCTTCCAGGTCAGTTGAGTTACGCCTTGTTTTAGCATCAAAGTTAACACCTCCGGTAGTAAATCCACCTGCATCAATAATAACAAGCATAGTCTCAACCAGCTCGTAAATATTTATCGGAAACTGGTCAGTGTCCCAGCCATTTTGGTAGTCGCCGCGATTAGCATCAATGCTTCCCAGAAGGCCGGCATCTGCAGCACACTGAAGTTCGTGTTGGAAAGTATGGCCAGCAAGTGTGGCATGGTTCACTTCAATATTTAACTTAAAATCACCCGCCAGTCCGTAGTTCTTTAGGAATCCTATTACAGTTTCGGTATCAAAGTCATATTGGTGCTTTGTGGGTTCCATAGGCTTTGGCTCAATAAGGAAGGTTCCCTTAAAACCATTCTTCCTTCCGTAATCCCTTGCCATTGATAAGAACATTGCAAGATGCTCTTTTTCTCTTTTCATATTAGTATTGAGCAAAGACATATAACCCTCACGGCCGCCCCAGAAAACATAATTTTCACCGCCCAGTGTAATAGTCGCATCTATTGCATTCTTTACCTGTGTTGCTGCATAACAGACAACATTAAAATCAGGATTTGTCGATGCCCCGTTCATATACCTTTTATGTGAAAAGACATTGGCAGTGCCCCATAGTAATTTTACGCCCGAAGCTTTCTGCTTTTCTTTTGCATAGTCAACCATTGTCTGCAACCTCTTTTCAGATTCTGCTATTGTGCTGCCTTCATCTACCAAATCGAAATCGTGGAAGCAGTAAAATGGAATGCCCATCTTTGTCATAAATTCAAAAGCAGCATCCATCTTGTCTTTTGCCTTTTCAATAACATCCGACTTTTCATTCCATGGAAAATCTTTAGTGCCTGGACCAAATGGATCACTACCTTCCCCGCATAATGTATGCCAGTATGCCATGGCGAACCTGAAAAATTCTTTCATTGTTTTGCCTGCTACTTTCTTATTCTCATCATAAAACCTGTATGCCAAAGGATTTTTCGATTCCTTCCCTTCATACTTGATCTTCCCAATACCTGGGAATAACTCTCTTTTGCCAATTAAGTACTCCATAGTTATTTGTTTATTTGATTATTGAATTATTTTGTTATTTGTCTGCTCGTCTGCTTATCTTATATTTAGAAACGGTAAAAATATGAATAAAATCATAATATAAAAAGAAAACGTAAAAAATACGTTAACTTTTTTTCATTGCTGATTAAAATCATGAAAACAGGGGAGGAGAGAGAAAAACATTTCAGGGCGCTGGCCCCTTTTAAAAGGGCGCTGTCACCTTTCAAAAGGGCGCTGTCACCTTTCAAAAGGGCGCTGTCACCTTTCAAAAGGGCGCTGCCCCCTTTCAAAGTCCCCTTATACTCTCCTTTTTAATTCTGTCAGCCAGTTATTATAAGCGTCGGAATAAAGCTGGTGGTTTTTAAGGTCGGGTTCAACCTCTTTGATCTTCTTAAGATTGCTGAATGCCTCTTCATAGGATTTGTACAATTTTGAACCTATACCTGCACCCCTTGCAGCTCCTATTGAACCATCCGTATCATAAAGCTCGATTGCTGCTCCTGTTAAACCTGAAAGGGTATCCCTGAAGATTTCACTCAGGAACATGTTTGAGTGCCCTGCCCTGATTATTATGGGCTTAATACCAATGTTTTCCATGATCTCCAGTCCGTATTTCAGGGAAAAAACAATTCCTTCCTGGGCAGCACGCAGAAGGTGGGCTTTTGTATGAATATTAAAATTTATATTGGCGAATGAACATCCTATATCTTTGTTTAACAGTACACGTTCGGCACCATTTCCAAAAGGAAGTATATATAAATTATCACTTCCTACAGGTATTTCTGCTGCCAGCCGGTTCATCTCATCATAATCCTTTCCTTCCATAACATTATGTTTGAGCCATGAATTAAGGATACCTGTCCCATTTATACACAGGAGCACTCCCAGTCTGGTATTGCCTGCTTCATGATTAACATGTGCAAAGGTATTTACCCTGGATTGTGGCTCGTATTTAATCTCATTACTGATACCGTACACTACCCCTGAAGTACCAGCTGTTGCAGCAATTTCTCCGGGATTAAGAACATTTAATGAAAATGCATTGTTAGGCTGATCCCCGGCACGGTAACTGACTGTTATTTTCTCAGACAGACCCAGCTCCCTTGCAGCTTCCCTTGTTATATTTCCCTGTTCAGAGAAAGTCGTTACTATATCGGGAATAATATCCTGATCAAAGCCGAAATAGTCAAATAAAAAATCTGCAGGCTTATTGTTTTTAAAATCCCAGAATATTCCTTCGGATAAACCTGACACAGTCATTTTAATTTCACCGGTGAGGCGGGCGGCAATATAATCGCCGGGAAGCATGATTTTGTAAATTTTACTATAAATCTCAGGCTCGTTGTCTTTGACCCATTTAAGTTTAGAGGCTGTAAAGTTTCCAGGGGAGTTTAAAAGATTCTCAAGGCATTTTTTATGCCCCAGCTCATTAAACGCTTTGTTTCCTGCTTCTACGGCCCGGCTGTCGCACCATATTATCGAGGGTCTTAAAACCTTCATGTTCTTGTCAACTATTACAAGCCCGTGCATCTGGTATGAAATACCTATACTTTTGATATCACCGGTATTTACCTTTGATTCCTTTAATACATCAGTCAATGCCAGTTTAAGGTTTTCCCACCACATCTGGGGGTCCTGTTCAGCCCACCCGGATTGCCTGGCGATCATTTTCATCTCTTTCTTTGGCTGAAATGAAGTGCCGATACATTTACCGGTTTCAGCTTCAATTAAGCTAGCTTTTATTGATGAGCTGCCAACATCAAATCCTAATAGATACATGGTTAATTATTATTTTAAAGTACTAATTCATATTTTATCCGTTAAATTTATACAATAAATCCGGTATGGTCTTTTTTCAAATCATCGTACTTTTCTCTGTCAAATATATATAACCTGGCTGGTTTATGGGTTACCCCCGTTTGTCTCTCGTTTAAAGGGATAATATACTCAAGTCTGTTTACCTTTTTCCTGAAATTCCTGTTATCAAGTTCAAATCCCAGTATTACTTCATATAGTTTCTGCAGCTGGTTTAGTGTAAATTTTGTTGGTAGAAGCTCGAAACACAAAGGATCAGTTAAAAAGCCCTTCCTTAAATTCAGAAGTCCTGATTCCAGGATTTCGTTATGGTCAAATATAAGTTCAGGAATGTTTTCAACAGGATACCATCTTGCATCATATACAATTGACAGTTCTGTCCTCCGGCTCATGTCAAGATTAATAAGAGAGTAATAGGCAATTGTGACTACCCTGTAAATATCTGTAAAACCTGATTTCTTTCTCAGCCAGTTCAGGTTTTCTTCGTTGCTTAACCTTTCCGGATTATCAAACACACTATACTGCTTGAGGTAAATATTTTCAAGTCCCGTATATTCTTTTAAAATTCTTTGTGCCGACTCATTCAGGGGTTCTCCCTTAATTATTAAATCACCGGGCAGTTTAAGCCTGTTTCCTGTTTTGATGCCAGAGTTTTGCTTGTCCCTGTTAATAAGCAATACCTGTAATTTTTCACCATCAAAACCGAAAATTACACAGTCAACCGATATATATGGATTTAATGTTCTGTCCATAATAAAAAGTTTGCCTCTAAAATATAAATAAGAATTTTTGAAAACAAACTTGAAGCATAATCACTGTAAAAAAGGGTAAAAAAAATGGGGTTAGCGCTCTGAAATCGCAAATCGTTAATCCTCAATCATAAATCAAATAAGAGCGCTGTCCCTTCTTCATTATTCAATAGTACTGGGTACTATACGTACATTGTCGATACAAATCTTTACCGGATAATAGGGTGCAGCAGTAGGCCCAAAGATCATCATTGTTAAGTTAGTCAGAACAGAAAGATCAGCAATTGGCCGGGAACCCTGCTCATTATCCTCAGGGTCGTCCTTGTTAAACATAAAATCAGACAACGGGATAGACACAGTAATCCATCCGTCGGTTGTATAGGGACCATCTTTCCACGGCATCCACCGTGCATGAGAGGGGAGAGGGCTATCCTCATCCCGGCCATGGCCCGATGAATTGTCATAAGTTGACATATAAATTTCCATACGTACGGCATGCCATTCTATTGGGACGTTGGTTTCAAAGCGGAAAACAAGATCGTTTATAAGACCAGTGGCCAAAGGAGTTTCTTCCAAACCAGCATTTTTTGGCCAGTATAATATCATTAAATTGTTTTCCCAGTCATAACTACGAACATCATCAGAAATAATTGTCGCATAGTTACCTGAACATACCTCCGGATCGGGTGCCGAGTCAGCATAGACTACAGGAGCTGTCCACGTTTCGTGAAGATAAGTATCAAAATCGAAAATTGTATTCCTGTTATCACGGAAGAGAAAATCTGATTCAGCCTCGCCAAATTTGGTTTTAATTTTAATAGTTCCGGTAGTGGAGCCCTCAGGGACTATGACTTCCAGTCCGGTCTTTGTCATTGCGGATATTTGCGCTTCAAGGTTATCAGGAAAAATTACCGTTGTCGGATCAAAGAAGTAATCACCTGTCAGAACCGCGATCTCCCCGTCAGGTACGTATTCACATTTTATGGAGTATAGCTCAGGCCCGGGGATGTCTATAGTAAAATCATATAACAATTCGTAACCATCTGCAAAGACTATTTTCATCTTATTGTTCATCTCATCCGGAACACTGCTGGGTACAGTTACAAGAATGGTTTCGTCAGTTATATAAGTCGGAGTCAGGTAAGCTTCCTGGTCATTGAACCATATTTCTCTTGCACCTCCCAGGTTTTCTCCGACAATGACAATCAAATCTCCCATATAGGCGGCAGTCAAAAAAGAATCTGCTTTTTCAGGATCGGTAATTCTTACGTAATGTATTACCGGCGTTCCGCCATCATCCTTTTTTTCACAGGATATTAATATAAGTCCAATAAAGAAAACCGGAATTATTAAGAGAAAAATATATTTTATGAATGTTTTCATTTTTTTATATTTTATAGCATTAGACAATATTAATCAAATTCATAATCAACGGCTGCTTCCGATAACATCGGATTGACAAGCACCTCTGAGGCCGGAATAGGCAGGAACATCTGTGATTCATAAAGAACGTACGAATTAGGCGTCTCTTCCAATTCAAAGCTTTCCCATAAATTCGGATCGTTGTTGCTGGATATTCTATTGTAAGTATACTCTCTTTCCTGTGCATTAAGGTAATCGATAGCAGCTTGCGAATCACGGTAAAAGTATCGCTTGATATCGAACCAGAACATACTTTCAAGGCAAAACTCAACCCTGCGTTCAATTAATATGTCCACTAAAGAGATGCTCGATAAAGAATCCAGTCCGGCCCGTGTACGTATTGCATTGAAATATCCCAGTGCTGTTTCATCGCTTGTTGAAGCGGATGTTCCCAGTACTGCCTCGGCATAGATGAGGTATACATCAGCAAGCCGCAGGATATACTGGTTAATACCTGCGTCCTGATCGGTGCCAACCTGACCGCCAGTATCATCAGAACTTCCAACAACGAATTTTTTGAGATGATTTAGAACTGAATTATATGACTCAAGTGGATTATCAGGGTTGTCAGGATTTTCTGTCTCAAAATTGTAAGTATATCCGCCATTTGCTTTATTTATTTCGGGGTAGTAGTCACCAAGTGTCATATAAATTGCACTTTGGCGTTCATCCCCTGTTTCAACATCCTGCATGAAATCGTAAGTAACACCTTTACCGCCGCCCCACTGCTGATCTGCAATCAAACTGCTGCGGGTCCAGTTGGCGTTGCGGCTGTTACCTATGGCATATCTTCCTTTCATCCACTGAAGGGCAAAAAGTGATTCCTCATTGTTATTATTTTCAATAAGGAAAAGATCACTATAGTTCTCCATAAGGGTAAGCCCGCTATTGGTGATTACATCTTCTGCGTATTCTTTTGCTTTTGTAAAGTACGAAGCTGAATTTGGATCAGTTAAATTCTGAGCCATAGTAACGTACAGCTTTGCCAGCATGCCTTTTGCTGACCATTGTGTTACACGGCCAGGCTCGTCTGTAGCTTTCAGATTTTGTGCCGCAAACTCAAGGTCTCTCTTAATAAATTCATAAACACTCGAACGTGTATTTTTAGTCAGTATCATCTGATTGCTGGTTACCAGCTCAGTCGAATTTTCAACAATGGGCACCTCTCCCCAGTATTCAGCAAGTATAAAATAAGCTGCAGCCCTGATGAAACGTGCCTCACCAAGGGCGGCGTCGATAACATCCTGAGTAACGTTTTCACCAGCAATGCGGGGCATATCATTTATCAGCGAATTTGCATATGATATAACACGGAACAGACCCCTCCATCCTGCAGAGAGGTGGGAATTTCCTTCATTAAAAGAAAAGTAGAAGAACTGGCCTTCCTGATCATAGGTATAATATATATTTCCTGACATACAGTCACCTGCAAGCCAGGAGAATTTGTCATCGAAACTGAACCAGGGGAATCCATACAAAGAAGCAGTTCCTGCCCTTACTTCGTCTTCGTTTCTGTAGTAGTCGTCAGCCGTTAGTCGGTCCTGTGGCGTTAGCTCCAGGAAATCCTTGCCACATGAACCTATTAACAGTACTATGGCCAATGTTATAATATATTTTATATTGTGTTTCATAAGAATAAATTTTTGCTGTTTATTAAATAATTGCATTTTGTATCACAATTTAAAAATCTACATCAATACCAAATATAAACATTCTGGGTGTAGGGTAACGTCCCATATCGACATTCTGCATTCTTGCATTCTGGTTAAAGGCTCCTATTTCGGGATCATAACCCGAGTAATTTGTGAAGGTATAAAGGTTCTGGGCGTTAACGTATACCCTCAGCCTCTGGATCCTCACTTTCTGAGTCAAGCTTGATGGTAAAGTGTAAGCCAGGCTTACATTTTGTATACGAAGGTATGAACCGTCCTCAATAAAACGATCGGACATACGGTTGTTCCTGTTGACATCGTTGGTTGCAAAGCGTGGTATGTCGGTACCCGGATTGGCAAGGACAACATTTTCGGGATCAGTTGTTTCACCCTCAGGGTCAAGAAGTAAATACCTGGCACGGTTGTCAACAGTAGCTGCCTGGTTGCTGTAAGGGCTGGTCTGTCCCTCTATTCTTACCCTTGAATAGTTAAGGATATCAGCACCATAGGACCCCTGCAGATAGATTGACATATCAAAAGGTCCGATTGTGACAGTATTGTTAAAACCAAAAGTAAAGTCAGGGTTAGGATCACCAATAATTGTCTGGTCGTCAGTATTAATTATACTGTCTCCGTTCAGATCCTTAAATCTTATGTCACCTATCCATACCCCTGTAGTTTTATCAACAAGGTTTGTCCCGTTAGGATTCTCTTCTGTGACTGACTCCGGATCCAGAACTTGTACTGCATGTTCAAGTATTTGCTGGGAATTTTCAAATATGCCGTCTGTTTCATATCCATAAAAAACCCCAATAGGTTCTCCTGCCTTTGTCATTGTAGCTGTCTGGAATTCACTGTACCAGTATAAATTCTGCCAGTATATTTTACTCGTATCATCCAGCTCTTTTACCAGGTTCCTGTTCAGTGTAAAAGTAAACGTTGTGGTCCATGACATATTTCCCTGTCTAAGGTTATGAGTGGTTAGTGTAAGGTCAACTCCCTTGTTTTCCATCTTTCCTACGTTGGCATAGGGAGCCTGGATGTCATCCCAGCCTGTTCCCCCAAGGTAACTGGGAACAGACAACTGCAGCAGCATATCTTCAGTTTGTTTATTGTATATATCAGCAGTAAGGTCGATACGGCCGTCAAATAATGCCATGTCAACACCAACATTATATTGGGCTGTTGCCTCCCATTTGAGGTTCGGATTTGAAATCTTTTCCATCCTGTAGGTTGTACCAAAAGGTGAGTCCATGGTAACCATTGAAGATCCATACAGGTAATTACCGATGGCCTGGTTACCTACAAGTCCGTAACCAACGCGCAGCTTGAGGTTTCTGACAAAGGAAACATCCTGCATAAAATTTTCATTGCTTATACGCCATGCTACCGAACCTGACGGGAACCAGCCCCATTTATTTTCAGGGCCGAACTTGGATGATCCGTCAGCACGCAGAGTAAATGTTGCCAGGTAACGCTCATCAAAGTTATAATTAAAACGTCCGAAATAGGAAGCCATGGAAGAAGCATCTTTCCATCCGTTCGTCCTTGATGTAACATTATCACCCTGACTAAAAACATGGATATCGTTCGATGTAAAATCCTCCTTGGTGACATCCGTCCCCTGCCAGCTTGATTTCTGAGCTTCCGCACCTAACATTGCGGTAATATTATGACGGTCAGCTAAAGTTGTATTATAGGTCATATAGTTTTTCCATATCCAGAAAAAGTTGTTTTCGTCGCGCTGGCGCATTTTATTTGTATTGTTTATTATAGCTCCGAACTGATATGTTGGATGGAATGATACATTAATAGAGTTTCTGTTGTCTAATGCCAGTTCACTTCTGAAATTCAATCCTTTTAACAAATCGGCACTTGCATAAACACTTGCCATGATACGTTCCCTGTCCAATTCGTTGTTTCTCAGCAGTGCCAGTGCAACTGGATTATAGTTAGAACCCGCATACGTGACATCCGGACCGGCGTACTCTCCGTCCATGTTCTTTACAGGTATGTCGGGCTGCATAAGTAATGCATTCATTATTACACCGTCACCCCCGTCATTGAGTGTTATTTTTTCGTGTGTTTTGGCATATGCCAGGTTACCACCTATTTGTATCCATTCTTTTACCTGGTTGTCCAGATTTATACGGCCCGTAAAACGATTGAATCCTGAACCTATAATAATTCCGTCCTGGTCGAAATAACCACCGGTAATTGCATACTGTGTTTTTTCGTTACCGCCGGTCAGAGATAATTGATGGCTTTTGGTCCAAGCCGGATCAAATACTTCATCCTGCCAGTCAGTTCCCTGCCCCAGTATACTGGGATCAAGGTATTTCTCATTTGGCTCCCAGTCCAGCTCTTCAGAGATCTGGGTTTGATAATCAGCAAATTCGGGCAGGTCCATCATATCCAGTTCCTTTGGTAATGTCTGCAGGGCATAATACATATTGTATGTTATTTTCGATTCGCCCTGTTTTCCCCGCTTGGTCGTAATAAGAACAACTCCATTGGCAGCCTGTGACCCATATATGGCCGATGCTGAGGCATCTTTTAATATTTCTATGTTTATTATATCATTGGGATTAATTGTTGAAAGAGGATTAACCCTGTTCTGGCCATTGGCACCCCCGGCCCAGTCAAAGCCGGCTACTGTTGCTCCGTCACCCTGGAAGGGTATCCCGTCAACTACATACAGGGGCTCGCTTGAACCGGTAATGGAATTTGCCCCGCGAATACGGACAGATGTGGCGCCACCGGGCTGTCCCGAATTTTGTGTTACCTGAACACCGGCAACACGACCCTGAAGAGCCTGGTCAATATTAGTTGCAAAAGTACTTCTAAGAGTTTTTTCATTAACAGATACAACAGCACCTGTCAGGTCACTTCTTTTCTGACTACCATATCCAATTACCACAACTTCATCCAGCTTCTGGATATCTTCAATTAGTGACATGTCAACAGTAGTCCGACCCCCGACTTCCATTTCTTCTGTCAGGTAACCGATAAAAGAAAATACTAATACAGCATCTTCAGAAGAAAGTCTTAATGTATATGTTCCGTCTACATTTGTTACGGTACCGTTTTGAGTCCCCTTCTCAATAATATTTACTCCGGGCAGGGATTCACCTGTTGCTCCCGAAGTTACCGTCCCTGTTATAACTATTTGCTGTTGTTTATTTTCAGGTGCTGTCTGTGAATAACTCTCTGCAGTTACCAGCATTATGCCAAGTATAAGAAACAAGCTTGTGAGTTTCACAGTTAGCAGGGTTTTATTTGCGCATTTTTTAAAGATTCCAATACGCTTTTTAATTGGGGTTTTCATATAATTATATGATTTTAAGATTAATAAAATTCAGTTTTTTAATAGTTATTTATCCCGGGAAAAGACTGTGATATTTTCCCGCTTCCGATTATGTAAATTCAGGTCATTGGTATAGGATATTAAGATTACTTTACTAAGTTATTTATTTATTCTTTTTTTAGAAGTAATAATATTTATTTTAACTTAAAAATTGTGTAATATAATAAAAAAAGTAATTCGCAATTATACGGTGGTTATGTTGAAAAAAATGTCCGTAATCACAGGCTACGGACAGAATTAAAATTTAATATGTATAATAGCTTAATATTTTCTTTTGACTGCCGGAAGGGTGAATGTAAATGCACTGCCTTTACCTTCCTCGCTTTCTACCTTAATAGTTCCTTTATTCTTTTCAATAAATTCTTTGCATATTATCAGACCCAGTCCGGTGCCTGATTCTCCCAGTGTGCCTGAAGTAGAATAGTATGAGTCAATCCTGAACAGATTATCTAAATTATCCTTATTTATACCTATACCGTTATCACTTATTGTAATTTCAACGAAGTTTTCATCGCCATTGCAGGCAATTTCGATTTTGCCTTTTGATTCGGTAAATTTTATTGCATTACTAATAAGATTTCTGATTACGGTAGTAATCATGTTCTTATCGGCATATGCAAAATAATTCTTTTTTACATGAGACTTAATTTCAATTTTTTTCTTTTCAGCACTTATCCTGTGAAAATCGACAGTTGAGGCCACTATATCGTGAATATCAATATTTTCCGGTGAAAATTTAATTTTATCAGTTTGTGTCCTTGCCCATTGAAGAAGATTTTCCAGCAGGCTAAATGCTGATTCTGAGGATATATTAATTAATTCAAGCAATCCTATTTTTTGTTCATCATCCATCTGGTGAAAATCTTTCCTTAATAATTCCGAGAATCCAATAATGGCGTGGAAAGGATTTTTAAGATCGTGAGCAATAATAGAAAAGAATTTATCCTTTGTTCTATTTAGCCTTTCCAGCTCAATATTAGCATGTCTTAAATTTTCAGTTTGAGTAGCCAGCTCCTCGGACTGCTGCTGAATTTCTTCCTGTCGCTCTTCCAGCAACTGGTTTGTATTCAGCAAATCCTGGGTATTTTCCCTAAGTTCTTTTTCTATGTTCTTCAGTCTTGTTATATCGCGACCAATACCTACCAGTCCGACAACTTCTCCCTGTTTATTTTTCAGTGGTATTTTTGTGGTGGAAAGAATAATCCTGTTCCCATGCTCGTCCAAGCCAGGTTCTTCATAGTTAATTTTTGGTTTGCCGGTTTTTATCAGTGTTTGTTCATCATTATAAAAACGGCTTGCAAGTTCGTAGGTATAGAAATCAAAATCCGTTTTGCCTATAAGATTTTTTGGAATTGTTCCCATAACAGCAGCTACTTTCTTATTGCCTAAAATGAATCTGCTCTGGCGGTCCTTTATGTATATAAGATCAGGCATGTTATCCATTAATGTTCTGAGCTGGTTCCTTTCATCAAATATTGATTCCTCAACCTTTTTTTCAAGTTCATATTTTTCAAGTTTGTACTTTTTTAACCAGCTTATCATTACAAAGGCAAGTATACCCGTTGCTATAACAACTAATAATAATATAAACCATATGCTTTTCCAGAAAGGACGTTCAATGATAATTGAGATGCTTGTTCCCTCTTCGTTCCAGTTACCATCTTCATTAGAAGCTATAACTTTAAACAAATACCTTCCATGTTTAAGATTAGTATAATTAGCAAAACGGCGACTGGCATCAGTTTTGATCCAGTCAGAATTATAACCTTCAAGCTGATATTTATATTTATTTTTCAGGGGTGAAGAATATTCAAGTGCGGCAAATTCAAATGAGATATCATTAATATTGTAAGGTAGCTTAATTTCTTTTAATGTTCTTAACGATTTGTTTGTATATGACCGGGCATCAATAACGGTATCCTTTTTATGTAACAGGAATTTAGTTATTATTATTTCCGGGATGTGCAGGTTTTCTTTTATGCTGTCAGGATAGAAAGAATTACAGCCATTTACCCCGCCGAAATAAAGTTCCCCTGATTTTGATTTACAGTATGCTCCCAGATTAAATACATTATCCTGTAAACCATCTTTTATATCATAATTAACAAATTCTTTTGTTTTAGGATTAAATTTTGAAAGTCCGTTGCCAGTACTAATCCAAAGATTATTCCTGCCATCTTCGAGGATTCCGTAAACAATATTATTAGCCAGCCCGTCTTCTTCAGTAAAATGTGTGAATGAATCTTTATTTCTGTCGAACCTGTTTAAACCTCCTCCACCAGTGCCAATCCAGAGAACACCTGCTTTATCTTCATATATAGATAATACATCATTATTATTTATACTTTCCGGATTGTCAGGATCGAACATATACCTTTTGAATTCTCCTATTTCTTCTGATTTTTCCGCGTTAATATTCTTTACGGTAAACTTGTTAAGGCCCCTGCCTTTTGTACCTATCCATATTATACCAAATCTGTCTTTAAATATTTTATATACCAGATTAGAACTAAAGCTGTCTTTTGAATCATGGATATTTTTAATATCCACAAATTTTTTCGTTTTATAGTTAAATAGATCAAGGCCTCCACAATGGGCTGATCCTCGCGTACCTATCAGCAAATGTTCAGAATCATATTCGAGTAATGTATAAACATGGTTATTACACAGAGTATTCGGCCTGGTTTCAATACTTCGGTAATTAATAAACATACCTGAACCCTGAATGAATTTGCATAATCCGCCACCGTCCGTTCCTATCCAGAAGTATTTTCTGTTATTTTCAGATGACTCAATTATTGTTAAAATGTTATTGCTGCTTATACTATTTATATTGAAGGGATTATGTTTATAAATTCTAAATTTATCAGCAGCCTTATCGTATTTGCCGAGACCTTTATTAAGAGTACCCAGCCACAATATATCATCCGAATCGACAAGAACTGAAGTTATTACATTGTTATCAGTATATTCAATACCTTTGCCTGCAATTTTATGTAGCCTGAATTTTTTATAATTCGGGACAACTTTGTAAATGCCATAATATTTGGTGCCTACCCAAATGATACCTGAATTACTTTTATATAATGACATTATTACCTGGTTCCTTAAGGAACTGAAAGATGAATAATCATCGGGAAATGAAAACTGATCATTTGCGGTGTTCAATTTTACAAGCCCTCCATCTCTTGTGCCAATCCATAGCATATCCTGCACATCCATAAACAGTGACATAACATAGTTATATTTTAGAAACCGATAATTCAGGGAGCCAAAATATCTGGTGAGTTCATTGGAACGGTAGTTGTATTTAAAAAGTCCTTCGCCCCAGCTACCTATATAAATATTACCATCTTTATCCTGACTAAGGGCTCTTATATTCGTGACAATTTGATTTTTAGAGTCAGTTTCCTGAGCATAAGGAACAAATATTTCATTTGCTTTGTCAAATTTATACAAGCCTTGTGTTGTACCTATCAATATAAAGTCATTATTCAGATTATCCTCAATTATGACATAGATATTGTTGCTCTCAGGTGAGTATTCATTATGAAACCTGATGAATTTATTTTCTTCCCTGTCATATTTACACAATCCCCCTCCTTTTGTGCCAACCCACAATTGCTTTCTGCTGTCTTCAACAATAGACAGAACTACATTGCTGCCGATGGAAGTCGTGTCTTTAGTTTTATTCCAATAATGTGTAAATTTTTCTGTCTCGTGATCATATCTGTTAAATCCGTTTTCAGTGCCTGCCCATAAATAACCATAGCTGTCCTCGTAAATTATCCTTATAACATTATTACTTATACTTCCGGAATCATGCATTTGGGGTTTGTATACTGTAAAATCATAACCATTATATTTATTTAACCCGTTCTGTGTTCCAAACCACATAAATCCGTGCTTGTCCTGAAGAATGCAGTTTACTGTACTCTGAGATAATCCTTGCTCAGGGGTAATTTGTTCAATTTTGTATTCCTGGCCCTGACCGCTAATTATTGAATAATAAGATATTAGTATAAATATCAGATAGTATTTATTGTTTATAACGTGAAGCACGGATCGTAGTTTGAATAATAATCAATATTACGAAAATATTTCCTTAAGGTTTATATATGTTATTAACAAAAAGACAATAAAACACATAAATTTAAACAAAGCTCAAAACAGTAGTCAAAAATGCTTTTTCCCAGAACCTAATTTCAACCAGCAAACGGATAATTCTTATCTATTAAATTTTCTTTTTTCATAGCAACCCAGAATTCTCCCGGTATTTTTGTGCGTACAAGCTCAACATTCTCTCTCACTCTGTCAGGTTTACTGGTATTAAGTGCAATACTAACAACACCCGGAGGTGACATTGCGAAAATGACACATGCCTGAGCCGGCTTAACACTGAAACTTTTACAAATCCTGAAAAACTTATCTCTCCATTCAAATAGTTTCTTATCCTTATCTGAGAGAGGATCAACTTTTCTGTAGTCAAAAAAATCGCCTCCGGTGAGGAATCCTGCGTGGAAGACTGCAGAATTTATGATACCGACATTTTTATCATTCAGGATTTCTACAAGTTCCAGCAATTCTTGCGGATGGTTCATTATAGTAAGGCTTACTGCCAGCATAACCCAGTCCAGTTGAATTTGATCTGTCAGCTCCTTTATTATTTTCCAGTCTTTTGAACCTACACCTATTGCTGCAACTTCTCTTTTTTATTTCAGCTCGAACAGCGCGTTATAGGCATCAATAATGTCTGTAAAACGTTTGTTACGTTCCCTCTTACTGTCAGCCTGAGCAAGGTACTCGTCCGGATCATGCACTGAAACAATGTTCGTTTTATAATGACCCCCCAGGAGTTCGCAACCCTGTTCCCAGCATTCAAGTATCCCCTTATAATTGATCTTCTGAACAGCGTTATGTCTCAAATCTTTCCAGACTCCTGGTTCAAAGAGAGGTTCAGGAGTTTTTAATTCGGTGCGGAACCATCCTAATTTGTTACTTATAATTATTTGTCCGGGTTGAATACCGAGTTTTCTCAAACCATCTCCGATTACTTCAAGGGCAAGCCCTGCGCCATATTTACCCGCTGTATCAATAACAACCGGAGTATCTACACATTCGAACCATTGACGCATAATATCAAGCTTCATATCGTCTGATAATGCCTGGTAGAGGTTACCTAAACAGCTGGTCCCGAAAATAACCGGAGGGATAGCTATTTCAGTTTTACCCAGTTGCTTTTTTTCGTATAATTTTTCCATCAGGATTCGTTTGTGGTGTGTTATGAGATATTTATTATTTATATTTTCAGGATTCAAATATTGTAAAACAGAGAACAATTTTCACCGAGTATTTTTGATTTGATATTTTCCCTGAAGTCTTTAAAATAATTAATGGTTACATTCATTATCTTTTCATAGCTACCTGCAAGATTACATACAGGCCAGTCACTTCCTATCATTAGCCTGTCATCACCAAATGCTTCATAAACGATATCAATGTAAGGGTAAATATCTTCAGGTTTCCACTTATTCCAGTCAGCTTCAGTCACCATTCCTGATATTTTGCAGTATACGTTCGGGAATTGTGCGAGAGTCCATATATCCTTTTTCCATGGAGAAAAAACCCGATCTTTAATAAGAGGTTTGGCAATATGATCAACAACAAATCGCTGGTCTGGAAATTCTTCAACAAGATTCACCGCCACAGGGATATGCCTCGGATAAATTAGTATATCATAAGCCAGGTTATATTTATTTAGAAGACTTATTCCACGCCGGAAATTATTTTGCAGCATAAAATTATTGTCGGGCTCGTCCTGCAGCACATGCCTTACACCCACAAGTTTAGTGTTGGATGAATATTCCTTTAGTTGTTCCTCTATTTTATCAGAGCAGAGGTCAACCCATCCGACTACTCCTTTAATCCTGTCATGTTTCCAGGCCAGTTCAAGCAACCATTCTGTTTCCTTTATTGTCTGCCTGGCCTGTACAGCAACGGACCCGTCAAAGCCGGTTTTTTTCTGCTCCTCCCGCAGATGTTCAGGTAAAAAATCCCTTTGCAGAATATCCATGGTATTATCTATCCAGCTATATTCCTTTTCATTATAAATCCAGAAGTGCTGGTGCGAGTCTATTTTTTTCATGGTTTATGATTATTAATTTACACCTCTATCATAGCCTTAATAACTTCGCTGTCAGTTCTGGTCAACGATTCAAAAGTTGTAACTACTTTATTGAAAGGGATCTTATGCGTTATATATGCTTGAGCTTTTATCAATCCTTTCTTCATCGAATCCACAACATGTTCAAAATCTTCACGTGTTGCATTCCTGCTGCTCATAAGTGTTGTTTCTCTTTTGTGAAATGAAGGGTGGCTAAAACAAATATCCCCTTTCTGAATACCAACTAATACATACCTCCCCCCATGTGCCAGGTATTCAAATCCTTTCATGATGGCATGTGCATTTCCTGTAGCATCAAAAATTTTTATAGGGAAGTCTCCTTTTGTTATTTCTTTTAATTTGACGGCTGGCTCTTCAGAGGCGTTTATAATGTAATCAATATCTAAAATATTGCTGCAAAAATCCAGTCTTTCTTTTCTGATATCCATAGCTATGACCCTGGCACCTGCAATTTTTGACATTTCCATTATTCCCATTCCTATAGGTCCGCTGCCTGTGACTAGTACAAATTCACCTGGTTCAACAGCTGCTAACCTGACTGCATGAGCGCCTATAGCGAGCGGTTCAACAAGGGCCAGTTCCTCAAAACTCAAGTCTTTTCCCTGGATAAGTGATTCCAGGGGAACTGACATATATTCAACCATGCCTCCGTCTATATGAACTCCTGCACCCTTAATGTTTACACAACAGTTAGCTTTACCTTTTCTGCAGGCAATACATTTGCCACAAGGGTAATAAGGAATAAACGTTACACGATCACCAATATCAAAATCCTGTAGTTTGTTCCCTAATTCAACTATCTCGCCTGATAATTCATGTCCTAATATTCTGGGGTAAGAGAAGAACGGTTGAGTCCCTTTATATGCGTGCAGATCGGTACCACATATTCCAATTCGCCTGATTTTAATGATTGCCCTTCCTTCAGCTATCTTTGGTTTATCTATTTCATTGATCTCTAATTTACCGGGCTCCCTGCATATTATGCTTTTCATTACGCAAATTTTATAAAATTATTTAGCGGCCGGTAAGGTAAATAAAAACCTGCTTCCTTTACCGGGAGTACTTTCTACCCATATATTTCCCCCGTTTTTTACTATGAATTCCTTGCATAATATTAATCCCAGTCCTGTTCCTGTTTCTCCGTCCGTCCCACTTCTTGAAAAGTTGGCATCTACCCTGAATAGCTGCGATATTTCCCCTTTTGACATGCCTATGCCGGTATCTTTAATACTGACTTCAATATACCCGTCCTTTTCAGTGCTGCTTATGACAATATCGCCTCCTATATTTGTAAATTTTATTGCGTTGGTTAGTAAGTTGCGTAACACAGCATTAATCATGTTGCGGTCTGCATATACATTACAAGAATTTGTTATTTTTTGCCTAAGGGTTATTTTTTTATTTGTCAGGTTTTTTTTTAATAAGATAATATTTTGCTCCACCAGGTCTTTTAATTTAAAATTTATCGGTTCAAACTCAATTTTATCCGTTTGTGTCCTTGCCCACTGCAGTAAGTTTTCCAACAGACTGTAAATATTTTTTGAAGAATCGTAAATAATTTCCGTATACTTGATCTTTTTTGCTTCTGATAGTGTATTATACTTTATGTTTAATAATTCTGAAAAACCCAGAATTGTATTAAAAGGATTTTTAAGGTCGTGTGCAATGATTGAAAAGAATTTATCCTTTGTTGAATTAAGCTCTTCTAAATGGGCATTAGCTTCTTCAAGTTCTTTTTTTTGAGCCTGTAATATCTCGGCCTGTTCTTCAATTTGATTTGATCTTTCTTCCAGCAAAGTATTTATCTCATTCAAATTTAAAATTGCAGTTTCAAGTTCTTCCTTCCTTACTCTTAATTCTTCGGCCTGTTCTTCTATTTGCTGTTGTCTTTCTTCCAGCAGGGCATTTGTTTCATTTAATTCATTTGTCTGATTTACAAGGATTTTATTTTTTTCTTCAATTTCCCAGGTTCTCTCCTTAACAACCTTTTCAAGATATATTTTTTGTTTTTTAAGCCTGTTAATCCTGTAGAAATAAAATACAACTGCTGAGGTTATAATTAGTAATATAGCAGTTATTCTGAACAGCCATGTTTTCCACCATGGGGGAAGAATAATTATTTTAACAGATGTCCCCTCTTCATTCCAGATACCATCATTATTTGAGGCCTTTACTATGAAAGTGTACTTTCCCGGATTTAAATTTGTGTAAGTTCCTTCTCTTTTGTTTCCAACATAATTCCATTCTTCTTCGAAACCTTCCATCTTATAGGCGTACTGATTTTTCCCGGGTATTGTAAAATCCATAGCGGCAAAACCAAAAGTAATAACCGACTGATCATAAGATAATATCAGTTCCTCTGTTTCTGATATATGTCTTTTAAGAGGGGAACCACTTACTCCTATTCCAACATGTTTATTAAAAATACGAAAGTCGGTAAATACAACATCAGGAGGATTTTTATTTTCCATAATCTTCTCAGGATAAATAACATTAAAACCTTTTATACCACCCATTAAAATTATGTTATTTTTAATGCTTAAGGCACTATTTCTATTGAACTCAGTGCTTTGTAAACCATCTTCCTTTGTTAAATTCTTTACTTTACCCTGCTTAAAATCGAACCGGCTAATTCCTTTATTTGTGCTAATCCAAAGATTACCTGCTTTATGAAAAGCCAGACCTTTGATATCATTATCTGCCAGCCCGTCCTTATCGTAATAACAGATAAAGGATTCATCTTTCGGATTAAACCGGCTCAGCCCGTATTGTGTTCCTATCCATACAACAGAGTCATTTTCTGTCAGGATAGTGTTGATATTATTATTGCTCAGACTATTAGTATCACCGGGATCATGCAGATAGGTTAAGAACTGACGGTTATCAGTATTAAAAATATTAAAACCGTCATTGGTACCTATTAGTAATCTTGAATCAGAATATCTTTTGATGTCGGTGACCGTATTACTACTTAAATTACTGTTTTCAGCTGAATATTTTTCGAATGTGTTATTTATTTTATCATAATTTATTAACCCGTTTTGAAAACTTCCCAGCCAAAGATGACCATCCTTACTATTGTAGACACAAAAAATATTATCATCCTGAATGCCACTATTCATTTTTGTATATGATTTAAATGACTTATTATCCGGGTCAAAGCGACTTAATCCTCCTGCCCATGTTCCAAGCCATATTTGATTTTCGGAATCTTCAACAATAGATAGAATTGCATCACTGACTAGATTTGAATTACTCGAATTAAAAGAGACAAATTCCCCTGTTTGTATATTAAAAAGATTCAATCCTCCTCCATCAGTACCTATCCAGATTCTATCGAGATGATCAACCTGGAAACTCGTTACGGAGTTATGACTCAGGCTGGAAGGCAAGCCGGGGATATGACTGTAATACAGAATAGCATCAGCATTTTTCCTGGAAAAATTAATACCGCCTGCCCATGTACCAATCCACATATTACCACTATTATCCTTATAGATTGAATTTATCGATTCGTTATACAAACTGTTAGGATCAAAAGCATTAGAATGAAAATGATGAAAGATTTCCTTTTCCCTTTCAAACAGGTTTAAACCGTGATTTTCAGTCCCAATCCATAAATTGTCCTGGTCATCCGAATAGAGATATAGAATACGGTCCCCTGAAAGGCTCTGACTGTTTTTGGGATTGTGACGGTAGTGTTTAAACCTGGCATCGGGCATTTCATTTAAATTCAGGCTATACAAGCCCTCACCATAAGTTGCAAACCATAGATTCCCTTTTTTATCTTCAACAATATCCAGAAATGAAAAGTTTTGCAAAGCATTACCGGCTCCCGGGTTATACAAAAAACGCCTGAAGGTCTGTGTTTCAGCCTGAAACATATTAAGGCCGTTCCATGTACTAATCCATAATTTCCCCCTGCTGTCTATTAATACATGTTCAATATTATTATTACTGAGGCTCTCAGGTTTATCAGGTTCAGTTGTATATTGAATAGCACTGTTATTTATCCGGTCAAAATAAATTAATCCATTATCTGTTGCCAGCCAGAGATTTCCAATTGAATCTTCTTCGATACATATTACTGCAGATGCCATGCCTAAAAGAGGTGAAGCACTGACAGACATATAATTGACAAATTGATCTGTTCCCCAGTCATATAAACACAAGCCCCCGGATGTGCCAACAAGAAGATTATTTTGATGATCTTCAAAGATAAACCATACCCTATTATGGGCAAGACTTGATAAGTCAGATGATACATTTTTATATATTATAAAATTATGACCATCATAGCGGTTTAAACCATTATATGTGCCTATCCACATAAATCCTTTATGATCCTGTAAGATACTAGTTACTACTGATGAAGAAAGCCCGTCGTCAGGTGTCATATGCTTGAAGCTAAGATATACAGGCTGACTGTAAATTTTAAATATAAAGTTTAAAATAGTAAGGACGGAAAAAATTAATAATACTTTCGGGTATGATTTGCTCATTTTTTAATGACTGTCTACTTAAATATATTTATTGTAATTGCCAGTAATGTTAATATTGTACGTTAAGAATGAGGGGAAGTTCATAATCTATTAAATACACATAAATTTCTACATTGTGATTTTTAGTGTTTTGTTCATTTTCTATTAAAGTTAATAATTATTTTTTTTTATGCTAAATAATACTATAATAAATGGTTATTATGCTGCAGACATTTTACGTACAAAGCTTTTATTCAATGATGCATTATTAGAAGGTTACAATTTTTACTATTAAACTAATTGCTGGAATTCCCGCAAATTTTAGGTCACTTTAAATAATTTTTCACTAACTTCCAAATTGAATATATATGTATTAAAAATAATATTCAGATTACTTATAATTAAGTATAATATGAAGTTATAAGAATTAACGGGAGGCCGGTATCGTAAACGAAAATATGCTTCCTTGGCCGGGTGTACTTTCTACCCATATTGTCCCCCCGTTTTTTACTATAAATTCTTTACATAATATCAATCCTAATCCTGTACCTGTTTCTCCGTCAGTACCACTTCTGGAAAAGTTAGCATCTACCCTGAATATATTTTTTATTTCTTCCGCCGACATACCAATACCGCTATCCTTAATACTAATTTCAATATGACCGTCTTTTCTCAGGCTGTTAATGGCAATATCACCTCCACTATGTGTGAATTTTATAGCATTGGTAAGGAGGTTCCGGATAACAGTGTTAATCATATTACGGTCTGCATAAACATCACAGGAATCTTCAATCTTATGTTCTATATTTATTTTTTTAGTTGTAATATTTTCTTTTAACAGGTTTAGGTTCTGTTCCACTAATTGTTTCAGGCTAAAAACTATCGGTTCAAATGCTATTTTATCCGTTTGTGTCCTTGCCCATTGCAGGAGGTTTTCCAACAAATTATAAATGTTTTTTGAAGAACTGAAAATAACTTCCAGATACCTGAGCTTTTTTTCTTCTGACAGTCTATTATACTTCATATTTAATAATTCCGAAAAACCAAGAATGGTATTGAAAGGATTTTTAAGGTCGTGTGCAATGATTGAAAAGAATTTATCTTTTGTAGAATTAAGTTCTTTTAAGTGGGCGTTTACTTCTTCGAGGTTTTCTTTCTGAGTCATTAACTCTTCGGTTTGCTCTTCAATTTTCAGTTGTCGTTCCTCCAGAAGAGTATTTGTTTCATTTAATTCGGCAGCCTGTTTAGTAAGCATTCTGTTTTTTTCTTCGATTTCCCCGGTTCTTTCTTTAACCAGTTTTTCAAGATCTATTTTTTGTTTATTAAGCTGGCTGACACGGTAAAAGTAAAATCCGGCAAGCAATGCCAGGACAAATAATAAAGCAGCTATTTTAAATACCAGGGTTTGCCACCATGGCGGGCGAATAGTAATTGCAATAGATCTTCCCTCTTCATTCCAGATGCCGTCATTATTGGAAGCTTTAACCCTGAAAAGATAAGATCCCGGATCCAGATTTGTAAATGTTACTTCCCTTCTTGAACCAACATGATTCCATTCCTTATCAAATCCTTCCAGTTGATAGGCATATTGATTCTTTTCTGAATTTAAATAATTTAATGCCGTATACCTGAATGTAATTACAGACTGTTTGTGGGTAAGAACAATTTTGTCGGTTTCAGTAATTGATTTGGTTAATGGTGAACCCTCTTCATTGATTTGCACTTCTTTAAAGTATATTAACAAGTCGGTAATATATACGGGAGGTTCAAATTTGTTATCCTGGATGTCATCAGGATAAAAGGAGTTATATCCATTTAATCCCCCAAAGTACATTTTCCCGGAGCTGCTCATGAAATATGATCCGTGAATAAATTGATTTCCCTGTAATCCATCCAACAAGTCCAAATTTTTAATGGTTTTGGAAACATGATTAAACCTTGTAATTCCCTTGTTTGTGCTTAACCATAGATTATTCTTATTATCTATTAATATTCCGTTGAAAACATCATTTGGCAGTCCGTCTGCAATTGTAAAAACTGTAAAGCTCTGCGTGTTTCTGTCAAAGTAATTTAAACCTTTTGCTGTACCAACCCAGATATTTTTCAGGCTGTCTTCAGCAAAAGAATAAATCCAGTTATTACTTAAGCTCCCCGGATTATTATTCCTGACATAATTACGGAAAGTATTATTTTCCGGATCAAATATGCTTAGTCCCCCATAGGTTCCTATCCATAAATATCCGTAACTGTCTTCGAAAATTTTTAAACACCAGTTTCTGACAAGAGAATTTGGGCCTCCCTGCTTGTAATGTATAAATGAGTTAGTCTCAGGATCAAATCTGTTTAATCCTCCTCCGTTAGTAGCTATCCATATATTATCATTTTTATCTATACAGATATCTCTGACATCATTGTCACTCAGGCTCGCCGGATTTGCGGGTTCGTGTTTATAACTTTTTATTTTACCGGTTTTCCGGTCAATAACATTTATTCCATGCAAATAACCTCCTATCCAGATTTTACCATTTTTATCCTCTGCAATTGTTAAAACAGAATTTCCATTTATCGAATTTGGTTTACCCGGCTTGTAAACATAATGTTTGTATTCTTTAGTCTTTGTGTTGTAAAAATCAAGTCCGCCTCCATCCGTACCTATCCACAGATTACCTTTTTTGTCTTCATATATTGCAGCTACTGCATTATATATTAATGAATTATCATTGCCCGGTTCATTTTTATAATGCGTAATCTGCTGTCTGGCATCCAGTTGAGCAAAGTTAACACCTCCCTGATATGTCCCCAGCCACAGGATTCCCTGCTTATCCTCGAATATTGAACGTACGGAATTATTATTTATGCTGAATCTGTCATATTCATTATAGTCAAATACTGAAAAAGTATTGTTTTTACTATCATAAAAATTCAGTCCGCCACCGTCAGTCCCTATCCAGATTCTCTGTTTACAGTCTGTATAAATACAAATTATGTTATTGGAGTTGATCCATTGCTTGTTTCCATCTGCTCTGATAAAATTTACTTCAGACAAATCTGATTTTATAATATAGATTCCGTTATCTGTCCCAATCCATATATTACCATCGTCAAGTTCGACAATTGTGAATATCTTGTCTGTTATTTTAATCGACCCCTTTGAAACAGGACTTGCAATAAGTTTTTCATTACTTAAATCATATGCAAATAGTCCGAATGTAATCGAACCTATCCAGATCCTGTTATTTCTGTCTTTAAGGTAAGTCCTGATACCTTCTTTCTGAAATCTGCTGTATTCATCAATGTTGTTTAAATAATTTGTGAATCCGCTGATAAGAGTATCATAAATAAAAATGTCTGCAGCGGTAACTATCAGAATATTTCCTTTATCATCCTCTACTATGTCACGTACATAGTCCTGGTACAAAACGGTATTGTCTTCCTGTATGAAAGGAACATGTTCAAAATACAATAAATCACGTTTGAAAATATCTATACCATTGTCAGTTGCAATCCATAGCTGTCCCCTGGAATCTTCCTTTACTTTAAATACGGAATTGCCAGCTAAACTTAAAGTGTCATTTATATTATTGAAAAATATCTTGAAGTCATATCCATCAAACATATTTAATCCGTCATCTGTGCCGAACCATAAAAATCCCTTACTGTCCTGGAAAACACAGTGAACGGTGTTGTTAGACAATCCGTCTGCAGTGGTTAAATGAGAGAAGTTCAGGTTTAAGTTATTTGAAAAACCTGCCTGACTTAAAGTGATAATTATCACCGAAAAAATTAACTTAATTTTCATGCCGGATGAAATATTAAATATAATTATTTACATGCGAATTCTGTTAAAAAGAATGTCTTTCTTAATTAAAGTTAAAAAATATTTTCCTGGTTTTGATCAATTTTTAAAGTTAATTATAGATTTGTTTTCAGTCATACTAAAAAATTATTTGATATTTGTACAAAAATATTATCCGGACTTTAATTAACGGAATTATAAACTTCAGGTAATGCCTATAAGAAGAAAAAAATCAAAACATGCATTATTAAAAAATAAAATTCGTCTATACTTAATATACGGAATAACAGGTATTGCAGCTTTTATATTTATCTTGTTTTCATTTGTTTATATAGGAGTTTTTGGCCGTATTCCTTCTAATAAAGAGTTAAAAAACATACAAAATTACCTTGCGTCGGAGATTTATTCCGCTGATAATGTACTTCTTGGAAAATATTATATACAAAATCGCACTAATGTAAACTATGAAGATATTCCGCAATACCTGATTGATGCTCTTATTTCTACTGAAGATGTCAGGTTTTACAGGCATAATGGGATTGACAAGAGGAGTATTTTAAGGGTACTGTTAAAGACTATTTTACTTCAAAAGGAAAGTTCGGGTGGAGGCAGTACAATTACTCAGCAGCTGGCCAAAAACCTTTACAGCAGGAAAAAATTTTCAATCCTGACAACACCGGTAAATAAATTCAGGGAAATGATTATAGCTGTGAGGCTGGAAAAGGCATATGAGAAAAAGGATATTCTTGAGCTTTATCTTAACACGGTCTCATTTGGTGAAAATACATATGGTATAGAAACAGCTTCAAATAGATTTTTTAATAAACACCCTGCAAATTTAAGAATTGAAGAGGCAGCATTATTAATAGGTATGCTTAAGGGTACACATATTTATAATCCCAAGAATCAGACAGTAAAAGCTTTGCACAGACGTAATATTGTTTTAAGCCAGATGGTGAAATATGATTATCTGGAGACAGAAAGTGCAGACTCATTAAAAAAGCTCCCTTTAAGGCTCAATTACAAAAAGATTACTCATAATGAGGGTCTTGCTCCATATTTCAGGGAGTTTTTAAGGCTGCAATTGCTGGATTTCTTTAAAAACCATCCTCAGGAAGATGGAACCAGCTATAATATTTATACTGACGGATTAAAGATTTATACTACCCTTAATTCTGATTTACAGGCTTATGCCGAGGAGGCTGTTAAGAATCATATGTCAAAGGTTCAGAGAGAATTTGATCAGCATTGGAAAAACAGGGAACCATGGGGGAAAAATGAAGCAATATTAATGAATCAGATAAAGAAATCAGCAAGATACAATAGCCTGAATAACAAAGGAATGAGTCATGATGACATAATGAAGGTCTTTAATACACCTGTCAGTATGCAGATTTTTACCTGGAACGGGATTTCAGAAAGAACAATGACACCCCTGGATTCAGTTAAACATTACTTCAAATTCCTTCATGCAGGTTTCATTGCTATGGAGTCAAAGACAGGTTATATTCGGGCGTGGGTAGGAGGAATAAACCACAGGTATTTTCAATATGATCATGTTAATTCACGAAGACAGGCCGGTTCAACATTTAAACCTTTTGTTTATGTTGCTGCTC
>Ga0315545_1000447_pt1 | contig 43634 bp, 40 predicted proteins | sample SalMarSW160210MG_FD_203096 | JGI IMG/M metagenome (GOLD analysis project Ga0315545, IMG submission 203096) | Salt marsh sediment microbial communities from the Plum Island Ecosystem LTER, Massachusetts, United States - Salt Marsh Sediment SW1602-10 ...
TATATCGAGGTGTTCTACAATCGGCAGAGAAGGCACTCAACACTGGAGTATCTTTGCCCGGCTGAATATGAAAAACAGAAGGTGAAACTTTGCGCTTGACCGTGTCTACTTTTTTGGGGCAATATCAGTCGGTTCACTGTCGCACCCAAACCAATTATTTGAAAACCATATCTTCATCAAACGGTACTTGGTCCCGCATGATAAAATAGGAAGCACGGGCCAACTTGTTGGCAAGAGCCTTGGTTGCAACAGCGCCGTTGGCTTTAGCCATTTTTTGCTGATAAAATCTCTGGGCTCTGGGTATGTACCTTGTGGCAAAGTGAGCTGCTTCAACATAGGCCCAGGCTAAATACTTATTGCCGTTCTTCTTGTTGTTTTCCCCTTTCTTTTTACCATTTGAAAGTCTTTTACTACTGACACAGCGGCAGTAGGAGGAGTAATTACCGACTTTGGAAAACCGACCTATATCTTCTACCTCAAGCATAATTGTGAGACCCAGAATTGTTCCAATTCCAGGTATGGTGAGCAGCATCACAAACTCTTTGCGAAGTTGAACCTGGGATTTTACTTCTTTTTCTATGCCCTTGATTATTTTTCCCAAATGCTTAATTGCAGAGATATTATTTTGAGCCATGAACACCAGGTTCGATGAATCGAATAATTTATAGGCATCGTCCATGTTGAGTTTCTTGATGTCATTGTTTGATATCTTAATTCCAAGATTTCTGGTAATCGTACTTTGCAGGCTTAAAATATTTGCTGTTCTGTGTTTTACAAAAAATAGTCTTCTTCGCAGTAAATCTCGCACAGATCTTCGTTCTTTTGGGTAGATATAACCTTCAGGTAAAATATCTAAGTGCTTCATTTGTGCCAACCAAAAAGAGTCCCATTTGTCATCCGTATGTTTTATACCTTCGTACTGTTTTATCGCCGACGGATTTGCCAAATGTACCGTATAACCATGTTCTTGCAACCCATCCACAAGCCAGTACCAATTGTAGGTGGATTCAACGATAACACCTTCCAGATCAGCCTTGAATGGTTCCAAAACCTTTAAAACATTGTTTAGATCGTTTGGCTGCCTCCGTCCAAATAGCCTTTTGTAATCCTGATCCATAATGCCGATGTAATTATTGCTTGAATGTAAATCGATTCCAGCGTATACTCTCATTAGACACCTCCTAGATCCATAATATTTATGTTACGTAAATTACGTACTGGTCCATAGCATCTTTTGCTATGAATGGGGAGGTGTCTTTTTTTCAGCGCGTCAGGCCGTAGTGACATTTTCCGTTGCTACACATCTGCGTAGCGAATCATTCACAAACCGACTTTTATTCTCGATAAATGTATCCTTCAGACAAAAGGAAAATGTCACGCTTGACGCGCAATACGTATTTGACCAGTTCCGGCTTAAAACAAAATTGTCTTGGCTCCAAGTCGAAGCCCTTTATATGAATATCAAAGCTTGAATTGTGAATTAATGTTTGGCAATTAAGCTGTTAACATCTAATAGAATCAATATGGGCAGAGCGTGGCGAATTGAATATCAAGGTGCATTATATCACCCTAAATGATCGTAAACAAAATGGTAAAAATATTTTATGTGTTTGATTTATTGTTCATTTTAGTAGATTTAGATGTATTTTCATAACGCTTTTATAAATGAGATATAAATTTATTAAAAAAATCCCATTTTGTTTACCTTTCAGGAAAGCCGATGATACCCCATCTTCTTCGTTATCAAGGGCTCGCAGTAGATGACTACGGCTTCGCCCTTGATGCCTTAAATCTGGGGCATCATCGACTTTCGCTTATTCAGGGTATCACTTAATGTCCCGGGGAGATGACGGACCGAATAACTGAATACAAAAAAAAGGAATCTGCACTATGAAAACACTCATTATCTATTTTTCACAAACGGCCAATACCCGTAAGATTGCCGAGTGCATTCACGACGGCATAATAGATGCTAAGAGCGAATGTATCATGAAAGCGTTGAATGATGTAGAACCAACATCGTTATCGGATTATGAACTTATCGGAATAGGCTCCCCGGTATTTTGGTATAAAGAGCCGTTTAATGTGCAGGACTTTATTGAAGCTTTACCTGAACAGGAAGGTCGGCATTGGTTTGTATTTTGCACCCATGGAAATATTATCGGCGACTTTTTCCCATCGGTGACGAAAAAGTTGAATAAAAGGGGTGCCACGGTCATAGGGTTCCACAATTCCTATGCAAACATAACCGTTCCGTTCTATCCCAGGCCAAGCTATACATACGGTCATCCGGATTCATACGATTTCGAGCAAGCCAAAGCCTTTGGTAGAGAGATCGTGGAACGTAGCCTAAAAATCACTCATAACGGCGACAATTTTATTCCAAAACCAGGACCGGTCTCTTCCAAAGAATGGATCGAAGAAAGCAAAGTCTTAACAAAAGAGGCTATCAAGAAATTCATGCCGAAATTCAGCATCAATACTGACACCTGTATCCAGTGTCACGAATGCGAGGAAAACTGTCCGGTCCAAGGGATTGATATTGAAGCTGAACCGCCACGCATTCAAAATCCGTGCATTTATTGTTGGCGTTGTGTGACGATTTGTCCGACACTTTCCGTAGAGGCTGATTGGGAGCCTCTCGTTGCAATTGCGCCTACCAATTATGCCCGCTATAAAAAGGAGTTGGACAAGGTAGCGGCTCGTGGTGAATTCCGATGGTTGATCGACCCTGAGACTATTGTTTTTGATGACCCCCTCTATAAGCAACGCCAACGTGAAATTAAGAATAAAGAATAAAACAATTCCATTATAATGGATATAAGATCTTTTTCAGACTTGAATCATGCTTCATCATTAACCGCCTAATAATAATAGGTAAACTACCCTAACAACAGGATCTGTTGATTAACTGAATGAAAGGATAAAATGAGAGTTTTTCAGCTTAGAGTATCAATTATCGGAATACCAAAAATATACAGAATTATTGAAGCATCTGAAAACTGCACTTTTGATAATCTTCATGAAACAATTTTTCATGCATTCAATCGATATGATCCACACCTATATTCCTTTTTTATAACTAAAAAAGACACAAAGAGTGTTCATTCAATCTATGAAGCGCCAGAGATAACACATCCTCAAAATGTCGAAGATATTATGGGGGTTGGAAGAAAGAAAAAATCTACCGCCAAGACTCGTATCAGCGATGTGGGTTTGGATGAAAAGGACGTCTTTCATTACTTATTCGATTTTGGTGATGATTGGTGGCATCGTATCCGTGTACAATCGTTGAAAGAAACGAATCTTAGGAAAAAATCTATTAAAATTATAAAATCAATTGGTGAGTCTCCGCCACAGTACCCGGAATATGATGATTATTTTGACGAAGATTATGAATGATAAAAATGCAGTTAACAACACACCGGTGTGAGACGGCTCGCAACCTCGCCAACCCTCAGCCCAGCGAAACGTCAGGAAAAGATTTAGGCAGATGCGTCGGATTGGATAGACTGAATAGCATTCTGTGCTGCATGAACTAAGAATGACGATCTGGACATACCTCGTTTTTTAGCAGCGGCATCAATCTGTTTTAACGTCATTTCAGGTACGGTGACATTCACCCTGACAGTGCGGGGTTTGGCATCAGGAACCGAAACGACCAAAAAAGCGATTGCATCGACGTAATCGGGATCGCTCATGATCTCTTCGAGCCTGGAGGGGCCAGGCAATTGTTCGCCGTCTTCGAGCATGCCCCGGATATGAAGGGTGAGAGCCTCTTGGGCCATATCCTTGGCTTCATCAATATTTTTCCCAGCGGTGACGCATCCGGGAAAATCCGGAAACGATACGCCGAAATCTGATTTGGTCTCTTTATGAACGATAGCAATATAGTTCGCCATGACAATACCTCAACTGAATTTGATACCTGACTGACGTTCGATACTTTTTAATGTGCCAATCGGTATGTCTTTTTTGGGATGTGGAACGGTAACTCTTCCTTTTCGCTTTGGATGCCGGAATTGCGTGTGAGAGCCGGCTTTTTCAATCTCGTACCACCCATTTTGCTCGAGTATTTTGATGATTTTTCGGCTATCTATGGTGTGTATTAATACACATTCCAGCACGGTTTGTCAATATTTACAATTTGTCGAATATAGAGCAATGAGGGGCGCCACAGGAACATCTTGATATAATAAATAAAACGTTTTAAATTCGCGTCAGATGAGGCCTTAAGTTAAATGGCTATTTTTAGAGTCAAAAACACACTTTTAAGAGAAGAAGAACACGGGCAGATGGCAAGAGCAAAACGGCATTACCTTCCAGGCCACGTTTGGCACATCCCGGGTAAATGTGCTCCACATTTAACAGGATAACTCACGCATCGGTATTATAAAAAAGAATTTTTGATTTGGGGTAGGGCCACAAAGATGTCAGGACGACAATGGTGAATGGTGTATACTCACGTATTGAACAGAGGCGGGCGAGGTGTAAAAAGTTCTTCGGAGCGCCTATAAGATTTATTCGCCTTCGCCGTAATACCCTGCAGCTTGTTGGAGTAAAAAGGAGATCCCGCCCAGCGGGGCTGCAAGCATGAAAGGCGAGGTGAACAGCGCCGAAGCTCATCAGAGTAAAGGCGGGTTAATTCTGTTATATCATTTCGATGTTGGAATGGCTACGGCGCAATTCCGCTTTGATACTCCACAGCTTACTGCGGGGAGCTTCATTGCAAAAATATTTTTTTTTATTTGAGTATTATATGTCATTTCGTAGCCGCATAGAACGCTGTACCACTTTTTGGGTTTTAAATATAACCTATTGAATCTAAATTGAAATTATGATATGAAGATATAATTTGTTTCAAATCTTATGCGTCTTTATAAGACGTGTTTGTCAAAATATTTAGGTCGTATAATATTAGTTCGGCAAAAAATATAAATTTGGAATGGGAATCAATGTATGTTAATATTTGAATGGGATTTTAAAAAGGCAAAAACCAATACAGAAATACACGGTGTATCTTTTGAGGAAGCAAGCACCGCTTTCAGAGATCCTTTATCATTAACCATAGATGATCCTTTACATTCAAGAGATGAAGAAAGATTGGTTCTTATCGGAATGTCATATAATAATCACCTGTTGGTTATTGTTCATACAGAAAGAGGAGATAATATTCGAATTATAAGTGCAAGAAAAGCCACCAAGAAAGAAAGGAAATATTATGAAACCAATGTCTAATGATCCAGATATGCTGGAAGAATATGATTTTAGCAAGGGCGTAAGGGGCAAATACGCTAATGAATACAAAAAAGGAACTAATGTTGTAATCATCGATCCGGATGTGGCTGAGTTTTTTCCAGATGAAAACTCAGTAAATGACGCTCTAAGGTCATTAATCCCTATAATTAAAAAAAGAGAAAAAAGGACTGCCGAACAAGGGCATTGAGATGGACTGGGAAAAGCTGGTGCGTTTTTGTCTTTTCTGGCAGTCCTCACAAATCTCGCCTTTATCAAAGCCCTTCTTTGCTTTTCCCAGCGCACTCATGCCCGGCGTTATCCGAAATGATAGCATGATGGTCGCTTTAAATTTTATTGACACCCGTTACGTATCTGGTTACAATATGGTTGCATGATACAAAAATTCAAACACAAAGGTTTAAAACGGCTATTTGAATCTGGCAGCTCTGCAGGTATCAACCCACAGCATGTAACGCGTCTACGACAAATCCTAGCACTTCTTGAGACCGCTGAAACCTTAGATGACATGGATTTGCCCGGTCTAAATCTGCATGAACTTAAAGGTGATCGTGAAGGAACTTGGTCAGTAAAAGTAAGCGGAAATTGGCGTGTAACTTTTAAACTGCAAAAAGGAGATGCCTTCGACGTAAATTATGAAGATTATCATTAAAGGAGTATCCCATGCGTATGCATAATCCGCCCCATCCAGGTGAAATTATAAGAGAGTTTTGTGTAGAACCTCTGAATTTAACAATAACTGATGCTGCCAAAGCTCTTGGCGTTACACGAAAAACCCTTTCGACCCTTTTGAACGGTAGAGCGGGTGTCAGTCCTGAGATGGCCATAAGACTGTCAAGGGTTTTTGGTCGTACACCCGAAGGGTGGCTTCGGCTACAACTGCAGTTCGATTTATGGAAAGCGGAACAATCCATTGATGTGAAAGATTTAAAGCGAATAAAAGCTGCATGATTTTTCAGAGATACGGATAACCTGCGCCTGGACGCAGACGGGCTAAAAACCGCGCCCGCTGGTCAGCCGCGTTATGTGAAGAAAAATTACGAATGAATACGTCAACATTAATGTGGGGAGTGATATTTGGATCTATAGGACTTGGATTCTTTGTTTATGGGAAAAAGCAAAAAGCCATCATTCCGTTTTTTAGCGGAATAGGGCTAATAGTATTCCCATATTTCATTTCGAATGTATTTATTCTTATCATTACAGGTATTGTTTTTGTGGCCTTACCTTTTGTTATCAAAAGATAGGCTCATTTATAAAAGGTATTGAAAAGGAATTATGGTTCTCAATATTGCGGCTATAATGCCACAGCATATAACAACACCATTCACCGGATTCGCGGGGTCGGGCCGCTGGGCCTTCTGCATAGTTTTGTGTTAAGCGTGCCTTTAGCAAAGGCTTCATTCCCTGCTCACTTGTGATGGTGATCGATAGCTCCGCTGCGCGGAGCTATCCAGCAGATGAGGAGCGCGACTCTCGTTAACGAAATTATCAGCTAAACCAACAGACACGCTATCAAGGCAGATCGAGACAGACGCGCTACGACGCGCTCCTCATCTGCTGGTTCGGCAGATAAAATATGGATAAAAACGTATTGAATATCAAGTCTATGTTTGACCCTTGATGGTAAAAGAGAAGAGTATAACGTTGATTTTGTCTTATGACCAGAGAGTTTCGAGGCTTAAGAATATAGATGAAAAACCAAAAGCATATATATAAAAAACCGAACAATATTAATAAGGGTCAAAAGTAGACCTGACCCTATTTCACTATTACTCTCTATAAATGCGTTTTTAGACAAGAGTGATATACAATATGTTTTGTTAAAAATAATTATAACCTCAATTGAGTAGCACATCCAACATACTATAAAAGCAGTATGGATAAAATAATTCCAAAGCTCAATTTAAACGACAATAAAAAAAAGCGCTTTACGCCCTGTTTTACGCGATTTTTGCACTAACTATAGACAGTATATCAACAATCCATTTGAAATGGGGAATTGATTGGGGCATTTTTCATTGGCAATTAAAGAACGGTTTTGAAGTATCTACCTTTATACTGTGGTTCGCAATACCGTTTGTTTTCACTTATAAATTAATCGACTGGCAATATTTTGGTGTCTCAAGACTAAAGAAAAACGACATTTACGTTGTCATTTTATTGTCAATTCTCGGTATGATCGCTGTTCTTTCAATCAAATTCTATCCCAGTCTAAGAAGTATTTATCCTTCCATAGCGTTTCAGAACGCATCAGCGAAATTAAACTGGGCCTTATATAAAATGATCTGGAACATGTCATGGCTCACCGGTTGGGAGTTTTTACACCGTTACATGCTTCTGACATGTTTTGAAAAAGCGTTTCCTAAAAAGGGGTGGTTTGGCGTTTGTCTGATTGAATTTGTTTTTCATTTTCAAAAAGCTTTCTTGGAAGCGATCGGAATGCTTATTTTTTCAGTGGTGAATATCAAACCATGAAATGTGAATTAATGTTTTACAATTAAGCCGCGATCATTCAGCAGAACAACTAATTGAGCGAAAGTCGAGGATGCCCAAATTCAAGGCGTCACGGCTTGGTTCAAACTTTGATCCTTGATTAAAAGATAGCAATGAGGTCAAACATCGGATGTGCTCGACTTAACAAAAGTGATTTTTATAACCCACCAACACCGTAATATGTTAATATGGGGCATCCATGCCAAGAAATGTTCGTATATACGCTCCTGGCGCCATACATCATATAATTAGAGGAATCGAACGTCGAAAGATATTTTATGGTGACAACGACCGCGATAATTTTTTAGGCCGGCTGAGCATTATTTTGAGCGATACCAAAATTTCTGGTTTTGCATGTGCTTTAATGCCAATATGCCAGGACGAAAAATAGTCAAGGAGGAGGGATTAAAGCTATTTGAAGGCCTTTTTGCTATTTTATAACAGGTATACTATGCGGCAGGCCAATCGAATTTAAGCAACTGTTTTTATTTTATATAATCGATCCAATGGATAAAGTCATAGAAATTCAGAGTCTGATGAAGCAATTTGACGGATTTTCGGCCGTGAACGGAATCTCATTTTCTGTGGAAAAGGGCGAATTTTTTGGTCTGTTAGGTCCCAACGGCGCCGGAAAAACAACAACGATTCGCATGCTGTACGGCTATTCACCCCTGACCAGTGGCATGTTGCGCATCTTCGGCATGGACATCAACACCGACTGTCGCAGGATTAAAGCCAGAATCGGCGTTTGTCAGCAGGAAAACACCCTGGATCCGGACTTGAGTGTAGAACAAAATCTTCACGTGTTCGCCGGATACTTTTCTATCCCCAAAAAAGAGGCTATCGAACGTTCCAGGGAACTTCTCGACTTTTTTGCCTTAAGCCATAAAAAAGATGCCAAAGTTATTGAGCTTTCAGGTGGACTGGTAAGGCGGTTGATTCTGGCAAGATCGCTGATCAACCGCCCGGAACTCCTGATACTGGACGAGCCGACAACCGGGCTTGATCCCCAGTCCCGGCACCAAGTCTGGGAAAAACTGGAGGAGCTTAAAAAGTTCGGTTTGACTGTTGTAATTACCACCCACTACATGGAGGAAGCTTCCCAACTTTGCGACCGCCTGGTTATTTTGGATCACGGTAAAATTCTGGTGGATGGCAGCCCGGAAAGCCTGATCGAACGGCATGCCGGCAAACATATCATCGAAATCGAGGGGCCGGATCAGGCCCTGATTGAATATATCAAAAGGCACGCCGTCGAATACGATGATCTTGGCAATCGTCTGATATTGTATGATCCCGAAGGAAAGGGAATGAACAACACCATTCGCCAACAATTCTGCAATGAAAAGTGCATTTACCGGAACAGCACGCTGGAAGATGTTTTTTTACGCTTAACAGGAAGGGAACTTCGAGAATGATCGATCCTGCTGCATTTTCATGGCGATTTTTGAGAGTCTGGAAAAGAAACCTTATGGTTTACAAAAAAATCTGGAAGGTGAACTTTTTGACGCCGCTCCTTGAACCGCTGTTCTATATTCTGGCCTTTGGTCTGGGCTTCAGCGGCTTGATCGAGAATGTGCATTACGGTGGAGTCGATTTTTCATACACGGCTTTTATCGCACCGGCGTTGATTGCCACCGCCATCATGTGGAACGCCTTTTTTGAAACCACCTATGGGTCATTCGTCCGCATGTATTATCAAAAAACCTTTGACGGCATGCTGGCGACGCCATTGTCGTTGGAGGAGATCATCATCGCCGAAATTTCCTGGAGCGCCACCAAATCGGCGGGCGCCGCAACGATCATGTTGACGGTCCTTGGTTTACTGGGATTTGTTCAATTTCCCATGGGACTGTTGTTGATTCCTTTGGCATTTATCGGCGGGTTGGCTTTCGGCGCCATCGGCATGTTCTTTACCGGGATAACCCCGACCATCGACATGTTCAATCTTCCCATATTTCTTTTTATAACGCCGATGTTTTTGTTCAGCGGAACCTTTTTCCCTGTTTCCAATCTACCCGATTGGGCGCAGCCCGTTGCACTGGCCTTTCCCCTATACCATCTGGCCGAACTGGCCCGTCGCTTCAGCATCGGAACCAGCGAAATTACACCGATTATCAGCATCGGGTACTTAACCGTTTTTTTTATTTTCTTTACCCACCTCGCCCTTGGGGCCATGCGGAAAAGACTTATTCAATAAAAATTTTCCAGCAATATTCGGTTTTGTTGCTTCCACAAGACAATCCATCTCTTTACCCGATAGAACGAGTTTTATTTCCATGAAACCGGCTGTTTCCAGAGTGTCTTTGACTTCCTCAAAGGTGTAAGTGTCCCCGGCCGGGGTGTTTACAAGCATGTTCAACGCAAAGAGAGCACCGGCGGGCGGATTTGTGCGGGATTCATCCATGATATGATCCCGAATGATCAGTGTGCCGCCAGGATCGAGGGTATGGTAAATCTTCCTGTAGAGCTCCAAATTCTGCTGAGGGCTATTCTGGTGGATAATGGCTGACAGCAGCGCAAGATCGCATCCAACGGGAAGGTCATCCTTGTAAAAATCCCCTGTCACGAAATGGACTCTGTGATGTAAATCGTTCTCAACGATTTTTTCTTTTGTTATGGGTATAACGCTTTCAAGATCAAAAATAACGGCATTGAGTTGCGGATTTTTTTTCAAAAAAGCGATGGTGTAAGCGCCGGATCCAGCTCCGATATCAAGAAGTTTTTTAAAGGGGCTTAAATCGTAGGCATCGGCTATTTTCTTTGAAATACGTTTTGCTGCAACATGCATTGCACCGATAAAGGCGTTTCTGTCTTCCTTGTATTCCGAATCCACAACAGGTCTAAAAATTGGACTGGACCCTTTTTTGATAATGTCCGTCAGGCGGCTCCAATTATCCCAGATGGTATTCATATGCTTTATCATAGGGAGAACAGATTTCGGATTTTGGGATGAAAGATACGATCCTTTTTCTGTCGTGCGATAACGGTTCTTTTCTTTTTCAAGAAGATTGTAGGTGACCAGACAGTCGAGGAGTCGTGTGGTTGCTTTTTTATCCAGGCCAAGTATATCCGCCAGGTCTTTTGCGGAGGCAAAATTACCGTCCAGCTTTGAGAAGAAATCCAGTTCTGCGGCGGAAAGGATCACTCTGCTTTTCATAAAACTTCGAACATCACCGATAATATCTGGCTTGGTTTTCATAAGCTCTCCTTTGTAAAGTTATATCATTGAGTGTTAAACCGGCAATTAAATTAACGAAGTTTTTTAGCGCCACGGTCATTCCCGCCCCACATCAGGTGCGGCATAAACTGCATAGGGAATCCGGCGATTTCATAAAGTTATGGATTCCGGCTCTGGGCTTCGGCGAAATGACGTATATGGCGATGCTCCTTCACTGCTAATGTCATGTCAAGACATGACCAGGTTATGAGTTTACATAAAAATGTTGGTGCAAAACCCAACACTTATTATTTGTTAGGTTAATCCGCTAACAGATTTTTTTCAAATGCTTTTTAAAAGTCCTCTACAATATTGTCCAGTTTGTCTGTGCAGGCAACTTCAGAGCCGGCGATAGCCGTGGCATGAGCCTTGACCACACCTTTACCATGTGAAAAAGTGGAGTCTACTATTGACCCATATGAGATAAAATATTATATGTCTTAACATGTCACGTCCGCTTGGAATAGAATATCCTGGAGCATGGTATCATGTAATGAACCGTGGGAGACGGTCCGAATCCATTTTTTCAGATAAACGATGAAACATGATGGAAACTCTCCGTTTTCGTGAGGTCATGCTTCATCATTCAACGCCTATTAATAAAACCTAAAAACTGCATGAAAATTATTGAAAAGGATAATATTAACAATATTTATAAAGAGATAGATCCGATCTCGAGGTAGATCCGAACACACTTTATTGCTGTGTATCGACTGTTACGTATTTTTCAAAATTTCTCACCCTTTGGGATCACCGCTTTCACCGCATTTGCTGTGTTACAGGGCGTTCGCGGTAGCTTATTACAGCTTCACGCCCTGCGCCTTGCAACTGCGGCGAAATCGGCAATTGCAGATTTTAGGTAAAAGGCAAACTGCACTAACTGCGGGGTTTGTTGGTTAACTGAATGAAAGGATAAAATGAGAGTATATCAGCTTAGAGTATCAATTGTCGGAATACCAAAACTATACAGAATTATTGAAGCATCTGAAAACTGCACCTTTGACGATCTTCATGAAACAATTTTTGATGCATTTAATCGATATGATCCGCACCTATATTCCTTTTTTATAACCAAAAAGGACACAAAGAATGTTCACTCAATCTATGAAGCGCCAGAGATAACACATCCTCAAAATATTGAAGATATTATGGGGTTTGGTAGAAAGAAAAAATCTACTGCCAAGACTCGTATCGGCGATGTTGGTTTAGATGAAAAGGACGTATTTCATTACTTGTTCGATTTTGGTGATGATTGGTGGCATCGTATCCGTGTACAATCTTTGAAAGAGACGAATCTTAGGAAAAAATCTATTAAAATTATAAAATCAATTGGTGAGTCTCCGGCACAGTACCCTGATTATGATGATTATTTTGACGAAGATTATGAATGATAAAAATACAGTTAGCAACACGCTGGTGTAAGACGGCTTATAACCTCGCCGCCCCACAGCCCAGCGATCCGTCAGGAAAAGATTTAGGCAGATGCGTCTGATTGGATAGACTGAATAGCATTCTGTGCTGCATGAACCAAGAATGACGATCTGGACATACCGCGTTTTTTAGCAGCGGCATCAATCTGTTTTAATGAATGGTGTCACCTAAAATGTGAAATAATTTTTGACCATTAAGCCGCTATCATTTAGTAGGATCAATATAGGCAGAGCATGGCGAATTGAATATAAAGGTGCATTATATCATTTAATGTCCCGGGGAAATGACGGACAGGATTTTTAGTTTTGATCGCCTTGTAGCTTGCTATTTCCATGTAAGGATCCTTGCCGGCTTCGACGATCTTTTCCCAGGCTTCCAAACTTTATCAGCTTTCAACCAAAATCATCGACATTTTATATCAAAAACGCCTTTGTTTCCGGGTCCGCCTTTCGAGGATAGATGTGGCCAGGGACTCGCTTTAAAACAAGGGCCACATTGCCAATGGTCAAAGGACCTCATATCACTAACATTCTCATCTGCAGGAGCAATGCCATGACAGAAAAACTTGCTTCAAGTGAGTTGGTAAGTTTTAAAGAGCTTTTAAAGGGAACTCGATGCAGGTTGGTGCCATTGCACAGCTATTTATTGAAAAGGGCGTTTTTACAAAGGAAGAATTCTTTGATATGCTAAAACAAGTGCAGATGGAATATCAGAAAAAAGGCCATATTTAGGAAAATCATATCTGGCGGTCAGATCGAAGCAGATAGGGACATATAAAATCACCAAAGAGATGATAGAGGATGAGAAGTATTTTGATAAACTGTTTGCGAGATGGTATGAAAATCAAAAGAAAAAAATCAGTTGAATACTCGAAAACTTTCATCCTCTTTTAATAGACCATCCCGCTGTTAAATCTTAAACTATTTTACATCGTGTAAAAAATTCCGACACCAATTCCTTCTTATTCCCGGTGAAAAGCGAATAGATATCCGTTGAATGTAATGACTTATCAAGGTATTATTTGATTTTACCTGCAACATTTATTCTTGGCATGTTTCTTGCCATTCTATTTTTAGAAGTATGCATTAAAAAATGCCCATACAGAGGATGAAAAGATATGATCAGGGAAATCATAAAGAATTATTACCTGAATCTTGCATGAAAATTAATGAGAAATTTTTTAATTCTTAAGTGAAAGGGGCTTAAACAACCTCATAGCATCATATATTTTACCCAAATAGTAAATCGGATGATGATCCTTTTTATTCATTAATTTTCACCCAAAGGGCAAGCCGGAGGCTTCCATCTCCCCGCTTTAAGCGGGATCTTCGAGCTGCGCTTGTCCGCCTCTGGCGGATTATTAAGGGCTCGCAATAGTTCAACTATGACTTCACCCTTAAGTGCCTTGTTGGAGCGAAGCGGAAATCCCGCTATCGGGGCATATGAAAGCCTCCGACTCGTGCAAGATTCAGGTATTAATAGGATACATTCTCTGATTTTAAACAAAGGAAAGGAGGAAATGATGACAGCACTTATTATCATTTTTGGTTTATTCATTTATTTAATCCTTTATCTAACATACGGGAAGAAACTTGAACGGGATGTGGTGAAGGCCTCAAACGAGCAAGCGACACCGTCTCATCGCCTTTATGACGGTGTCGATTATATTCCGGCACGGCGGGAAGTTCTTTTAGGGCATCATTTTGCCTCCATTGCCGGTGCGGCCCCTATTATCGGGCCGGCACTGGCGATCTGCTGGGGTTGGGCGCCGGCGCTCCTCTGGGTCTGGCTTGGCAACATCTTTATCGGTGCCGTCCATGACTATCTGTCGTTGATGGCATCGGTCCGGTATGACGGAAAATCCGTGCAGTTCGTTGCCACTGATCTTATCGGCAAGCGGACGGGGTATGCGTTTTACTGGATCGTTTTTTTCCTGTTGATCCTTGTCGTAGCCGCCTTTGCAGCCATTATCGGCGGAATGTTCGTAAGAACGCCGGCAATTGCATCGGCGTATATCTATAAAATCATCGCAGCCCTGATCCTGGGTGTACTGATCTACCGGGCAAAGATGAACTTCAGCCTGGCAACGATCATTGGCATCGTCATGCTTGGCTTTGCCATCTGGCTCGGCACCGTCACACCCATAAAAGCGTCCTATATGACCTGGATGTGGGTCTTCTTTTTCTACATTATCGTTGCATCTTCAATCCCCGTAAATATTCTCCTCCAGCCAAGAGATTATCTGAACTCCTGGCTGCTCTATGCCGGACTTGTATTGGGATTTCTATCCGCAGTTTTTGCATTCAGAGGTTTCGAAGTTCCCGCATTTGCCGGCTTTTCCCCGGTACTTCTGGGGGGCAAGGCTACCCCATTTTGGCCGGCGATCCCCCTTGTCATTGCCTGTGGTTCGCTGTCCGGATTCCACTCACTGGTGGCTTCGGGAACATCTTCAAAGCAGCTTGACAAGGAAACCGACGGCCTTATGATCGGCTACGGCGCCATGTTTCTGGAGGGATTCCTTTCAACAATTGTTATTGTCGCCATTGCCGGTTTCGGTTATACGGCACTCAAGACGGCTGCTGCGGCAAAGGCCATGGAATTCACCCTCAACGCATCCAACTGGGGAGCAACCTTTACAGGCCTCTCCGGGAAATTGGGCCTTTCCAAGGCCAACCTCTTTGTCCAGTCTTATGCTGACATGGCGGCCGCTACATGGCTCTCTTTCATTCCCGGTAAATATGTTAAAGTTCTTGCCGGGATGTGGGTCGCGTCTTTCGCCATGACAACCTTGGACACGACGAATCGTTTGGCCAGATATTGCCTGGCGGAAATGGCCGCACCGTTGAAGGAAAGCGCCGCAGGATTGTACAATTTTTTAGCTAACCGTTGGGCGGCCTCGATTATTCCCGCAGCCATCGGTATCTACCTTGCAGCCAGCGGCAACTGGCTTATTATCTGGGGATCCTTTGGCGCTGCAAACCAGTTGATCGCTTCTATTGCGCTCATGACCGGTGCAGCTTATGTAGCGAAAAAACTGAAATCAGGATTTGCCAATGCTGCGGTGATTCCTGCCTGGTTGCTCTGGATCACCGTAACAGCGGCGATCCTATGGTTCATCATCGTGGTTCAGCCCGGTGCGATCGCTGCAAAACCCGTCCCCGGCTGGACGGTGACGGTGATTCTGGTCGTTATGTTCATTCTGAACTTTGTTTTTGTTTTTGACTTCATTAAATCGAAGTCCTATAAGAAGGCGGGATAAAACGCCTGAATAGGCCATGTTACACTGTATGCCGGTGCACGGTGTTGGCTGCCGTGCCCCGGTTATCTTAAAAATTATAGGACGGATTATGATTTCGTCGATTGTTCAATGGGTTCGTCGCATGTTCGCCGATTTTGACGCAACGCATCGAGAGAAGGCCACAGCACTCACTGTAATGGAGATGGAGGAACTGGAAAATATTTTTGCGCTCCTTGTTTTAGGTTCCTTTGCCGGTTTCCCATCCCCACCGACTTTTATAGCTGTGGAATTGCTTCCTTATATGGAGCGTGAATTACAGATCCTTTCCAAGCGAGCAAAAGAATGTAACGACATGCTGGCCGAAATGTGCGGCACCATTGGGATAGATTAGATGAAAATTCTCTTTTTTACCGGGAAAGGGGGAGTGGGTAAATCGACGATTTCCGCAGCTTCGGCGTGGCAATTGTCCCGAAAGCATCGGGTTCTCATTGTATCACTGGACCCGGCCCACAATCTCGGCGATGTCTTCGGCGTCGTTCTCAGCCATAAAAAAGAGCGATTCACCGATTCCCTCTATCTCAAAGAGGTAAATATGCAGAAGCTGTGCCGGGAATATCTCCAGCGGGAAACCAGGGTGCTTACCGACACCTACCGCTATCTTCAAACAATAAACCTGGATACCTATTTCTCGGTTTTGAAATATTCACCGGGAATTGAGGAATACGCTCTACTGACCAGTATCGAAGAAACCGTCAGGTTCGAAAGAGACTTCGATTACATTGTCTTTGATACGCCGCCCACAGGATTGACCCTCAGGTTCCTTGCACTTCCGTGGATAACCGTGACATGGATCGACCGGCTCATTCAGATCAGACGGGAGATTTTGAAAAAAAGACACACCATTTATCGAATCCGCGGTCTTCTCGATGATAAGGAAACCATCTTAAGCTACGATGAGGATGACGATGATATTCTGAAGCGTCTTAAAACACTCAGAGGGAATTATCAGACCCTATCCTCAGTCCTTCAAGGCAAAGACTGCGGAATCGTCCTCGTTTATAATCCTGATATCCTATCGCTGAAAGAGTCGAAGCGGCTTATCGACGGTCTTCGAGAGCTGAAACTTCCGCTAAGACTCCTGATCAACAATAAAGTCCGGGAAAGATACGGTGCCATGGCTGCTCACGTGGATTCGGTGATGCAGTCTCTCGCACCGGCGGTTCCCATCCAGCGTGTGGCCTTCTCGGAGCGTCTCCTTGACGGGCAAAACAGCACATTGTACAATATTCCGGAAACCATTCTATCTCCGTTTGAAATGAAATAAGGCACAAAAATGGAAAACTATGCGGACATTCTCCACCAACCGATATTTTTTCTTTTTATTGGGTTCAGCTTTCTGCTGACCCTTGGGTATTTCTGGGGACGTCGTTCAAACAGAAGAATCTACCATTCCGCCTTCAACGATCTTGTGGACGTCGTTAAACCTGATGACCAGAATTTTACGAACATCGGCGGTGCCGTCGGGTTCCATGCAAATTTGTTCCTTAGGAAAAAGAGGACACCTTTTTCCCGTGTAGACGCAACCATAACGCTGTTGCCCAGACATTCCTGGCTTTATCTACCCATTTCAAAACTGATACGAAAATATGATCGCCTTTTCATCACCCTCTACCTGAAGAAACCGCCTTCAGAAGAGGCTCATTTGATTGAAAGCAAATACAGCAAATTCATGGGGTCGAAGATCGAGAACGCTCACCTTATGCATCATGAAACCGTCAAATGGGAAAATTTCGATTTTCACCTTTACTACAGCAGCCGGGAGATGCTCGAGAAAATGCGGTCTTTTATTAAAAAAAATCCGGTTCCAGGCATCATCAGGCACATCGCCCTTGTTCCCGAACAGAAAAAAGGATTCATCTTCATGATTCCAAAGCCCGATCAGGTAGCACGCTATTTCGCTCCGATCTATCACTGGCTGCCCTCGGTCGTAAAAGGATAGGCGTCGAAGAAGGAAAGTCGATGGGAACTTTTGGTGACACCGCAACGGTTTACGTATTGATCGCCATCGTGACCATCGGCGCTTTTATCGTCTTTTCTTTTCACTCCGGCAAACGAAAAAACAGAGAAATTTGCACCGCTACCTTTAACGAACTCGTGAAGGTTTTTAAACCCGACGACCAGACCTTCACCAATATCGGAGGGGTTGTCGGACATCATGGCACTTTCTCTTTCAAAGAGCGAAGTTCGGTCTCTCGAATCGATGTTACGCTAACTCTGCTTCCAAGGCAGGCGCCCCTGTATATGCCCATCTCAAAGTTCCTTATGAGAAATGACCGGCTATTTATTTCTGTTTACATGAGATATCCTCCGCCAGGCGAAGGTCACATCATCGAAAAGGGGTATACCGGATTTCGAGGACCTGAAATCACCAACATTTCACGGCTTCATCAGATGGAATTACAGTGGGGCGATTTGGCTTTCTTCCTTTATTACGAACAAGACCGAATGATTGACCGCTTCAGAGAACTTGTCGGGTCCCTGCCGGACCCGGGACCGATCCGGCACATTGCTATTGTCCCTGATCAACGAAAGGGATTTATTTTTATGGGTCTTCAACAAGAACCCATTGAAACATATCTGGCCGCGGTTTATGATTGGTTATTTCGTGTTTTCGAACCATACGAGTAACACTTTGACACTATTATTGTGTTCAGTTTATCAGAGCCGGTTTGAATATTTTTGGAATTTTGGACAGCAAGTTGTCGCTAAGGAGTAGAATTATCCATGTTAGTTATCGGTCATAGAGGTGCGGCGGGGCATGCACCCGAAAATACAATTGAGTCTATAGTTTGTGCAATAGGGATGGGGGTAGACTATGTAGAAATAGATGTACAGCCCACCAGGGACGGGCGACTCGTCGTTTTCCACGACCGAACGATGCGCCGCTTGACAGGGCTGCATGGATATGTTCGGGACTACACCTTTCATGAGTTAACAGAAAAAGCAAATCTTTCTAACAGACAAAAGATTCCAAGCTTTGAAGAGGTTTGCGATTTGGTCTCAAAAAGTAATGTTGGACTCTATGTTGAAATAAAGAGTCCCGGCATTGAATTCCCTATCCTAAAAACACTGGGCAAATATTTTGAAATTTCCAGTTGCCTTATGGGTTCTTTTTATCACCGAAGCATCTTGAAGTTAAAACAGCTGGACCCTACCGTTAAAACAATAGCCCTCATGGTAGGTGTTCCGGTTACTACAAGAAACATTGTTCGCGACTCTCAATGCAATTATCTCGGGTTGGGTATCGGGTCATTGGATGAACAACAGATACAGGAAGTTCGCTCGGAAGGTCGTGGAGTTATCGTTTGGACTGTTGATGAAGTAGATGAGTTACCACTGTTATGCGAATTAGGGATAGATGGAGTGGTTAGCAATTTCCCGGATAGAATAATGCAAAGCTTATCAGAGTCCGAACTTTCAAAATAGAAGTATCTTGGTGGCTATAAAGGAAATCGGTGTCACCCTTTAAATGTGAATTAATGTTTTACAATTGAGCTGCTATGATTTAGTAGAACCCTAATTGAGCGAAAGTCGAGGATGCCTCAGATTCGAGGCATCAAGGGCGAAGCCGTAGTCGTCTACTGCGAGCCCTTGATAACGAAGAAGATGGGGTATCATCGGCTTTCCTGAAAGGTAAACAAAATGGGATTTTTTTATAAATTTATATCTCATTTTTAGAAGAGTTATGAAAATGCATCTGAATTTACTAAGATGCATAATAAATCAAGCACATAAAATATTTTCCCCATTTTGTTTACGATCATTTAGGGTTGTAATTTCAAGGGCTATAATATGACATCAGACGATTTAAGACATTTTTGGGGCAATCACATCAAAATCCAGATTGATGAAAAAGATCTTGATTTCGTAAAAGCAAAGGATATTGCAAAAGAAAATGCAAGGGAATTAGCCACAGATCCAATGTTGTTATCATGGTATAATGGGAAAACTGGAGAATATTTCCCTAAACTTGAGTGCGGTACTTGGGACAGGCCGGTATGGATTATATTTGCAGAATCAAGAGGTGCTGATATTGCAATCAATATTAATGATGGTGAATACATATTTCTTTATCTTTCTCTGATATAAAAAAAATTACGTAATTCCTTGATTTGACTCGGGGCGTCCATGACCCTCGCCCTTACGGGCGGCTATTCAGCCGTCCAATTCCGCTATCCTGCGGAATTGTCCTTGACCGTGCGAAAAATTGCTAATTTCTGCATTGGAAACTTAATTTGTGCCCAATATAGATTTATGGATGGGCACTATTTAACAGTCGCCCATTGGGAAGGAGATACAATTATGAAAAAAATCAATATTGAAGCAAACACTTATGTATACCCAAATCCAGTGACATTGGTGGGCACAGAAGTTGAAGGAAGGGCTAATTTTATGGCTCTTGGCTGGGTGTCCCGGGTTAACGCAAAACCTCCTCTCATAGGAATTGGCGTTAATCGGGTTCATTACACCGCAAAAGGCATCCAGGAAACAAAAACATTCAGCATTAATTATCCGACTGCAGATATGGTTGAAGTTGTCGATTACTGCGGAATTGTATCTGGAAAGAAGGTCGACAAATCAGATGTTTTTGAATTCTTTTACGGATACCTTAAGACTGCTCCTATGATTACAGAATGCTCATTATGTATGGAGTGCAAGCTTATCGATACAGTTGAACTACCCACAAATTACTTTTTCATTGGTGAAATTGTTGCATCTTATACCGAAGAAAAATACCTGACTGATGGTAAGCCCGATATCAAAAAAATGAATCCTTTACTCTTAACAATGCCGGACAATAGCTACTGGACAGTAGGTGAATTTGCTGGAAAGGCATGGAGCATAGGGAAGAAACTTAAAAAATAAATGTGTCATTCAGCCATATAACAAGTTTTTGGAAATATAGAAAAATGACACCCTATAGAAAGCATCGTTTAAAATGGAGCACGAGCCTATTATTGATTTGTTTGACAGCCGTTTCCAGATCTTTGGCACCATGGATGGGTTTTCGCTTGTAAAATGGGCCGTGAAAGTAGAAAATACTTCTTATGTTGATGTTTATCTCCGGCTTTCTCTGGACTTTTTGGATCAGCGCGGGGAGAAAATCATAGCCAGTAAAAAATGGCAATGGTTTTGCAGCGTGTACTCACAAAAGCATCATGCACCTATGGATCGGGGTTGCTGTTATCTATTAAAAGGCGGCACTGTAAAGGAAATCTCAGGAATTGTTAAGACAACGGCTAATGAGGCCGGCCGTTTTGCCGACATCGATTTCCGTATAGACCGTGTCATGCAGATTCAGAAGGAAGTCTCTGATAAGATAGTTTATTAAATGATATGAACTTTCTGGCACATTTAGTCCTTTCCCCCAAGGAAACAGATTTGATATCAGGAAATTTGGCCGCGGATTTTCTGATAGGCTGCGATATAAATCTGATATCGAAAGGTGTGCAAAGCGGTATTGCCATGCACAAATTTGTGGACCAGTTTACCGACAGCCATGCATTGGTCAAAGCGAGCAAAGCAAGAATAAAGGGCCGTTTCCGATTGCTTTCCGGAGTTTTGGTGGATGTGTTTTATGATCATTTTCTTGCCAAGTATTTCGAACAGATTGCCAACCTTTCGCTGGAAGAATTCTGCGAGTATATTTACGAAACTCTGGCAAAGAACATCGCCGAACTGCCGCCCGGGCTGCAAGAGTTTATCCCTATAATGATTCGCGACAATATATTGTTCTCTTACCGGAATTTAGAGGGTGTTCAAACCGCTTTAAACAGAATTAATCGGAGAATTAAAAGGAAATTTTCGGTAGAACTGGCAATACTGACCTTAAGCGACATCTATGAATCTATGGAAAACGATTTTAGAAAATTTTTTCCGTGTTTAATCGAGGCGACCGAACGCTATCGAAAGAATTATCAAACATTTCTAGCCTAATAGAGCGAACAGTCCATATTATTACCCGAATCTTGTATGAAAATTAATGAGGATCTTTAGGTTAATTATTTAAACCGGATTTTTTCGGTAAAAGGATAGGTTATCCTAAAATTGGTGCCGGTTTGGCCGGAGGAGACTGGAAGATTATTGCCGGGATTATCGATCAGGAATTAGACGTTGAGGATCATACCCTGGTTGAATTTTCAACTTAGCGATCGAACCAGTTCCCGGCTGTACTGGAAGGCCCCATCGCGTTCTATCCAATCATCGCCTCGGCGCTCTATAATCCAACCACTGGCATTTTTACCCCCAAAGGGAAGCCGCAAGGGCGTAAAAGTAAAGTCGGGATTATCGTGAACCATGCCAAAGTACGTGTAGAACTTTTTTTTGATTGCTTCCGGCGGTAATCCGAAAAAGGCTAAAAGAAAGCCGTAGCGGGTTTGAAGCAGTTCCGAAGTTGCCTGATATAAATCTTCAAAAGGTTTCAAAAGCAGGAAAGGACCAAAGAGTTCGAGATCGGGAATACTGGCGCTTTCTGTTTCCAGAACCAGGGGATAAACGATTTCACCATCTATTTTACCGGTAATCAAACGGGCTTGTGGGCACTGATCCAGCGCATTTTGTAGGATTCTGCGGGTGCGTTCCACGCGAATCGGTCCGATAAGCGTTTCGGGGTCAAAAGGATTCCCTACCTTCATTTGTTCTACATGGTTAAGTATCTGCGCACGGAGAGCCGGGTAAAGGCTGCTATGGATGTAAGCTTTTTTTAAAGTCGTGCAGTATTGGCCACCATTGATGAACGCCCGGCGGCTGATGAAACGACCGGCTGCTTTGACATCAGCATCTTTCAGTACAATGGCTGCAGGCATTCCTCCCGGTCCGGCAAAAAACAGTTTGTCAAAAGATCGATGTCTGCGGCGATATACTTCTCCCACGGCAGATGCCCCGGAAATAAACAGGACTCGAATTTCTGAATTTTCAATACAACCCAGGCCGAATTCACGGTTGTCCTGGCCGGTAACTGGTTCAAAAGATTCGAAAACGTTGCAAATATTTTTCAATACCTCGGCGGTTCGAGGTGTATGCGAAGAAAAGCTGAACCGCAGGCGATTACCGGTCAAAAGGGCCGATCCACCCAGGCGGGCCAGCATGACGGCTGGGGCATCATAGGGGAAGATGGCGGCAACTGTGCCATAGGGTTGGCCATTGGTTATCAAGGGGATTTCTTCTTGCATGGTTCGCAAATACTGAACCGACAAATCGACTTCAATAGAGGTAATTTTTACGGGAAATCCGGCATCATGAGCAGCGGCTTCCGTCATATCCGATTTGTGGCGCTCAAGAGCATCGGCCAGCCGTCCGATTTCTACCAGTCGCATTTGATATTCATTATTTAATGTCATAGGCTTTCAAATCGATATTGTTTATGAAAAATAGGGGCTAAATCAAGACTCATCCTCATCAAAACAGATTTTACAATTGTGAAATTTTAAAATATCTATAATAGACTTTTACGGATTTTTCTATTTTTTGTACAGTAGTTTTCAAAAATTTGTTTCGATTGAATAAACTGTGTGGCCTTACCCCATTTAGTGGACACACCGAAAAGCTAAATGCTATAAGATAGCAAGGAGGTGTGACCATGAATGGTATAAGTTTCAAGATGCCGCTAATAAAAGAATTGCAATTGAATGGTGTGAAACAAACCATATTGAATATATAGAAAAATATAAGCACATAACAAGCGGCTACACGCAGACCGCAGGGTTCCGCCGCCTGCGACGGCGCTCGTGCGAGGCACAAGTGGTAAAAAATCGATTGCCTCGGATACGGCACTGCGCTTAGGAAAATTTTTTGGCATTTCACCTCATTTTTGGCTAAACCTTCAAACACGATATGATCTTGAAATTACAAAAGATATGCTAAGAGATCGTCTTGACAAAGAGGTGCATGCCTTAAATGTAGGCGCGGCTTAATCTAACTTCCATGGTTATAACTATGGCATGAATTCCGAGTGGGATTTCGCTACACTCAACTTGCAGATGAAAGCCTCCGGCTCGCCCTTTCTCAAGGCGGCCCCCTGATTGATCGGAACCTTATGATGGGCACCCTTTATCATAATGCCCAGAAATTTATGCATGATGCACATTTTTCTGGGCATTTTTTATATTATTCTTCTTCATCAAATTTTCCCGTCTTCTTCAATTCATAAGTTTTGAAAATTTTATTCCTTTCCTCATGATTGTCTGAAATACATTTTAAACCGACAACTTGTGCGTACTTCAGGATCAAAAGACTGATTTGAGATTTTGCTTATTTTAAAAGAGAAGTTCTTTTGGCACGGGTGTTGCTAAAAATTTTGTACCTTTAAAATTCGGGCCATATAATACCGAGGGATGACAATGTTAGAAAAAGCTACGAGTTCAAATCACATGGATTTAAATAGCCGGAAACTCAAATCCGAGATTGAGTACCGGAAGAATCTGCAAGATATTTGCAACAAGATACATGCCGCCGCAAATCTGGACGAGATCCTGGTTGATCTCAAGGATGAAATCACAGGGCTTTTTGAAGCGGAACGGCTGACCGTTTACCTGGTTGACGGCAGAAAGCGGGAGCTTGTATCGAGGTTCAAATCCGGAGACGAAATCGGAGAGATCCGCATTCCCCTGTCCAATAACAGTATATCAGGATGTTCCGCTTTCAAGAAGAAGCTCATAAATATTAAAAATGTTTATGATGATAAGGAACTGGCCGCCATGGATAATGATCTGAAATTCGATAAGAGCTGGGATCAAAAGGCGGGTTTTACCACCCAACAGGTTCTTGCGGTTCCGGTTATATGTAAAAACTATCTGCTCGGCGTGATTCAGCTCATAAACCGCAAAGACGGAGGGTCCTTTTCTAAACTTGATGAACAGTCTGTTACAGAAATGGCCCATATACTGGGGATCGCACTGTACAACCAGAAGCGGATAGCAAAAGCAAGGCCAAACAAATTTGATTATCTTCTGAAAAACCGTATTCTGACTGAAAAAGAACTGGACACGGCGATCGCTGATTCCAGAAGAAGAAGAGAACCTGTTGAAGCGGTTTTAATGTCGGATCTTAAGGTTTCAAAACAGGATATCGGCAACTCCTTAAGTCAATTTTATAACGTACCGTTTGCAAAATATAATGCAAATGCACCGGTTCCCAGTGAACTGCTTGCCGGCCTGAAAGTCCCTTTCATGCGACACTACGCCTGGGTTCCCCTGCGCAAGGAAGATGATAAAATCGTTATTGCCATAGACAATCCTTTCGATCTTCAGAAGGTTGGAGAAATCAAGTCTCTGTTTACAGGCAAATCGATCTGTTTCAATGTCGCGTTAAAACAGGATATACTCAAAATTCTCAGGCGCTTTACCCGAAAAAAAAAAGAACTTGTCTCCATGCAAGAGATACTTTCCCAACTTAAGAGTGAAGAACAAGAGATAGAAGATGAAGAATCTATCCTGTATGAGGAGGACAGCGCCATTGTCCAGCTTGTCAATAAAATTATCATCGATGCCTATGATCGGGGTTCTTCGGATATTCATATCGAACCGTATCCCGAAAAAGAAAAGACCCAGGTGCGGATCCGTGTGGACGGTACATGTATGGTATTCGAGTCGCTCCCTTCCGTGTTTAGAGATAAAATCGTGTCACGTATTAAGATCATGGCCGATCTCGATATTGTGGAACGGCGCAAGCCCCAGGACGGAAAAATCAAATTCAAAAAATACGGCGGTCTTGATATTGAACTCCGGGTGGCAACCATTCCTACCCAGGGGGGAGTGGAAGATGTTGTGATGCGTATTCTGGCCACCGGTAAGACGCTTCCTCTGGATAAAATAGGTTTTTCAACCCGAAACTACAACAATTTTGTCAGCTCAATTACACAGCCATACGGCCTCATCTTTGTATGCGGTCCCACCGGTTCCGGCAAAACATCAACCTTACATTCGGCGCTGTCATATATCAATAATACCGAAACCAAGATCTGGACCGCTGAAGACCCTGTGGAAATCACCCAGAGAGGGTTGAGGCAGGTCCAGGTAAAGCCCAAGATCGGGTTCGACTTTGCCTCCGCCATGCGGGCATTTTTAAGGTCTGACCCGGATGTTATTATGGTGGGTGAGATGCGTGACAGGGAGACAACATCAATAGGAATAGAGGCGTCATTAACCGGGCATCTGGTGTTTTCCACACTGCATACCAACAGCGCACCGGAAAGCATAACCAGGCTTCTTGACATGGGAATGGATCCGTTCAACTTTGCAGACTCTATTCTGTGCGTCCTTGCCCAGCGCCTGGTCCGTACCATGTGTAAAAATTGCAAGGAATCTTATCACCCCTCAAAAAGTGAATATGAGACTCTGGTTCGGGAATACGGATCTTTTGAATGGTTCGAAAAAAATGTTAATATACCTTATACCGATGATTTAGTTCTCTACAGGCCGGTGGGCTGCAACCGATGTTACCATGCCGGATATGCCGGACGGATGGGTCTGCATGAACTGTTGCTGGGGACCGACCCAATGAAAAAACTGATCCAGAACAATTCTCTGATTGGGGTTTTAAGGAATCAGGCCGTAAAAGATGGTATGACGACCCTGAAACAGGACGGAATTGAAAAAATATTTGGTGGAAACTGCGATCTACTGCAGGTTAGGAAGGTTTGTATCAGATGATCGGCTTAACTCAAGGCACCTTTTTGGCTGCTTCCATAAATCTTTTCAACTGTTTTTCATAATAGCTTCTGTTCTTTACTGTCAACCCAAGGGCCTTGATTTCAGATTCAACCGCCTCTTCAAACCGGCCGTTTACAAAATAGCTCTCAGCCAGGGTGTCGAGGATATACGGAGATTCTTCGAGTTCGGCCGCTTTTTCTGCAAGATACAACGCTTTTTGAGGATCACGGAATCTTTCGACGTTACATGTGGCATGAAGCCAGGCGAGGTTGTTCAAAGCATGAGGGTTATCCGGCTTAAGTGCTAATGATTGTTCATACGCTTTTATGGTTTCGGCAAATTTTTCCTGGCTGAAATAAAGGTCACCCAGCGTGCTGTAAAGATTCGGGTTGTCAGGTGTCCTCTCCAGTTCTCTTAGTATTATTTTTTCGAAAAAATGTTTGTTTAATTTCTTTCCGGTTTCACCAAAATTCAAGTTATATCCGACACCTCCGATCAACAGTATCCCCACCAGGTAAACAGCAATGCTTTTTATTATTTTATTGTCATGGCGGGTTATCCAGACTCTGTCCGTTTCACATTTTTTCAAATATTCTATCCGGCTTTTAATGCTGAAATGGTGCCAGTTGGGTTTGTCGTATGGCTCACCGCTTGTTGCTGCAATTTTTTCGAAGCAGGAGATAAGAGGTGCCGCACTGTCGAAAAGGGTGTACACGTAAGTGTCTGCCTGGCGCTCGAAATTACGCATAAAATATCCGAAAATAAAACGGAAGTAGATCAGGAAAAATATAATAATGATGAAGCTGAAAATCGATGATGTTACTGCGGTCTGATCCAGACCGCTATTACTTATAAATCTGTATATGGGTTCCGTGAAGATAATAAAATATACCAGCAGGTCAAAAGTGGCAAAAGAGATCAGCATGTATCCTACAAAAAAGACCAGATAAAAAATAAGATGTTTTTTCTTTATATGCCCGATTTCATGGGCAATGACCGCATCGATCTCCTCGGGTTCGAGGAATCGCAAAAGGTCATTTGTAACAAGTATGTAGCGGAATTTTTTGACCAGCCCCATCACACCGGCGGTTATCATTCTGCCTCCGAATATGGGCCAGTAAAGAATATCAGCATATTCAAGTCTTGCTTTTCGGCACAGGTTTTCGATCCGTTTTCTATAATGACCGGTTTCCAGGGGTTTGCATCTCCAAAATTTCTGGATTACGGCCGGACCTGCAATTGCGATGGCAACAAGAAAAACAATGAAATAGACAATCTGACCCTGGGTGGTGGATAGAAAATGTTTTGGCGACTCAAACGGCAGGGCATTAATAATGTCGGCAACTCCGGAAAGGAGAAGCCAGGGTAAAAGCACGGGTACGGAAAAAGAAATTTGAGACAGAATATATGATCTTCTGGAGAGATCGGAGTTGGAGAGCATCTTATAAGATCCATGGGCACAGGCCCATACAATGGCAAGATAGAATATAAAAAGCCCGAGAAATAAAAGCGCCTGAAAAGTCGGGATAATGGAAAGAAAGTCAATGTCTGCCAAAAAGGATGAAAGGTTCAGGCCGTAAATATCGATGGAAAAGAGCACGATGGCCATTATGGATTGCCGGGTTAGCGTAGAGCTGAATTTATGACTGAGTTGAGCAAATCTTCCCTGAGAAAGCCTCTTTTCTATCCTGTAAAATTGTATCCGGGTGATCCATGCGAAAGCAACAATCAGTCCGATAAACAAAATAAAGGTTTCTATTGAAGTAAAATTGGTATCTTCTGAAGGCTGATAAGTGCTGTATATGAGCAGTACAATGATGAAGTATATGAAATTGCCAAACATAAAAATATTTATTTAAACATGAAAAACCTGATCCGCTGGGCCAGGTCGAAATTAACAAGCTATGCTTTTAATAATAGATATAAGTGCCTAAAGTTTGAAGTGAGCTAAACTGAACTAAAGTTAATGTATGTGCCGTTGGCACTATCAATTTAAATAAAGAATGAGTTACGCTGGCATCCCGCTGTAAACGGGACCCAACCTTAGTCACTTTCAACTTTAGTCACTTTAGTCACTTTTTCTTTGTAATACCTTTCTTTTTCACTATAGATGCAGCCACAATATTGCTGGCGATACATTCCCAACCGTTTTGATTCTTCGACACCCTCTTTCCATCCATCACGAAAATCATGGTAGTAAAATCGTACCCCCACGGCTTTGCCGACCGCTTCGCCGATGGATTTTATCTCGTCGTGTTTCTGAAATTTGCTGTACAGGAGTGTGGTGGTAAAATAATCAAATTTACCCCGCTTTGCCACCAGTGCCGTGGATCTCAAGCGCTCATGGTAGCAGTACGAGCAGCGCCTCGATTCCCTGAAAACAACATTCTGGATAAAACCTTCCAGATCGTAACCTTCCTGATAAATGATCCTAAGATTGATGGTTTCAGCATAAGACTGCAATGTTTCTTTGCGTTTCATACATTCCGTATACGGGTGGATATTGTGTTTATAGAAAAAGCCCATTACATCAAAACCTTGCTTATCAAGGGTTTTTACAGTGGTTATTGCGCACGGAGCGCAGCATATGTGAAGCAGGATCTTCATTCTCTTTTTCCGAAAATAGCGGTTCCGATACGTACAAGGGTCGCCCCCTCCTGGATAGCAACTTCAAAATCACCGGTCATACCCATGGAAAGTTCACTCAAACTTATATTCAACAAACCCTGTTGATCAAGACGGTCTCTCAGACCCCGAAGGACCGCGAAATAGGGCCGAACCTTTTCAGGAGCGTTGAAATAGGGCGGCATGGTCATAAGCCCTTTAACCGACAAATTCTCAAGAAGGCTTATGTCCTTTAGCAGATTGTACGTGTCTTTGACATTTACTCCTGACTTTGAAGCTTCCTCACTGATATTGACCTGTATCAGGACCTCCTGGATTTTATTAATTTTATGTGACTGTTTATCTAATTCACGGGCCAGTTTAAGCGTATCAACGGAATGAATCAGGTCAAAGAGTCTCACGGCGTATTTGGCCTTGTTGGACTGAAGATGTCCGATGAAATGCCACGATACAGGGTAAGTCGCCAGGTCGTTGAACTTTGATCGGGCTTCCTGAACATAGTTTTCTCCAAGAATGGTGGCGCCGGCCTGGATGGCTTGTCTGACCCTGTTTGTCGGAACAGTTTTGCTCACCGCAACAAGACGGACTGTTTCAGGGTCACGGCCGCATGCACGGGCCGCCGTTTCAATACGGTTTTTTACGTTTTGCAATCTTTTTATCAATTTTTAAAATCTTCCTATTTATTTAAAGCCATTATTTATATTGTTTATAGCCAGCACACCTTCCTTTATAAGAAATTCAATGACCTCGCAAACCGGTAGGCCCACAACATTGGTGTAAGAACCGTTGATGCTTTTAACCAGGAAGGTGCCGAGGCCCTGAATGGCGTATGCCCCTGCTTTGTCAAAAGGTTCGGTTGTATGTATATACCACTCAATTTCTGGATCGGTTAGATTTTTAAAAAGAACTTCAGTTTTAATTGTTTCGGAAAATTTTCGGTTTTTCACTTTGCAGCAGATTGAATAACCGGTAAAAACCTGGTGTGTTTGCCCGCTGAGCTGTTTTAACATGGTTCGGGCTTCGGCTATGGAACCGGGCTTGCCAAGTATAGTCTGGTCTTTCAGGACAATGGTATCGGCACCGATAACCCATTTCCCAGGATACTTCTCTGACACGTTATCGGCCTTGGCTTCGGATAGAACCCTGACATAGGTTTCAGGCGAAGATATGGGGATAGATGTCTCATCGATGCTGCTCGGAATTACAGAAAATGAAAGTCCTGCCTGTTCTAACAGATACCGGCGCCTTGGGGAACGGGATGCGAGTATTAATAACGGATCATCATTTGGATTTTTCATGGGGGTTAAGTATCAGAAGAAATGAAGTTTGACAAGCATCAAACATAAAGAGGAATAAACAGTAAATCAGACTTTTTACAAATGCGTCATCAGTATTAATTGATATTAATCTTGATCTCGACCCGACGATTCAGCATTCTCCCAGCTAAAGTCTTGTTTGATCTTCTGGGATTCTCTGATCCCATTCCGAACGTCTTGATTTTTGATGGACTAATCCCCTGACCTACAAAATAGCTTTTCACAAGATTAGCCCTTAATTTTGAAAGATTTTTATTATACATATACTCACCATAAGAATCGGCATACCCTTTGATAATAATCTTTGCATTAGGGTGTCGAGATATGAATGAGCCGATTTGTTTTAATGTTTCAAAGTCTCGATCTGAAAGATCATTTGAATTGTGACTGAAATTGATGATACTCTTTGGAAGGGGAATTGACGGGAGTTCCCAAACTTGCCGGAGTTTATCTATTTTTCTCAGATGGTCATTTTGATCGCGGGCTTCAGAGGAGTTTGAATCCGGGATTTTGTATGATTCTGGAGGTACTATAACACCGTTTTCTTCTTGCCCGGATGAATCAGTGTATTTGGATACAGGGGGTGTTACCGCTATAGATATTTTAGCGGTTTTTTGTGGATTCTGAACAGAAGGGCCAATCTTTTTGTTTAGATTATCTATTTGGGGCACGCTTATTGATGTTAAATTTGTTGGTAAGTTGGAAGCTTGTTTGAAATATCCATTGATATTCGCAATATGCTTTCTAACGATACCAAAATAAAAAAGAATGCTGAGAATAATTAATGATAACACCGAAAAGACGATAGCTTTAACTTGTTTCCCTGATGATTTTATTGCGGGTTTTTCTAAATCTGTTATTTCTATTAACGTTGCCTGTTCTTTTTTATGATCATCAATTCTTTCCACCGGCAAGAGGAGTCCGGTTGCGCATTCTTTTATAATCATAGCATTTATTGTTTTTGTATCTATAACATATCCGGTCAATAACGCATGATCACAAATGATATTGATCAAACGAGGATATCCCTTGGAAAAAGAAAAAATTTCACTGATAGCGCTTGCACTGAAAAAATTTCTTTTATTTCCGGCAACCCTGAGACGGTGCAAAATATATTCTCCTATCTCGGTTTCCTTCAAAGGTTCCAGGTGAAAGTTGATAGCGATTCTCTGTCTTAATGCCCGATTCTTTGTCCCGGTAATAATGTCATTAAATTCATCCTGGCCGATGAAGAACGTACTCAAAAGCTTCATATCCTGCTTTTCTATATTTGACAGGAGTCGTATCTGTTCGAGAAGTTCTTGGTCCAGCCGGTGGGCTTCATCAATTATAAGTAGCACCCTCTTTTTTTGTAAGTAACAATTGTTCAAAAAGTGATTGAAATGGGTTAAAAAAGCCCCTTTGCTAGGGAATTTTTTATTGATATTAAATTCATCAGCAATAATGTTTAAAAAGTCGAGTTTTTCCAGAGCAGGGTTGGTAACGTTAGCCACAATAGTATCATCGCCCAGACGTTCTATTAATGCATTAACAAGTGTGGTTTTTCCTGTACCGGCATCGCCGGTAACAAGGAGGAAGCCCATATTGGATAGAACCCCATATTCTAAAACAGCTAAGGCCTCCTTATGACACTCACCCAGCCAAATAAATTTTGGATCCGTACTTATCTGAAAAGGTTTTTCTTTTAACTTGTAGTGGCTAAGATACATAAATTATTTCATTTTAAAGTTTGAAGTGGCCTAAAGATTTTTTCGGTCTTTTATGATTTCTATAATGGTATCAATACGCTGGTTCATCATTTCGCTTTTTTTACAAGAAAGGAGCAATATCTCGTAAAATGACTTCATTTTAGTATCGAATTTCAGCAAAATATCACCGAATTGTGCAAGTTTTGCACTCATGGATTTAATCTGACTGTGAACATCTTCGGCAGATTTATCGGGTGGCGCAGAAGACCCCTTTTCTCTGAACGCGGTTAACAATTTTTCAAGGTCTTTTTTTTCCCCGTCCGAAAGGCCAACATTTAATTCTGTCTGGTATTCATCCGTCATGTTGTCACCGGCAGTTAGTTCTTTATTTATAATTTTTGCGTTTTTTATGGCAAAAAATATCTAAATTTATTGAGTGTGAAGTGCCTAAAGTGACCTAAAATGCCTAAAGTTAAGGTATTCTGTCAATTTTATCTAAAATAAATAGCCGGAGCGTAGCGACTCCTTTACTTTAGCTCACTTCAAACTTTAGCTCACTTCAAACTTTTCCGGTTTATCCGGGTTAGGATTCATCATGCTTTTTAAATTCTCTGTTAATCATGGCATCTATGGCGGCAATACTTTCATCAACGGTTCTCAAAGATTCGGAAATCTTGCCGGGATGTTCTGAATTGATGCCGGACTTTTTTTTCAACAGGTTGATACTAAGCAACAGAATAATAACAATTGTAAGAAAATTTAACAGGGCCAGCATATATGTCTGAAGATTATAATTATTGCCGATAGAAGGTAGTGATTCAGCCGGTTTTATCTGTTCCTGCTTTGCCGTTTTGCCCGGTGCGCTCTGAGTTGTTATGGGAGAGGCAGGGACCTTGTTTAAGCTTTCTTTGGAGGAATCTTTTGGACGCTTTGGACTTATATCCGATGCAGCGTTTTTCTTTATTTTAAGTTTATTGCCAATCTCTTTTTCCGGAGATTTTATTGAGATAAGTTTTGGTTTGGTCATTTCGGGCTTGCTTGATTCTTTTTCCGGAGATTTTTCCGGGATAACCGTTGGTTGTTTGGTTACAAGCTCGGTTAATTCTTTTTCTGATGATTCCTCCGGCGTAGCTATTGGCTCTTTTGTTTCAGGCTCCTTTGATTCTTTCACTGAAGGCTTGGCATGCAAAGACTCCTCCGGCACAACCTCCTTGGTTGGTGGAGTTATTAAGTATGCATCGATAACAACTCGGTCTGGACCGGAAAGAGAAAACGCATTTAGCTTGAAATAGGAAAAAGAGAGTTTGATACCGGCTGTCAAAAGAGTTCCCTTTTGAATAAACTCAATGGAGCGAACCGACTGGATTTGGGTTTTATTATAAAGAATTTGTCGGGGCAGGACCGTTGTGCTGTCAGGAAACACCACGGTAAATTTTCCCTTACCATCGATTACAGGTTCCTTAAATTTAGCAGGGTTTTGGAATTCAAACACAATTCTTGTAAAATCTGGGTGTTTGGCGGTTCTCAGATATTTAAGGTTGGCGGCCTGAGTCTCTGCAGCTTGGAGCATGAGGAGAACGGCGGTAATCATCAAAAGCCCTGATTTCATATATTTTCTCATGGGGTTATTATACGTCTCGGGAATTATACAACTTGTAGAAACCACAAGTCTTTTAATGACAATCTGTTTATGCAATCGGCATGGAAGAATGGAATAGTGAAACTTTTTTCTATTTCACCAGAACCATTATTCTCTTATTCTCTCCGGGCGCAAGCCCTACAGGCTGGAGGCCAATTGGGACGAACACTCTAACTTTGGTATTAAAAAGCCAAAAAAACTATAAAGGAAAGTGACTTGTGTGTCAAATAAAATTGTCCGCGGAAGTTCAACGCCCGTCCGGTCTGGATTTACATTGTATTATCAGTGGGCGGGTCAATATCATCAATTAATACATCAGAACTTATTGATAAATTACTACTTTTAAGCCAACTCTTTGTTAAAAATTGAATTTTTAACCTGGCGGTGAAATTTGTAAAATCACCGCCAGAGTAATCATCAGAGACAACATGTTACGCGACTTCCTGGTAATCAGCGTCGACCACATCATCGTCCGGTTCAGAAGAAGACGGACCCCATGCGCTCTGGGCAGTGTCTCCACTCTGATGCCCTCCGGTATGGGACGTCTGCTGGTACATGGAAGCCGCCAGCTTATGTGAAGCCTGTGTCAGCACCTCGGTCAGACGCTTGATCTGAGCGGTATCTTCGCTTTCTATCACCCGTTTAAGGTCGTTTAACGCTCCCTCAACCTCGGCTATGGTCGCACTGTCTATCTTATCGCCAAGTTCCCTTATTGATTTTTCAGTTGTATAAATCAATGCATCGGCTGTATTGCGTGCGTCCACAAGTTCCTTTTTATTTCTATCCTCATCGGCATGAAGTTCCGCATCTCTGACCAGCCGGTCGATTTCTTCTTGGGACAAGCCTGAAGAAGCCGTGATGCGGATGGACTGCTGTTTGCCGGTGGCCTGATCCTTGGCCGAGACTTCCACGATACCATTGGCATCGATGTCAAAGGTTACTTCAATCTGCGGCATACCTCTGGGTGCAGGGGGAATGCCTACCAATTCAAAACGACCCAGCGTCTTGTTTCCTAAAGCCATTTCGCGCTCTCCCTGAAGCACATGAATTGAAACTGCCGGCTGGTTATCTTCAGCAGTTGAAAAAATCTGGCTCTTTTTGGTGGGAATGGTTGTATTTTTTTCGATCAGCTTGGTCATAACTCCTCCCAGGGTTTCGATACCCAGTGAAAGCGGAGTAACGTCAAGGAGCAAAACATCTTTAACATCCCCTTTCAAGACGGCTCCCTGAATGGCCGCACCAAGGGCTACAACCTCATCCGGGTTCACCCCTTTGTTTGGTTCTTTGCCAAAAATCTTCTTGACGCGCTCATGTACCGCCGGCATGCGTGTCATGCCGCCCACCAGGATGACCTCATTAACATCACCGGATGACAGGCCGGCGTCCTTCAGTGCCATGTTGCAGGGCCCCTCAAGCTTATCCAAAAGATCACTGACCAAAGCTTCTAACTTGGCCCGAGTTATTTTTATATTCAGATGCTTGGGACCGCTGGCATCGGCGGTGATAAACGGTAAATTCACATCGGTTTCCATAGAAGCGGACAATTCCATTTTAGCCTTTTCAGCAGCTTCTTTGAGTCGCTGCAGGGCCATGGTGTCACTCCTTAAATCAATTCCCTGGTCCTTTTTAAATTCATCGGCCAAATAATCGATGAGTCGAAGATCGAAGTCCTCACCGCCCAAATGGGTATCTCCGTTGGTGGCCTTGACCTCAAAAACACCGTCGCCGATATCAAGTATGGAAACGTCAAATGTGCCGCCGCCCAGATCGAATACGGCAATCTTTTCTTCTGATTTTTTGTCCATACCATAGGCAAGAGATGCTGCCGTCGGTTCATTGATGATCCTTAACACATTAAGGCCGGCTATTTTCCCTCCATCCTTGGTGGCCTGTCTCTGGCTGTCGCTAAAGTAGGCCGGTACGGTAATCACTGCATCGGTTACCGTTTCGCCAAAATATTCTTCTGCGGATTTCTTGATATCAGCCAGGATAAAAGATGAAATTTCCGCCGGGCTATAATGTTTGCCCCGAATATTAATACGAACATCATCATTACTTGCTTTTTCGATTCTGTAAGGAAGAATCTTTACATCCTTTTGCACTTCGGGTGAATCATATTTTCGTCCAATAAGTCGTTTGACGCCAAAGACCGTATTTTCAGGATTGGTAATGGCCTGCCTTTTGGCGATCTGTCCCACCAATCTTTCCCCTTTATCAGATACAGCAACTATTGAAGGTGTGGTTCGACCGCCTTCGCGGTTCGTAATTACTTTGGCCTCGCCACCTTCCATGATCGAAAGGCATGAATTGGTGGTGCCAAGATCTATTCCTATTATTTTGCTCATTTTTTTATTCCTCCGTATATCTAAATACGCTATCCTGTGTTAATACAACACTCCTTTTTCAGAACACCGTCTTTATAATTTGCCTTGATCTTATCAGAATTAACTTCCGCATTTGGATTTTTTTCGGTTTTAAAACTAATACTCGAATTTTTTGCCTGTTGACAAAACATTAAGAATGAAATTGATTTTGTCAATATAATTTAACAAAAAATAATTATATTATTTTTTATATAAATTAATTATAGTAATGAAGCCTTTTGGAGATTCATAACATGGAAAAAGACGGTGGAAAAAAACAGGCTAAGAACATTTCTTTACCCAGGACAATAACATCTGATTTTAAAATAAGGAGCGGAAGTTTTAGTCCGGACAACTTGCGAGACGAATGAAAAACAAAAAAATATGATTTTATTTTTGGATATCCTTATGCGAATTGTTTTTGTTAATCCGAATCCCATGAAACCGCCGGTGACTCCGGTCTCTCTGGACTATCTGGGGAGCGCATGTCGTAATGCCGGAATAGAAATTGATCTGGTTGATTGTTCCGTTGAGCCGGATTGGAGTAGAAAACTCGTGCAGGTTTTGACAGAAAAACCGATCCTGGTCGGTGTTACGGTTCGTAACATAGACGATTCTTATTTCGCCAGCCGGGATTTTTCTCTTGGACGAATCATACCGGTTCTGGAAGAAATTAAAAGATTAACGCAAGCACCGATTTGTCTTGGCGGAGTCGGTTTTTCTATTTTTCCCTCAGAAGCCCTGAAATTTTGTGATGTACCTTATGGCATATGTGGGTGCGGAGAGGAAGGTTTCGTTAAACTGATCGTCGCGCTTTCAGACAACATCGAACTGGAGTCGGTACCGGGACTGGTCTGGATGGAGAATGGAAACTATAGAAAGAACGCGATTTTGCCGGTTGCCTTAGAAAAAATAGATTTAGCCTCCAGATCTCTGATCGACAATGTATATTATTTCGATAACGGCGGGCAGGTAGGGTTCGAGACCAAACGCGGGTGTTCCTTGGATTGCGTCTATTGCCCGGAGCCGCTGATAAAGGGTAAACAGGTAAGCGTGCGAAATCCACGAAATGTTGTGACGAAATTAACTAATCTTTATATGCGTGGGATCACGGTTTTTCATACCTGTGACAGCGAGTTTAATTGTCCCTATTCCCATGCTGTTCTGGTATCCAAAGCCATCATTGAATCAGGTCTGGGAAATAAAATTAAATGGTATGCATATTGTTCCCCTGAGTATTTTACCGAAGAGCTGGCATATGTGATGCGTCACGCCGGATGTGTGGGAATCGACTTCGGGGCCGACCATGGAGATGACAAAATGCTTCGCAGACTCGGCCATGGATATACATCAGATGATTTGATTCGAATTCGGGAAATTTGCCTTAAACATAATATCATTTGCATGTTCGATTTGCTCCTTGGGTCTCCCGGTGAAACCAAAGAATCCATTGAAACAACGATTCGTTTAATGAAAAAGATCAAGCCGGAACGTGTGGGCATCAGTCTCGGGGTGAGGCTTTATCCAATTACACGGCTGGGAAGGGAAATCTTAGAGACATCAAAAGGAACCTTATCGGAAAATCCCAGTCTCTTTGGAGACCTGGAAGATAATCAATCTTTTCTTCGCCCGGTTTATTACTGTGATGCAAATTTGGGTGAAGATGTGGAAGACTGGTTGCATGGTATGGTTGGTGATGACCCGAGATTTCTTCTTGGACGTCGGACAGACGTGAATCTAAATTACAATTATAATGATAATCCGGAACTGACTGAGGCGATCAAACGCGGCCATCGCGGTGCATATTGGGATATCCTCCGCCGGCTATCTGATGGAATCCCGCCTTTATAAGAAATCCCATATGATACCGTCAAAACACCCTGAACAGTGTTCGGGAAAAGTTCTGAAATATTTCAACTAGATCTTTCCTTTATATTCAGATAATGTTAAAATAAAATTTATAGGAAACAACTTAGAAACATTTTAATTAAACGTCTCGGTAGTTCTATCCTGCTATAAGTAGAATAAATCAAGTAACTTATTGAGGAACGGTCTTTTGTAACCACATCGCTTGTGCTTAAAACGGCAGGCGGCCGGGCGAACGAACTTGTAAAGGATTGTATGAAAAAATTAATGAAAGAAAATCGGAATGACCAACCTGCTCAATTTAATGGGCTTAGTGAAAAAGAAATAAACACACTATACGGGCTGGCGCCTATTAAAAAGTTACAACCTGATGATATCTTGATAAAAAAGGGTGATATCGACCAGACGATTTATGTAATTCTGAGCGGAAAGATAAGAATTGTCAAAGAGGATGACAGACAGACCAAAAAGGGGGTCTTTTTACACCAAGGTGAATGGGTTGGTGGAATTGACTTTCTTCGGCAAGTTCCATATGCGGCATCTGCCGTAGCTGCTGAACCGTCCAGCGTTATGGCTGTGAATGGAAAAACATTGGATGCCCTTGAAGCGAAAACCCAACTGTTCTTCTTTAAGCATTTAAATAATCTTGCTATAGAAGAAATCCGGCGGCTTGAGAAAAAGGAGAAGAAACTTGCCGACAATAACATTAAACTGATAAAGGACATTTATCGGGAGCGTACTAAATGCATAACCGATGTTCAACACTCGGAAATGATTCAAAATTTTTTGAAGAAAGTCCCCAAATTGCCGGTTTTCGCTACGACTCTGGCTAATGATTTGATGGGCGATCTAATCTCGTCCAAGGAAGTTTCCGAACAGATAGCCAAAGATCCTTCTCTGGTGGGTATTGTTTTAAAAACAATCAATTCAGCCTATTACGGATTTCAGAAAAAGATTTCCGATATTCACCACGCTACGGTTTTGCTCGGTTTTAACCAGTTGTACCAGTTGGTTCTTGGCGAAGGTGTTCGCCGAACTATGCCGGATATTCCGAGTTTTCAGGAATTACATTCCCATTGCGTGGCCATGTCGCACATTTCCTTCGCACTTTCTCAAGAAACACGAATCGGTAAACCGGTACAGTTGGCCACCATCGGATTAATGCACAATCTTGGCCAAATCGTCATTCTTTTGCTAAAAAAACAGAATCCTAAATTGGCAATGTTTATTGACAGCCTGGATCGGGCTCAGATCGGAGGGCTTTTATTAAAGTCATGGAATCTGCCGGATGTTGTCTGGAAAAGTATTGAATTCCAGTTCTTCCCCGAATTTTCACCCCCGAACAATATACCGGAGGAAATACGAGATAATGTCAACGTTCTTTATATTTCCCACCTTTGCTATGAGATATATCAGGGCAAGTCTGAGAAGGAATTACCGACTACCTTTCTGGATGAGTATAAGCAATTGTTGAACCTAAAAAAATACTCAGTGGTTGATATCGCATATAGGATTGTGCTTCCAAGTTTGGATAAAAAAATCAACTCGTTGCCGGTAGCATTAAGACAACTTATAAGGAAACAGACAACACCCTAATTCCCGAACAATTACAACTAAAATTAACGCGGTATTTTCTCTGTGGGAATTTATTTTAATTCACCCATTAAACCTTTACTTTGCGACCCTTTTAGGGTCACCACAAGCCACCCTTTTTAGGGGTGGTCGACAATCTTTAAGAGGGTTCCTATGGGGAAACCTGATCAAATTAAAAGGAACAATTTAAAGCGCAAAGGCCTTACTTAACTTAAATTGAGCAGGCCTGAAATAATGGCTTTCAGAGAATTGTGTTGGCAAGTTTGCATGAAAGGGGAACACATGGAAAAGAAACCGACAACGGAGAATGCAGAACCTAATATGCTTAACATCAGCCTCCAGAAAGAGTTGATTAAAAGAGTAAAGGTTTTTTGTGCTGAAAAGGAAATAACTGTCCAGGATTTTGTGACCGATGCCATAATAGAAAAATTAGAACTTGTTTACAAAGAAAGGAGAAAAAAAAGCAGACTATAGCCCGCGGATTAAGACCGAACGCCATGCATCGTGAATTGTCATACCTGATGTGGTAGAATTTTTAAAAACAGCGGAAGGTTTGTCCATGTATTGATCATTGGAAAATAATTCATTTTGATCGTTCAGCTTTTTTGACTTTTGCGAATCGTTATCATATCTACTGTCATATCCCAACCCAGTGCGACCAGAACTCCACATGATATTCCACAAAAAAGGATTAAGGAATAAAACGGGAAGAAATGAGTAAACGCAGCAAACATGGCAAAATAGATTAATAATTTCATAATTTATTACCTCCTGTAAGAAAAAAGCCCATCCTCTTTAACGCTTATGTTTATCTGGTATCGGTACAACCTCGGGAGAACTTTAAACCTAAATTAAACCGCTCCGGGTTTAGAAACCAGAGTGGCTCAAAATGAATCTGCATAACACAGACTATTTATTTTTTGCCCTTTTTGGCCATGCGAGCCTTACGTTCAGCCTTACGAGCTTTATGCATGGCGTGAGTTGCAGCCCTATGGCACTTCTTTAGCTCTTTAATTGCTTTGGAAAGCTCCGTTCGCTTTTACTGAACTCTATCGTGATCTGAGTGTTCCTAAAGAAAAAAGCCCATTCTCTCAAAGAAAGAATGGGCTTAAATGTTTGCTTGTTTATCGGTTGGGCAACCCCGCTACCCATCATTCCCGGGCCGGAGGCTTTGCGTCCCACTCTTTCGAGAAGTTTGCCTTTTTCACAACTATGTTTTAATATGATTTATATTAGTATTTTATTTTATGCAGAAAAAAATGTCAAGTTTATAATCTATTTTAAATTATGAAAATTTGAAAGCCTAAAACTGCTTGATTTATACACGAAAATTACTATAACTTAAACTGAGCGTTTCAAATTTTAAAAGGGGATTAAATATCTTTTATTTTTAATGAATTAAATTGATTTATATTTTTAAAATTTGAAACCCTGCGGGATTGCCGATCTTACCGCATCTACTGCGTCAGATGCCGTCCCGCATAGGTGACTATAGCGGAACGACATCTTCTCCCGAAGAGCGGGATTTCGCTACGCTCAACTTGCGTATCTGCATACCCTGTGAAATGCCAAGCCTATTTCACTGGGGCGGCAACCACGCCAGGCGGGCAAGCCTCGACAATCGCTCAATTTAAGTATAATTTTTTTAAATGGCAATCAGAAGGTTTTGATAACCAAGATGAGGCATTTATAAGCAAAAAGATAAAACAAGGAGGTTTAGCATGAAAAAATGGATTATTTTAGGTGGCGGCGCCCTTGTTGCCATCATCATAATTGTGCTGGTTGTTGGGGTATCCAACCTTGGGCCCATGATTAAGAAAACGGTCAACACTTACGGCCCTAAAATCACACGGACCCAGGTAAGATTGGGGGATGTTAGGGTTTCGATTTTATCTGCAGAGGCCAAACTCAAGGACTTCTTTTTGGGAAATCCAAAGGGATTCAAGTCTCCACAGGCCATGAGTGTGGGCTCCATCCATCTAAATGTAGATGAAAAGTCGCTTACCAAAGATACGATTATTATTGATAAAATTGAGGTGATTGCCCCTGAAATAACCTATGAAAAGATTCGGGGCACAGACAATTTTCAAACTATTCTGAACAATGTGAAAAAAGCGATCGGCGCGGACGAGACCACTGAAAAGCCTGCCGAAAAAAGGGAGAGGGATGAGGGGAAGAAAATCCTGATCAAAAATTTCATTGTTAGAGACGGAAAGGTAAACTTAGCCATGGCCGTCCTTGCTGAAAAGACATTAAATGCCAATTTGCCTGACATCCACCTCAAGAATGTGGGTCAGAAAAAAGGCGGTGCATCTCCTGCAGAAGCATTTAAAGAGATATTTGCTGCCCTGTACGCAAAGATCACGTCGCCGGCAGTAACCGATGTTTTTAACGAAGGACTCAAGAAGTTGGCTACTGAAACTAAGGCGACGACCGAAAAAGCAAAAAAGCAAGTGGAAGACGCCGGCGAAATCGCCAAAGAGAGAATGAAGACAACAACCGACAAGGTCAAGGGTATGTTTGGGAAATAAAGCTCCCCGCAGCTCCGCCGGGCGGGATCTCCGCTCCGCGTATTATTCTTTTTTTAGGAGATAATTGGTTTTAATTTGTTTAAGAAATGTATAGAAGTCATCGATGTGTCGCTTTAAGATACCGTAAAATGGATTTAGGCATAATATTTTCTTTATAAAGCATTTATGCATTCTGAGCGGAGCTGATCAAGAAACGGTTTGAAATCAAAATACATTCCCTTCAAAGCGATTTCAAACCCCAATCTTTTTTCCCTGTCAGTTTCAACAAGACATACACCTGAAGTGATTATTGTATAAGCCATTTCCAGAGAAGCGGTATTCAAGATAGTTATGTCGGTTTCACATTCTAAATCTAATGCCGCACGGGTTGCTGCCATATATGCAGGTGCCAATGAGGCAACCGGATCGTCTTTGTATGCCGATTCGTCCAAAAGCAATGCAATATCGATATCCGCAGGATCTTTTTCATGTCTTTTTACGCTGGACCCGAAAAGATAAATTGCTATAATTGCAGAGTCTGACAAAATTTCTTTAAAGTGTTTACGGATTTTTAGCTGTAATGTTGCTGGGTCGTGATTTACCATATTTGTATTCCAGGTGAAATAATGAAAGGATAACCTTCTAATATTCTATAAAATATACGATTCATAAAACCTGGATGTCAAGTCGTAATTTATTTTGAATAAATTTTTTGTTTGATATTCGGATGTTAAGTTCCACTCAAGTAACTTCTCAATAAATTATGGAGCCAACTGGTGATAAAATGTAACATGTCTTGCTGTTTGAGCAGGTTAGTGAGCCTTAAGAAAAAACAGCAAATAAGATAATTCATCTTTTAAACATATGATGGTGCGTTTAAACAATTGGTATTAAAGGATTGTCTACTGTTTTTTCTTTAGGCCCTCTTAAATGCGAGTTCCATTGCAAATGACTATACCGTGTGGAGTGAATTTTGAAACTGAAAGGAGATGAATGATGGGCAGAGAGACGAGATTGTTTCTAGAATCAGGCACAATCCCCATTTTCGGGCATCAGTCTATCGGTTAAACGCGGTGAAAAAATCTGTTTATCCAACGATTACAGCATTACCGATTTGTTAAAACTGTAAAACTGTGGAGCGTCCCCAATACCCCCCAATACCCCCACTGAGTATACCGCAGTTAACTCATTCCTTCATCCCCAAAGGGGTTGCACTTATGATTTGAATTCACAGTCCTTAAACCTTCAATTTTGCACCCAAAATGGTATGTTTAAGACCAAAAGACGGCTGTTTTTAGAGCTCTTTTTACAAATTATCAGACACTTAGCGTGGTCCGACCCCCTTAGCCCTTATCTGAGTGTTCCTAAAGAAAAAAGCCCATTCTCTCAAAGAAAGAATGGACTTTAATGTTTGCTTGTCTATTGGTCGGGCAACCCCGCTACCCATATTTCCCGGGCCGGAGGCTTTGCGTCCCACTCTTTCGAGAAGTTTGCCTTTTTCACAACTATGTTTTATATTATTTATATAAGTATTTTATTTTATGCAGAAAAAAAAGTCAAGTTTATAATCTATTTTAAATTATGAAAATTTGAAAGCCTAAAACTGCTTGATTTATACACGAAAATTACTATAACTTAAACTGAGCGTTTCAAATTTTAAAAGGGGATTAAAGATCTTTTATTT
>Ga0315545_1000448_pt1 | contig 43475 bp, 45 predicted proteins | sample SalMarSW160210MG_FD_203096 | JGI IMG/M metagenome (GOLD analysis project Ga0315545, IMG submission 203096) | Salt marsh sediment microbial communities from the Plum Island Ecosystem LTER, Massachusetts, United States - Salt Marsh Sediment SW1602-10 ...
TATTGTGCAAAGAGATTCTTGTGATGATTATATTGTTATGGGATTATCTGATGATACTAATGCTCATGGAGAATTAGCTGACCAAGGAAATTATGGTTGGGTTTTATGTTGTGATTTTGGTGATGGAGTTACAAGTTGTTCTGACACAAATAAAATAATTAGTCTATCTTCTGAAACAAATGCTCATGCTGAAATTCCTTATCCTTCTCAAGGTTCTAATTATGATATTCCTGTTTGTTATGATGGGTTAAAATGTGTAAACATAATAGAAAGCTGTGAAGATACTATAAATCCTGATACTGGAAAGATTGAATATCCTATGGAAATATTGTCTTTATCTTCGTGGACTAATGCCCATATTGGAAGATTTGCAGATTATCCAACTAAAGTTTGTTGTAATAAAATTGAATGTAGAACAGGTGAAGTAGGTTCTTGTAGTGATTATTATGAAGAAGAATGTAATTATGACCCTTGTGGTGTTGCAGATGATAGTGTTGCTGAAAATACAGAAGGAGAAATAAATTGTGAAGAAGGATATATTTGTAATTGTGAATTTATAGAAGGAGGTGAATTTATAAAAGGAGAGTGTGTTCCTACTTGGGAAGAGATTGACCAACCTACTTGTGGTGATGGGGAAGTTGACCCTGGTGAAGATTGTGATGGAGATAATTTTGGAGATATAACAGGATGTAATTCTTTAGGTTATGAAGGTGGTGATTTAGAATGTACTCAAGAATGTAAATATGACCTTAGTCAATGTACTGGCGGTAATGAAGAAGGAGAATGTGGTGATGGTGAAATTAATAATTTTCCATATGAAACTTGTGATGGTGAAGAATTAAATGATAAAACATGTTCGGATTTTGGTTTGTCTGGCGATGGACTTGCATGTTATTCAGCAGGTAGTTCTAATAATTGTACTTTTGATACAAGTGGATGTGAAATTGGAGAAGGAGGAAATCCTTCAAAGATAGGAAAATGTTCTTATGATGAAAATACTGATGATGATTGTGAAGATAAATTCTTGACTTATTCCTGGACTGCAACCTGGACATGGGCTGATGAAAATACTGGTAAATCACCTCCATGTGAAGAAGATTATATATCAGACGGAAGTTTATGTTATTATGATCCTAATGGAGCAAAAGCAAAATGTGTAGATGGAAGCAATACTGTTCCATGCCCTGCACAAATTCAACTTCCATTTTTTGGAAAGTATAGTGTGGTAATGATAATTGGTTTAATTATATTTATTTATGTATTTATGAAATGGAAAGAAAATAAAAAGAATTCTAAAAAGAAAAGGAAGAAGAAATAATTAGAAAATTTACTTTTTCTTTTTTGCTAATAAAATTATTAAATTATGTTTATGGGGTAAAAGATTATTATGTTCTTCAATATCTGTTTCAAATTCTTCACATTTAATATCCCAATCAGGATAAAATCTTTTTAATTCTTTTAATGAAGGATAAAAATGGTTCTGCCTTGTTCTTGGCTCATTATTTGACATGCAAAGAATAAAATTATATCCCCCTGCAACAACACCATCTTTCATCTTTTGTATAATTTTTATAGCATCTTCTTTTGGAAGGAAATGTAAAACCATAGAAGAAATAATTAAATCAAATTTATCTTTAATATTAAAATCCCTTATATCTTTTTGAATAAAATTTATAGTTTTAGGAAGGAATTCTCTTAAATCTTTTTTATCAACTCCTATAATCTCACAATTTTTATTTAGAAATCTTTTCAAAATTCCTCCTTTGCCACAACCTAAATCTAAAATCTTTTTAGGTTTTATCTCTTTTAAATATTCTTTAATTTTATTTCTTGTATTCATACCTAGATTAAAGAGCATTAATAATTAAAGATTTCTATATTACTAAAAATAACATTTATAAAATAAAAACCCTACTTAGTTTAATGAAAAGAGGATTTGTATTTTTATTAATATTCTTAATACTAATCACAAGCATAAACACTACTTTAAGTTTTGATGCTGATGAAAATGTTGGTAATTTAAGCCATTCAATACAAGAATTTTATGGACCCTCTGAGAATATTAAAGGATGGATAAATATTAGTTTAGAAGATGAACCTGTAAATTCTTTATTTGAAGGTGGTGAAGGAGATCCAATAAGTTTAATTGATTTATTAGAAACAAAAATAAATAAAGATTTTAATTATAAATGTAACCCTTTAAGTTGTGGAGCAACTTATTCTGCAGATGAACCGAGAGAGACAAAAACATTTGATTTAGATAAAGATGATTCTGTAATTTTAGGTTTTAGATTTGAAGGAAATATTACATCTATTACTTCTGTGGATTTTGATATTGAAAGTGATGTTAGTTCATCCTGTTATAATCAAATATATATTGACCTTTTCAATGACGGAAAAATAAATATTGTTAACAATAAATCTTTATATGCTCCGCAATGTGATGATGTTCTTAAAAAATATGGATGTTTTAACAGCAGTAAAACACCAGGTACAGGGAGTATAAGTGCAAAGTATTATTGTCAAAGAATTAGATTAACTGAATCTCCTGGATTTTGGTTGGGTGCATGGGTAAGGGAAGATACAGCAGGAACCAAAAAATTGACAATGGAACTTTATAGTAAGTCAGGGGTAGCTCTTAAAAACTGCATATTACCAAAAGATGAGATTCCAGAAAATGGAGGAGAAGTAGTTTGTGATATAAATTATTCTGTTATAAAATCAGATGATTATTATGTATGTATTTATTCTAATGAGGGAAGCGGAGATTATAGAATAAAAGGATATTCTGATTCAAATGGCTGTGGGTTTGAGGGGGTTCCTACAGGAAGCAATCCTGAAATTGCGGCTTATAATATTTCTGCTGAAGGAAAAAGGTTTGCTGCTATAAAAACATTAGATATTTCAAATTCTTTACCTAATGAAGATGAAACTATTGCAGACAAAGTTCATGATTATCTTACAAGCACTTATGGAATACAAGAAGGTCATGTAGATTGTTCTCCAGAATGTGTAGTTCCTGTAAAATTTATTTCAGGGAAAGACCAGAATTTGATAACTAATAATTTAACGATTATATATAATAAAGTTGGATTGAGCGGGGCTCATGAAAATAATTTTTATAATATTTCTGAAGAAAGCATTGCTAAGATAAATGCAGATTTTCAAAAATTATATTTAGATGAAGGGAATTTTTCTGTGCCAGATGATTTTGGAGATTACACTTTTACATTGGATTTGGGAGGGGAAGAAATTTTTGAAGAAGAAGTCGATGTTGAAAGAGTTCCTGAAATTAAGAATTTAAAACCAAGAACAACTGCAGCAGCATATCCTACTGGATTTGAAGTTACTGTTGAATCTGAAAGCAATATAACTGAATATGAATGGGATTTTGGAGATAATGATACTCAGACAACTTCTATAAATAAAGTAACTCATACTTATAATTCTATAGGAGATTATGAATTAAAAGTTAAGATAATAGATTTAAATCAACGAAGTTCTGAAAAAATATTTGATATAAGTGTGGGGTCACCAAAAGAAATAATAAATAAAATTCTTAAAAAAATGTTAGGTGATTTGAGTAATATAAAAGAACAAATTGAGGAATTCCCTACATTTTATCAAGATAGTTTAGAACCTCTATTAGATACTGATTCACTTGAAGATAAATTAGAAGAGATTCAACAAGCAAATGCAAGTGCAAGTGATGAAGAAGATTATAGTTCTATTTTAGCTGAACTATTAAAGTTAAATATTCCTGAATCACTCTCCACAAGTATAAGTGCTGATTCAATTTCATATTATCCTGATGAAAATAATATAAATTTAGATATCTTGAAAACAATTGGTGGAGGAGATTATGATACAAGTGATGAGGACAAGTATATTGAAGCCATTTTTGGATGGAATCAGGAAAATATGGAGACAAAAATTACTTTTAATGAACTATCTGCTGAATATGAAGATGTTGAAGAGCCTATTTTAAAAATATTTGAATTAAATATAAATAAAAAAAATGATACATCTAATCCTTATTTAATTCTTAGGGAACTTGATGATCTTAAATTCAAAGAGGATTATTCAGAAAAATCAGAATCAGGATATGTATATATACATTTAGATGAGCCTCAAACAACAATTACTTTTTCAACAACAGAAGATGTTTCTTTTACTGACTTGCCTCTTTTTATTTCTCCTGCAATCAATGAATTATCTATAATGAAAGGACCTAATGAGAAGAATGAACAGTTGTTGAAATTAGCTATTTTTATTTTAATTTTATTTTTATTAGCAATTATTGGTATTGTTTCATATATAATTTTACAGGAATGGTATAAAAAGAAATATGAAAATTATTTATTTAAAAATAGAAATGATTTATATAATTTAATTTCATATGTTCAAAGTTCTAAAAAAGAAGGTCTTGAAGATAAAGAAATTATTTCAAAATTGAAAAAATCTGGATGGAAATATGAACAAATAAATTATGTAATAAAAAAATATGCTGGTAAAAGAATTGGCATGCCTGAAATTCCAATAGGAAAGATTTTTAGTAAATTCAAAAAGAAAAAAAGTATTCCTCCTGGAAAACTTCCAAAGCAATTTCCTTCTAAAAAATTTTCAGGTTCTAATTTAAATAAAAAAAGTTTTTTTAAAATATAATTATTATCACTGAAATATTTATAAACTAATAAGATAAATTTATAATATGGCAATAAAAATTCTAAAAAATTTTTTCAAGAGGATTTTTTCTAATCTTTTTAGACATAAAAAAGATATAAAATTAGGTTTTTACGGACCTCCAAATGCTGGAAAGACAAGCCTGGCAAACAGAATTTGTAAAGATTTTACTGGAGAAGAAATTGGAAGTGTTAGCAAAGTTCCTCATGAAACAAGAAATGTGCAATTCAAAGAAAAGGTTGAAATAGAATACAAAGGAAAGAAAATGGTTTTTAAGATGATAGATACTCCTGGAATTGCTACAAAAATAGATTATGAAAATTTTTTGAAGTATAAGATGAAAAAGAAAGATGCAAAAAATCGGGCGAAAGAAGCGACACAAGGAGTGATTGAAAGTATCAAATGGCTTGATGATATGAATATTGTAGTTGTTGTTTTGGATGCTACTGAAAATCCTTATAATCAAGTAAATATTACAATAATAGGAAATTTGGTTGCGCGAAAAATTCCTGTTTTAATTGTTGCAAATAAAGTTGATTTGAAAAAAGCAGATGTTAAGAGAATTGAGTCTGCATTTCCTGAATATGAAGTAGTTGGAATAAGTGCAAAATATGGTAAGAATTTAGAAGAATTTTATGAATCAATTTTTAAATTATCAAAAAAGGTTTAGTAAAAGTTAAAAACTAAAAAGTTTTATTAAATAGATAAAAGATGGTGAAAAAAAGAAAAAATTTAGGAAAAATAAAAGGATTTTCTATCCAGTTTTTACCATATTCGGAGATTCGTGATTTAGATAGTGATAGAAGGATTAGAAAAATTTTAAATGTTGTTTTAGGAAATATTATTTTGATTTTGCAAGGAAAGCTGAGAGCTGAAGAAGAAACAAGACTTATTGGAGATACAATGGCAATGATTGGACATGTTAAGGATTTCAAAGGAATTGAACTTGCAGTTATTTCTGGAAATAAAAATGATAGCATCTGGGGGAAGATGAAAAAAGGAATTGCAAATGCCCTTGCTGGAGGAGATTTAGGAGCAATAACAATTATTGGACCTGCAACAATAGTTAAAGAAATAAAACGTAACCCGAAAAAAATTGAGTTGTTATTGAATAGATAAATATTTATAAAATAAAAAAATATTAATTAATATGGGAGGAAATTTAGGTAAAAAAGTAAAAAAAGATTCCTATTATATTAAAGCAATAGGAGAAGTTGCACAACAAATTCATAAATTTTTAGAAAAAGTAAATAAAGAATATAAACATCTTTTAACTCAATCACGTAAATTAGATTTTTCTAATTGTGGAAATGGAGATTTAGGTCCTGCTTATGGAATATCTATGTCTCGTGAACTTCAAAAATTTTATGGGCCTTCATATGGAAGAGAAAGAGGTTGTTAAAATATAATAATCCTTAAAAAGAATTTCAATTTTTTATTTTAATGATGCAAAATTATATTGGGGTAACTGGAATTTCAAATATCTCTGATTGTGAAATAACCATACGGAATTTCCAAGATGCAGGAATTAATTTAGAGTCTCATCACATCCCTATGATTGGTTTTTTGGTTATTCCAAAAACTTTAGAAGGAATCCCACCAAATGAAGGGAAGATTCCTCATCAAAGATATCCTCCTGTAAGTTCTATTAAATATATTATGGAATATTCTAAAAATTATGCATTAAACATGATTCACTTTGGAGCAAAAAGGGATTCTAAAATTGGGGAACATATTATTAATCTATTTAACAAAACAGGAATTTACAAAAAGAAACTTTGTCGAGCGTTACAATTAAATGTCGAATGGCCAGAAGAAAGAGAATTAGAAGAAATATTAAATAGTTTTCCAGAGATGTCTATTGTTTTGCAGATTCCTAAGACTATTTTACAGAATGAAGAGAATGAGAGCATTACAAAAAAATTGAAAAATTATGGCTCTTTAATTCATGGAGCATTAATAGATCCTTCTGGAGGAAAAGGGAAAAAATTTAATCTGGATCAGGTCGTGGATCTTTATCAAGAGATAAAAAAGATGGATTCTAAGTTAATCGTTGGGTTTGCAGGCGGATTGAATGGAACAACTGTTGGAGAAAAAATAACACAAATCAAAAGCAGAATAAATAGTTCTAATTTCTCAATTGATGCAGAAGAAGGATTAAGAGTGCATGCAAAAAAAGATGGCAATACTTTAATAGATATGCTTGAACCAAATTTAGTCAAAGATTATATTAATTCGGCAAGTAAATCTTTTAACTAAAATATTATTAAAATAACCAATAATTTTATTAATACTTAACTTTTTCTTTTATTATGCCACATCAATGCGTTAAATGTTCACATATAATTCCAGTAGGAAGCAAAGAATTATTAGAAGGATGCAGTAAATGTGGAGGGCACTTTTTCTTTTATATAAGAGATGAACAATTACAAAAGATAAAAGAGACACCTATTGAAATTCCTAAAGAAGATAAAGAAATAATTGAGAAAGACATTCGAGAAATGGCAGGAATTGTGGATGATGATGCTCCTGTGATTTTGGATTTTGAATCTGTCAGAGTTACTGGTTCTGGAAAATTTGAAATTGATATTGTAAATTTATTTAATAAAAATCGGCCTTTGATTTACAAATTAGATGAAGGAAAATATATAATTGATTTGGCTTCAACACTTAATCAAAATGTAAAAAATTTAGATGAGATTAAGAATCCTGAGAGTAAAGATTAAATAATTTTGAATTTGTAATAATATAATATTATGTTAGGATATACTCAACCAAATAATAATATTTATATCTTTTTTGAAGATGATGAAATAGAAAAGTTAGAACAAAAAAAGATTCGAGGAATTTATTTTAATTTAAATGATCTTAGAAAAAAAGGATTATTAGAAGTATCAATTAACAATCAAATTGAATTAAAACGAATGAACACTTCTGTAAATAAAGATTCTAAAGGATTTGTAAATTTGTTGCAGGTTGAAATTAGGTCTATAGTATATAAAGAAATTAAAAAAGATGGATTATATGAAGAACATGAAAGTTTTCGCCATATTTGTTTTAGAGATGCTAATACTCTAGATTTTTATGATAAAAGTAATTATAATCAATTAAAATACTGGGAAAACTTAGATTTTATTAAAACAAAATTTCAATAAAAATATAAACTCTTTTCTTAATATCATATTATGAAAACAAACAAAATTGATTCTGTTTTAAAACAGGTTCTTGATAAAATTGAACCTCCTAAAGAAGATTTAGATATAATTAAAAATTCTCTTAAAGATTTTCTTGAGAAAGTTGAAAAAAAAATTAAAAAATTGAAAATAGATTGTGAGATCTTTGTTGGTGGAAGTTTTGCAAAAGATACCATGATAAAGAAAAATTATTATGATGCAGATATTTTTATTAGATTTGACAAAAAATATAAAGATGAGGAGATTTCAAAATTAACTGAAAAAATTTTAAAAGAATTTGTAAATGTCTCTGTTGTTCATGGTTCAAGAGATTATTTTCAAATAAAGGTAAGCCCTTCTTTTTTTATTGAAGTTGTTCCTGTTATAAAAGTGAAAAATCCAAAAGAATCAAAGAATATCACAGATTTATCATATTCACATGTTAAATATATCAAGAAGAGAATAAAATCTAAAAAGACTTTGAATGAAATAAAAATTGCAAAAGTTTTTTGTTATGCAAATCATTGTTATGGTGCTGAGTCTTATATTAAAGGATTCTCAGGTTATGGTTTAGAATTATTAATTTATTATTATGGAAATTTTTTGAAATTTGTAAAAGCGATGGCAAAAGCAGAAAATAAAATTATTATAGACATTGAAAAACATTATAAAAATAAACAACAAATTTTAATGGATGTGAATAGTTCTAAATTAAAATCTCCTATTATTTTAATTGACCCAACATATAAACAAAGAAATGCTTTAGCTGCTTTATCTGAAAATACTTTTAAAAAATTTCAAAAAGCTTGTGATAAATTCTTAAAAAATCCTTCTATAAAAGATTTTGAATTAAAAGTAACAAATTTAAAAAAGATAAAACAAAATGCCAAAAAGAAAAAATATGAATTTATTTTGTTAGAATCAAAAACAGGAAAACAAGAAGGAGATATTGCTGGAACTAAATTATTGAAGTTTTATAACCATTTAAATGATGAAATAGAAAAATTCTTTGATGTTAAAAATAAAGGATTTAATTATAATGGAGAGAAATCTGCACGATATTTTTTTGTTGTTAAAAATAAAGAAGAAATTTTATTTGATGGTCCAAGTTTAAAAGATAAAAAAAATTTATTAAGATTTAAAAAAAGACATAAAAATACTTTTAAGAAAAAAGGTAGAATTTATGCTAAGAAAAAAATTAATTTTGAGCTTAAAGAATTTATACAAAAATGGAAGATTAAGAATAAAAAGAAAATTAGAGAAATGAGTGTTGAGAAGTTAGATTTTAAAAATTAAGATTTCCACCTATTGTAAAAGAGGGTTCTTGAGTTAAATCTCCGTCGTAATTATCTATTTTATTTCCGTAATCAAAATTTATTTTAATATTTCCTACTGGAACAGAAATTCCTGCTGATAAATTTAATGTGTCAGGACAAAAATCATAATTAGATTTAGTTGCTTCAACTCCTGCATTTAATTCTATATTTGGTGAAGAAAAATCAAAATTTATTCCTGCTCCATATTTCCAGATCCTTCTTAATAAATAAGGGTTGCATGAAAATGAAAAATTATTTTCAAAATTTTTCTCAAGATTAACTCCTCCCCTAATTTCATTTAACATTGGAACAAATTCATAAGTGTATAAATCCCCTGGAAATAAAGCAAGCTGACCAATCAAATAAGGTTCTATATTTAATTCTTTTAAAGGAATTTTATAAGAAAGTCCTGCTTCAATTTTTAAATCATGGAAAAAATCACTTTCTTTTGTCCCGAAAACATTTCCCGCGATTCTTGAAGCCAAATTTAATCCTTTTTTATTATTTGTATTACCAGATAAATCAGCAGATACTCCAAAAAGATTATTATCTGCATCATCTTTTATCTTTTTTGAAGAATCTCCAAATATAAAACTTAAAGAGGGATTTAAATTGATTGTGTCTAAAATCAAAAAATTTCTTTTGTAACCTATTTGAGATAAAACCATATTTTTTATAGGGGAAGATGAATTGCCTTTTATTTCACCTGTCTTTACAAAAAAACCTAAACAATTAATTTCAGCAGAAGTTAGATAATCTTCTATATTTAATTCAAATGATAAATCAGAATTTGCAAAATTATCTCTCTGCAACAAAGAATTTTTTAATTTCTCTGAAGTTTCATCATATCCTACAAAATTAAGAAAATTTCTCCCATCTTTTGTTATAAGTCTGTATTTTAATTTATTATCCTCAAAAAATAAATGTTGAAATGTAATTGTGTTTATGTTTTTTTGATAAGCTTCTAAAGCTTTTTCAATACTTTTTGAATTTATTATTAGAATACTTCCATAATCAACTATAGCAGTTCCATTTTCTGTTTTTAATATATTATAGGCATGACCTTCATCAAAAAATCTTCCTGAAACTGCTGCTGATTTTATCCCAATATCATTTGCTAGTTGCTCAAGGTGAGAAGCGATGTGTCTACATACATAATCTGGAGCATGATACATATCAAATAATAAATCTCCAATTTCAGCTAATAAAACAATTTTTTGACTTTCTGAAAGGTTTTTAGATGATTCAATAAATTCAGAATAAGAATCAAGATTTATAAGGTCTTTATCTTTCATATCATCTATTATCTCATTTATTTGGTCTTCTTCATTTTCAGTAAGTTCTAGTACTGACGTTGAATATTCTACACCTTCTTGTTTATTTCTTTTTCCATAATTAAAAATTATTTTTACATTTGGACTAGAAATTTCTTTATCCCTAGAAAGCTTTTTTTCTAATGTTTGTTCTGTTGCTAGTTTGGGGATTATCTCTTTTTTATTTGTGTTATCAACAAGATTAGGATAAGAAAATATACTTTCAAGATGTTTCTTGTATTCTTCTTGAGTTAAATCTCCTAAAGCACCTGTTGAAATTAAGTCCAATCTTTTATTTAATTCATAAGGAGACGCTTGCAAAATCTTTTGTGATAAAGATTTTTGAAAAAATTTCTGAAGATGGGATGGCAATTTTTCCAAATTATCTAGATATTTGCTATCAATATCTGGAAGAAATTGTGAATAATTATTAATATTTGTTGAAAGGTAATTCATATTTATCTCTCAACAGCCTTGTCAAATAATTCTGCAAAGGCCTGAACAAAGAATTCAGAATTAATCCAAATTGCTATATTTTCTTTATTTGAATCTTTTGATAAGTAAAACAACATTTCTTTTCTGTCTATAATGAAAAATTTGGCATCAATATTAATTTTTTTAATTTTCATCCCGAATTTTTTTTCTATTTGTTTAATCAAATCTTCTGGACCAGATAAAGCAAATTTTATTTTAATTTTTTCTTTTTTAAGAATATCAAAAGTTTGTTGAAAAAGTTTTGTTTTTGATTTAATTTCCTCAGCATTTGTGCAAATCATTACTTCTTTTTCTGCATTCTGCAAAATTTCTTTGAGATAATTAGAAATATTTGATTTGCCTTTTAATGCTACAGAAAGGTCTTCTTTTTTTATAGGACTTATTCCATTTTTATATAAAGATTCTAATTTGCTAAATTCATCTGTCTCTTTTATTTTTGATAGATTATTTATTTTTTCTTCTGCCTTTTTTCTAACATTATTTTTTAATTTTTCTAAGATTATTTTAGGTTTAATTCCAATATATTTCACAGGTTTTCCTAATTTTACAATTGCAAATCCTTTTTTTTCTAAAGTTTCCAGAACATCATAAGTTCTACTTCTTGGAACTCTAGAAAGAGATGCAACCTCACCTGCTGAAGCAACTCCTTTTCCAAGCAAAGCTAACCAAACTTTTGTTTCATAAACATTCAAATCAAAATAATCTTTGATTTTTGTTATTAATTCTTGTTTTACTATCATTTTATCTTAAATTCCATAGAAAAATCCTTTTATAAAACTTATGGTTTGTTGTTACTGGCGGATTAGGACAGTTAAAGAATATGAAAAATGGTCAAAATATAACTTAAAATTATTCCGAGAAAAATTCCTGCTGTAATAAATGGCATTGCAGGATAAAATTTCTTTTTTTCAGAGCAGAAAAATAAATAACTTAATCCAAGAGTTGCTCCAGCAATTACAAATAATGCAGGGATAAATCCTCCAATAAATGATGGAAGACCAAAAGGTAAATTAATTGAACTTGTCTTTAAAATAACTCCTGCAGTAATAATTGGAAAAATGGTATCTCCTCCACCTAACATTGCTACATTAATTTTAATTTTTCTTGATTTAGGTTTTTTCCCGGTTTTCTTTGCCATTGCTTTTAACTTTTTAATTCTTGATTTCATTTTTTTTGAGATATAAGGGACAAAAAAACCTGCAAATATTTTTAATTTATTTATTTGATATTTTGCCATTTTTTGCATAATTCCAGAATGCCAAACAGCCCATATATCATATCCTGAAATTAAAATTAAAAGAATAAAAATTGTCCAAATATTTAAGATAGGAACAAAAACTAGAGCTATTCCAGGATAAATAAGAAGTTCTGTAAAATTATGAATTAGAAAATTTCTTTTGTAAACTTTGATAAACGCAAGAGGAATAGATATAATTATTGGTATTACAACTGCTAAAGTTGGATTAATTATAAAAGGAATAAGTTTTTCAAATGCATAGATACATAAAAAAAGAGCAATGCAAATTACAACAAAGAACCATGTTTTTAAAATAAATTTTAATTCAAATTTACTTAATAAAAATAATAAAACAATTGCAATTACAAAAGCAATCACTAAATTAGGAAAAACACTGAAAAAATCTCTGTCTTCTTCTATTTCTGGTGGTTGAATCCATGCAAGTTGAGGATTTGATACTTCATGAATTGTGCCATTAATTTCTTGTTCAATATGAAAAACATCTGCATGTAAAACAGCTAACCCAATAAATTGAGTTATAACAAACATTGTTAAAAGAATAATTGTAATTTTTAGATTATGTTTCATATTATAAAAAAGGGAAAAGAGTTTTTAAAATGAATGTTACCAAACAAGACAATCACAATCTTGGGTATTTGAAGGTTTTGTTCCAGAGCAATAGCTATCAGCTACTTGTTGTCCATCACTACGTCTACAATAAACTACTCTTGTTTGAATACAATTCATTGGATTATAATCATAAGGGTCATCTATACAAGGTCCCCAAGGTCCTGTATACCATGAATAAATATAGGAAGAGACCTCAGAATCATAACAAAAATCACCAGTATTAATTGCATCTTGTAAACTCTTTCCAGGAGAAACCTCAATTTCATCTGCAAATTGGCCAGTATTAATTGCATAGGCATATAATGAAGAAGGAGAATCTTCTCCACAAAGATTATTTGTAATAGCAATTGCACTTTGCAAAGTCATTTCATTACCATTAACAGATATCCAAATTTCATTTGCGTTGTGTCCTGGATTTGGTACTTCTGTGGTATAAGATTGAGTTGCTCCATCAATGAAAACATTATTATCTATTGCTTCCTCTAAAGTCATAGTATATCCTTCTACTATAACTAAAATTTCATCTGAAGAATGCCAGGCTTTATTTTTATTCACCATGGCAGCGATAGTAAATATACCTATAATTAAAATTAATAATCCAATAAATTGAAGAGACCTCTTTTTATTCATTGTAAAAAAAAGGAAAAAGGAGTTTTTAAACTTTAATCCAATTATCCTTTACATGTAACATCTAAATCAATTTTACATTCTATTTCTCTTGGATAATAATATTTAGGACTTTCACCAGCAAGCGTGTAGACATCTCTACAATTTTTATTGAAGAAGGAACTGTTGGGTCTGTTTCATCAATCTGATCAGAAATATGTCCAACATTACCCGAATAAGCATAAACTCCTAAACCAACAATTGCTAGAATCCCAATTACAATTAAAGTATAAAGCCATATCTTAGAAAAATTAATTTTAATTTCAATCCCTTTTTTCTTTTTATATTATTTATAATAAGGATATATTTTTAGATTTATCTTAATTCGGCAATTCAATTACCTCAATCTTAATGTTTCTAAATTTCTTGGAACATTTGTTTCGACCCTATTAAGTTTGTAAAGAGCAGATGCTAAATCCAAAGATTTTGATACTTCTCCATGTTCAATTATTATTCTTTTAGGCTTTGGTCTCATGTTATTGAAAAAGGAAAGCAATTCATTTCGTCCTGCATGGGCACTAAATCCTTCTATTGTCTGAACTTCCATATTTATGTCTACCATTTCTTCTTTTCCATCTACAGTCATTTTTGTTTTTTTAACTCCATCCTGAACTTGTCTTCCTAGAGAACCAACTCCCTGATAACAAACAAATATTATGGAATTATTTTGATTTCCTGCAAATTCTCTGAAATATTCAACAGAAGCTCCTCCTACAAGCATACCAGATGTGGCTAAAACAACACATGGACCTTCTTCGATAACTTTCTTTCTTTCCTGAGAAGAACCAACTCTTTTAAAAATATCTGAAACAAAAGGATTTTTATCTTGGAAAATTTCTGATCTCACTTTATTACTTAAAAAATCAGGATAAGCAGTATGAATAGCATTAATATCCCAAATCATTCCATCTATATATACTGGAATTTTTTTCAATCTTCCAGTTTTTATAGCATCCTCAAGAATAAGCATTGTTTCTTGCGCACGTCCTAATCCTAATTCTGGAATTAATACTTTCCCATTTCTTTCTATTGTTTTAGAAATCAAATCTATAAAATGCTCCTCTGATTCTTTTTTTGATGGAAATACATCTTTTTTTGAACCATAAGTTGATTCTGTAATCACTGATTCAATTCTTGGAAATGAAGATACTGCAGGATTGAGCAATCTTGTTCTTGCATATTTGTAATCCCCTGTATAAAGTAAATTGTGTAATCCATTTCCAATATTAATATGAACCATTGCACCTCCAAGTACATGACCTGAATTATAAAAAGTAACTCTTATATCTGGGGTGACATCTGTAACTTCATTATAATTTAAGCAGATGCTGTGTTTAACCATTTCTTTTATATCTGAAGAATCAAATAAAGGTTTTACAGCTTGTTTGTATGCAACACCTATAAAATCCAGTGAAAGTAAAGCAGCTATATCTCTAGTTGGAGGAGTCATATAAACAGGTCCTTTATAACCCATTTTATACAAATAAGGAAGTAATCCTACATGGTCTAAGTGAGCGTGGCTTATAACTACAGCATCTAATTGATTTATATCAAATTCTGGGAGATTAAAAAAAGGAAATTTTTCTTTGCCCTGAGAGGCCACATCTATACCACAATCAAGAAGGACTTTTGAATTAGGAGTTTGTAAAAAAACAGCACTTCGTCCAACTTGTCTTGCTCCTCCTAAAAAAGTAAGTCTAACCCATTCATCAACTTTTTCTGGATTCCATTCTTTGTATATTTTCTTTCCTATTGAATTAAGAAATCTTCTCCTATAATTGTTATTTGCATAAAGGACTTCCCGAATATTTTCAGTAATCTGGCTCTTTATTGCGGGTGATCTTTGAATTTGAGGAGTCCATAAAGTTGTTTTTCTTATTTCATCTAAAATAGAACCATGTTTGCCAATTACCATTCCAGGTTTTTTGGCTTCAATTATAACAATACTTCTGTGAGCATCAAAAATTAAATTTGTAATTTCTGCTTCCTGAGGAACAATATTTTTTATATCACTTTCTGCTTTTTCTTTATCAGGAAGAATCTTTTGGTCTGCTCTAAGTTCAATTCTTTTTTTTATTTGTTCAACTATCTCTTTTATTTTTGGTTCTCCTTCTTTGAAGAATTTTTCATTATCTGTATAAAGAACTATATTTGCTCCTTCAAAGCTTGCTTCTGTAATATAGCCTCTCAGCTGATCTGTTATATTTTTTAAGATATCCAATTTAATTTTTTCAATTTAGTTATTTAAATAAAATTTTGTTTAATCTTCTTTGTAATTGGGCTGAATCTCTTGTGACACTACTTTTTTAATTCCCTCTTTTGTTATTGTAAAAACATCAATTCCATAGCCACTTCCAACATCTCTTTGTGTTGAAGATTTTAATGCTTCTATTGCTAATTTGACTCCCTCTACAACATTAATATCTTTTTTATATTGTCTTTCTAATAAACCAAGAACATAAGGCATTCCAGAACCAAAGTTCGCATCATAATCTTTTACTTTTACAACACTTCCATCTGGAGTTATAGTAAATAATTCTACTGACCCATCTTCATTAAAACCTGCTAATAAAAATCCTGCTTGCTGAGGAATCATTGAAGGTTTTCTTATCCCATTATAGTTTATATTTGTAAGAAGATTTGCTGCCTGTTTTATAGTTGGTCGTGATTTAGATTTTAATTCTTTTAATTTTAATTCTGCTGCCAAAAGTTTTGGAACTCTTTGAGCATCTGATACAATTCCTGTAAAGGAAATAAGAAGGTAATCATTTATTTGAATTGTTTTCTGATAATTCTTTCCAACAACAAGAGAACTTCCTGCAGTTATCTGCCTATCAGAAGCCATTACAATTCCATCTTTACAAACAATTCCTAAAATAGTTGTCCCTGTTTTTAATATTTGATTTTTTAATTCAGCGTCCATTTTAATATTCATAAGAATAATTCATTTAGAATCTTTAATTTTGATAAAAGAATAGATTTTATAAAGCTTTCGCATTTTGAAGAATTATGGGGAATGGATGGAATTTAGAAAGGCTTGAGGGAAATTTTGAAATTAAGAGAAAAGAAATTGAGGTAGTATCAGACAAATTTGCAAATAAATGGAAAGATAATTTAGAATATTTGAAAAACTCAAAAATTTTAAGAGAAGCGCTTGATGAATATGAAAAATTGGCAGAGTCTTATCTCGAAGGCGGAGATGAATATTACCTTTATTGGCTAAAACTCCAATTAGATGAAAGCAATCCAAAACTCAAAGCAAAATATAATAAGGCAGAAGAATTCAAAAAAAATATCGAGGATAAAATAAGATTTTTTATTTTAAATGTTTCAAAAATATCTAAAGAAAAACAAAAAGAATTTTTAGAGAGCGAAGAACTTAGAGAATATAGGCATTTTCTGGAAAATCTATTTCTTGAAGGAAAATATCTACTTTGTGAAAAAGAAGAAAAGATAATGAATCTTAAATCTTCAGGAGCTTATTCTTTTTGGGTGGACATGCTTTCAGGATTTTTGTCCAAAGAAGAAGGATTTGTCTTTGATGAAAATTTAATGGAAGTTAAAAAATCATTTTCAGAAATAAGAAGCCTGACAGAAAATAAAAATAAAAAAGTCCGTGATAAAGCAATAAATGTTTTTAATAAAATAATTGAAAAATATGAAGATGTTGCGGAAAATGAATTAAATGCTGTTTTGGAAAATAAAAGAGTAAATGACAAATTGAGAGGATTTGAAAGACCGGATAAATCACGGCATTTGGAAGACGACATCGAAACAGAAATCGTTGATGCCTTGATTGAAAGTGTGACAGAAAGAGGATTTGAAATTTCAAGAAAGTTTTATACTCTGAAAGCAAGCCTGCTTAATCTAAAAAAATTTACTTATTCAGAAAGAAATATAGAATATGGAGAAATTTCAAAAGAATTTGACTACGAGAATTCACAAAAATTAATTGCAAAAATTTTTTCAGAACTGGATAAAAGATTTTCAGAGATATTAAGTTATTTTATTGAAAAAGACCAGATAGATGTTTTTGCAAAGAAAGGAAAAAGAGACGGAGCATTTTGTGTTGACATGCTAAAAAATCAGCCGGTTTTTGTTATGTTGAATCATACTAACAGATTAAAAGATGTCCTGACTTTTGCTCATGAAATGGGGCATGCAATTCACAAGGAATTTATGAAAGAGAAAAATAATTCCCTGAATATCGGAACTCCAAAATCAACTGCAGAAGTCGCCTCAACATTTATGGAAGATTTTATTTTGCAGGAATTATTAAAAGATGTTAATGAAGAAGAAAAATTAATTTTAATGATACAAAAGCTTCAGGATGATGTTCAGACAATTATGAGGCAAGTTGCATGTTATAAATTTGAACAGGAGTTGCATAAGGAATTTAGAAAAGAAGGATATTTATCAAAGAAACATATTGGAAAACTTTTTACAAAGAATATGAAAAGTTATTTGGGAGAAATTTTTAAAGACGGCAAAGACATGAAAAATGGCTGGATTTACTGGCCTCATATTAGGAGCTATTTTTATAATTATTCTTATGCTTCAGGGCTGTTAATTTCAAAGGCACTTCAGAAGATGGTCAAATACAATGCAGAAAATATAGAAAAAGTAAAAGAATTTTTTTATTCAGGCACTTCAGATTCTCCTAAAAATATTTTTAATAAAATTGACATTGACATATCAAATAAAGAATTTTGGAAAAGAGGATTAGAAGAAATTGAAGATTTATTAAACGAAACAGAAGAACTTGCTAAGAAGTTGGGGAAGATTTAATTTTTTGCAGAAGTTATTTCATATCTTATTAGTTTTGGGCTATACTTCAAAGAATTTAATTCTATTTTAAGGTCAGTAGAATTCATAGGTCCCATGGAAATTGTGTTTTCCCCTTTCTCTCCTCTATAGACAATTACAAGATTGTAATCCCTTTCAGAAAATTTTAAGTCAGAAGAGACTTCGCTAGGAAAAAGGGTAAAAACATCTTTTTCAAGTTGATTTGAATAATTATTTATCATTTTAATTTTATAAGAATGCAGTTGGTCCGAGTAAATTATGGACCTATTTAATTATAATAATAGCTGGAGAAATGATTCTATTAATCTTAGCTATTATTATTTTCATAATAATTTGGAGAAAAAAGTATTTATAAATTTTTTGATTTCTAAAAAGTTTTTATTTCTTCTATTTTACTTATTCCATTTTCTTTTTTGAATTTAATAACATTTTCTACAAATCCTTCTATTTTTTGTTCATGTGAAACAATAATTAATTGTTTTATATCAAGTTGCTGAAGAATATCTCTCATTTTATCTAATTGTTCTGTACTGAATCCATCTGTTGGTTCATCAAGAATAACTAAATCTCGGGTTTTTATTTTGCTTAACATAGAATTTATAACCTGATTAAGAGCAAGACGATATGCTAAAGCAATTGCTGTTCTTTCTCCTCCAGACAAATAAGCATAATTAATTTCATAATCCTGTTGTTCAATTATTGGTGTAAAATCATCACTGAGTCTGATATTAAAATTATCTGAAACAAGCATGTAAAACCATTCTGCAAAAAGCCTGGAGAATTCAGATTTAAGTTTAATCATAACATTTTTCTCAATAAAAGATATTAGAGGAATAAATTGCTTAGAAAGCCAGCTCTCAAGTTCAGTTATATAATTTAACTGGTCTCTTATTTTTTCTATTCTTTCAATTTCTTTTTTTAATTGTTCTATTTGGTTAGAGAAAACTTCTATTTCTTTTTTTAATTCTGCAACTTTAATGTCTGCGATTCTTTCTTCATTTAATGCATCATTTAATTCTTTTTGTTTTATTTCTAATAGATTTGTAAATTTAGAAAGTGAGAATGAAGAAGTATTAAGAGATTCTATGTGTTGTTTTAAAAGTTCTGTATCTTTTATCAATGAAAGATTATTTTTTTCTATTGTGTTTATTTGAATTTGTTTTTCCTGAACTCCTTGTAGTTTCATCTTTAATATCTTTAAATCAGTTATTTGTCTTTGAAATAAAGAAATATCTAAATCAATTTTATTTATTTTTTCACGAATCTCTTTTTGTTCTAATTCCAAAGATTCAATTTGTTGATTATTTCTTGAATTTTCTGTATGAAGTTTATTCAAAACATTAGCTCTGTAAATTGCATCAACATCCTGCAAACAAGTCGGGCAACTTTTAAGATTTGCGAAATTTATCTCAAGTTTTTTATTTTCTTCTGATTTTAATTTAAAAGAAGTTATATTTGAATTAATCTCTAAATTTTTTTGAGTTAATTTTTCTTTTTCTTTATTTTTTAAAGAAATATTATTTTCTAATTCAATTATTTTATTTTCATCAAATTTTAATTCCTGCAATTCTGAAATTTGTTCTTTTAATATTTCAATTGTTTTGTTATTTGAAAAAATAGTATCATTTTTATTTGCAATTATTATTTTTGTTTTCTCAATTTCCTGTATTAACCTATTTCTTTCTTCTATCTTTCTCCCATATTCCTCTTTCTCTTCCTGAATTCTTTTTCTTTGTTCTTTTTTAATAAAAAGCTCTTTTTCAATTGATGCCAGATTTAATTGTCTTTCTTCAAGTTCATCTTCTTTTGAAACAAGATTAAATTTAATTTGGTCAAGATTTGCTGTCATCCCTTCTTTTAATCTTTTTTGTTCTCTTAATTTTGAAGTTAGAATTGAAACATTCTCAAGAATCTTTTTATATTTATTAATCCCAAAGACATGCCTTAGAGTATTAATTCTTGTTTCTGAATCCTGTATAATTATTTGTTTCATTTCTTCCTGCGGGGTATAAACTGTAAATTTATACAAAATATTTTGTTTTTTAGCAAATTCAGAAGGATAATTTAAAATTTCTAAAATTTTTCCTTTAAGTTCTGTAACAGATAATTCTTTTTTTTCATTATCATGTGTGATAGAACAATAATTTTGAGAAATTGTTTTTCCTTTTTTTAATGTTCGCTCAACAATTATTTCTTTTCCATCAACTTCAAATATTATTTCTACTCCTCCTTCATCTTTTCCATTCTTCAACAAAGAAGACCCTCGCTGTCCTGGTTGTAATCCAAATAAAGCGAATTCTATTGCTAACAAAACAGAAGTTTTTCCAGAACCAATATCTCCTGATAAAAGTGTAGATCCTTTTGTAAAATCTATTTTTTGATTTTCATAACTTCTAATATTTTTTAAGACAATTTGTTTGATTAAAATTTTAAAATCCTCCTTGCTTCTTCAATAACTCTATTTGTAAAAATATCAGACTTCTCACCTTCTTGTTTTTCAATTGAAAGAGAATTCATTAATTGAGGAATAAATTGATTGAAATTAGCAGGATTTTGTTCAGAATAATTTTTTATAGTTTGTTCTTCAATATTTTCTATATTGCTCGTTTCTATATTTATATCCATATCAACTTCTTTGGTCTTTAAATCATGAGTATTTTTTAATAAAAAATAAGCTTTTTTCATAGAGACAATTTCTTCAATTTGTGGGAATTTTATGTCTGAATTTTTTCCTGATTCTAATTCCCCCTTAATTCTAAGAAGGATTATTTTATCCTCTACATCAGTTTTGTTAATTTCAGAAATTATTCTTTCTGTTGCATTTATTGTATTTTCAATTTCAATATTAATTGAAACAATATCTTTTATCTTTAATTCTATTCTCTGCAAGGAATTTTCTAAACTTGTATCTACAATGTAAAAACGTCCATATTTCAAATCTTCTAATTCCTGAAAATTATTTGGAAATATTGGTCCTGGATAGATAAAATTGTTGTATTGAAAATCTATATGCAAATGACCTAATGCATAATAATCTGCTTTTGGAAGAAGTTCTGTTTCAATTGCATCAATAGGAAGAGTTCCTTTGGCTTTGTCGATTGTAGTATGAAGCATGAAAATTTTAAACATTCCAGGAGAATCATTTAATTTTAATTTTCGCAAATCAGGAATTTCTAAACCAGATTTTTTCCCAGGATAACCATAAATTGCTACTCCTTTATATAAAACAGGGTTCAAAATAATTTCTTTTTCATTTTCTTCTACATCAGCAACATTCTTACAAAAACCTGCTTTTTCAAGAACATCTAAAAAAGTTTTTCCAGAAATTGAATAATCATGACTTCCTGCTATTATAAAACAGGGTATATTTGCATCTTTTATTTTTTTAAATTCAGCAAAAGTTTTTTTTAAAATTTCTATTCCTGGATAAGCTGAATCAAATAAATCTCCTGAGATAAGAATAAAATCTAATTTCTTTTCTATACAAATATTAATAGCTTTTTGAAATGACTGAAAATTCAAATCCTGCAATGGCTGTTGCTTCCATCCTCCTAAATGAACATCTGAAATGTGTGCAAATCTTACCATCTTTTAATTAAAAAAATTTATAATGTTTGATGAATAAGAACATATATAAAATTGATTGTGTTAAAGTATAAAAATGAGGATAAATATTATTTTTGGAGGCAAGGCAGGACAGGGCCCTAATTTTTTGACGCATCTTTTAGGAAATGCTCTTGTGCAAAAAGGATATTATGTTTTTTATTCAAGAGATTATCAAAGTTTAATTCGTGGAGGGCATAATTTTAATACTCTAACTTTTTCAGAACAACCAGTTTATAGTAATGATAGTCAAATTGATATTTTGGTTTGCTTAGATGAAAATACTGAAATGATTCATAAAAGAAATCTTAAAAAGAAGGGGATAATTTTGAAAGGACATCCAGAAAATGTGTATTATGCTGGAAAATTATTTAGGATTCTTGGATTGGATTTTGGAATTTTGGATAGATTATTGAAAGAAGAATCAAGATATGATGAGAATATTAAACTTGCAAATGCAGGTTATAATGATGTTAAAGAAAGTATTCAAATTCCAAAACCTTTAATTAAAAAAAGATATTTTATGAATGGGAATCAGGGTATTTCAGAGGGAGCGATAAAATCTGGTTTAGATATTTATTATGCTTATCCTATGACTCCTGCGACACCTGTTATGGGGGAATTGGCAGAGAAACAGATTGAAAATAATATTTTAGTCTTAGAATTAGAAAATGAAATTGGAGTAATTAATGCTGCAATTGGAAGTTCAATGACTGGAGCAAAAACAATGATTGGAACTTCTGGAGGAGGTTTTGATCTAATGACAGAAGCATTGAGTTTAACAGGAATAGCTGAAATTCCTATGGTTATTTATCTTTCTCAAAGACCTGGACCTGCAACTGGCGTGGCAACTTATACTGGGCAAGGAGATTTGAACATTGCAAGACATGGAGGACATGGTGAATTTCCAAGAATGGTTTTAGCACCTGGAGACCCAACAGAAGCACAAGAACTTGCAAGCCATGCTTTTTATTTTTCACAGAAATATAAAATTCCTACAATCTTAATTGGTGACAAACACATGGCAGAATCTTTCTATACTTTAGAGAAAATTCCAAAATTAATTCCTTCAAAGAAATCAACTTCATTAATGAGATATAATAGTTATGAAAAAGATAAATTTGGAAGTGCAACTGAAAATCCTGAGATAATTAATAAAAATATTGAAATGAGATTAAGAAAAGGAGAGGATTTGAAAAAAGAGGCAGAAAAATTTAAGGAATTTAATATTTATGGAAAAGATTCACAGAATGTTATTGTAAGCTGGGGTTCAACAAAAGGAGCAATACTTGATTCAATAAATGATTTAGATTGCAAATTTTTGCAGGTTTTTTATATTGAACCCTTTTCACCAAGAATTAAAAAAGAACTTGAAGGCAAAAATATTATTTTAATTGAGAATAATTCTACAGCAGAACTAGGAGATTTAATTACTGAGAAGACAGGAATATTTATTAATAATAAAAATAAAATATTAAGATATGATGGAAGACCTTTTTTGGCTGATGAATTAAAAAAAGCGATTGAAGAGAGGATAAAATGATGAAAAAAATTTTAGTTGTTTATTATTCAAGGACAGGGCATACTAAGAAAATTGCAGAAGAGATTTCCAAAAATTTAAATGCAGATATTGATGAGATTATTGATAAGAAAAAAAGAAAGGGATTTATTAGATTTCTTTCTGCAGGAAGAGAAGCACTTAGAGGAAATTTAACAGAGATAGAATTTAATAAAAAGACTGAAGATTATGATTTGGTTGTTATTGGAACTCCAACTTGGGCTGGAACAATACCTCCTGCTATAAGAACTTATTTGAGTAAAAATAAACCCAAGAATATTGCGTTCTTTTGCACACATGGAAGTGAAACTGAAGGAAAAGTTTTTGAAGAATTGGAAAAATTGAGCAATAAACCTTTAGCAACATTATCTTTGAGAGCAAAAGATGTTGATTCTTCTGATGAGAAGACTAAAGACTTTTGTGAGAGATTGAAATGAGATTAACTAAAAAAGATAAAGAACTTATTGAAAAAGCTAAGCAAATTCCTAAAAGAGAAAAAGTTTCTGGAGGGATTATCAGGGAAGTTGGATGTGCATTGATAACAAAAAAAGGAGAAATATTTACAGGAGTGTCTCTTGATTTATATTGCGGGATTGGTTTTTGTGCAGAACATTCTGCGATTGCAAGTATGGTTTCACATTCAAATGAAACTGAAATTAAAACAATTGTGGCATTATGGGTTGACGGAAAAAAGTGGGGGGTAATGTATCCGTGTGGGAGATGCAGAGAATTGATGAGACTTATAAACAAAAAAAACTGGGAAAATACATATATAATAATTTCTAAATCAAAAAAAATTAAATTAAAAGAATTGCTTCCGGGGAATTGGAATGAAGCTTGAAACAAAAAGATTGATATTGAGGCCATTTAAAAATTCTGATGAAAAAAGTTTAATTGAGAATGTTAATAATATAAATATTTCAAAATGGCTTTTGGTTGTTCCTTATCCTTATACAAAAAAAGATGCAAAATGGTGGATAAACAAAGTAAAATCCCAATGGAGAAAAAAAGAAAAAGAGGATTATAATTTTGGAATTGAATTAAAATCAGAGAAGAAAATTATTGGAGGAATAGGATTATCTAATATAGATAAATTTCAAGGAGATGCATCATTAGGTTATTGGTTGGGGGAAAATTATTGGAAAAAGAAATATGGGAGTGAAGCATTGGATGCTTTATTGAAATTTGCATTTAGCAAATTAAAATTGCGGAGAATTCATGCAGATGTTTTTAAGGGAAATCCTTCATCTGGAAAATTATTAGAAAAATTTGGATTTCAAAAAGAAGGGTTGAAAAGAAAAGCAGCAAAATGTAAAGCAAACAAAAAAATATATGATTGCATTATGTATGGTTTATTAAAAAAAGATTGGAGGAAGGGGAAATGAAAACAAGAGGATTAAAAGAAGCAAGAAAAAAATTAGGCAATATTGATAAAGTTATAGATAATATGTTAAAAGAAAAAAAGAAAATTAAGATATTTGAATCTGGTTGCGGATATGGAAGATTAATGATGGACTTGGCAGTTAAATATGGAAATAAAGTTGAAATTATTGGAATGAATTTAAAACCAAGTCATGGAGATAAAAAAATGATGATTCAAAATGCTATAAAAGAAAAAATAATCTCAAAAAAAGATTTGGAAAATTTGAAATTACCAAAAATAATTTATGGAGATGCTGGAGAAAAGCTTCCTTTTAAGACAAATTCAGTAGATTTAGTTCTTAGTCAAACTTCTTCTTATTTATACAAAGATAAACTTCATTTCTTTGAAGAAGTTGCAAGAGTTTTAAATAAAAAAGGAATTGCACGAATAACTTTTCCAGAAAGTTCTTCAATTCCAAAAGAATTTCTTCCTTTATTAAGAATCTATAAAAATGGAAAAATAATTAATTTTGAAAAAGTTATTCAAAAATATAAAGAAATTAAGTCTATAAAAACAGGGAAAGGAAAGACAATTGAAATAAAAAGTGGTAAATTAAAATTTAATGTTAACTTTGAAGCTTCAATTAATTTGAATAATTTGGATAAAAGATTATTTGGAGTCCAATCAATTTACTATATAAAATGACAAACCTATCAACGACAACTAAGCCGACATGGTGTCCTGGATGCTGGAACTTTCAGATACTTGCAGGTGTAAAAAGATTTTTAGAGAAATCAAAAATAAATCCTAAGGACTGGGCTATGGTTACAGGAATTGGATGTCATGCTAAAATATTTGATTATATTAATTTAAATGGATTGAATACTTTACATGGAAGAGTTTTACCTACATGTCTTGGTTTGAAAATTGGAAATCCAAATTTGAATGTGATTGGTTTTTCTGGAGACGGAGATGCTTATGCAGAAGGGATTTCTCATTTAATTCATGCTGCGAGATATAATGCGGATTTTAAATATTTAGTTCATAATAATCAGGTTTTTGCTTTAACTGTTGGACAGCCGACTCCTACGACAGAAATTGGATTTAAAGATAAAACAATGCCTTTGGGTGTTAAAGTTCCGCCGTTGAATCCAATAAAGTTAATGCTTGCTGCTGGAGCAACTTTTGTTGCAAGGGTTTATGCAGATGCAAATCAGATTGAATATGTTTTGAAAGAAGCATTTAAACATAAAGGTTTTTCATTTATTGAAATATTGCAGCCTTGTATTGTTTTTCATAATGACAAAGGTTATATGGAAAGGACATATTCGTTGGACAAAGTTAATCATGATAAAACAAATTTTGCACAAGCATGGAAAAGAGCACAAGAATTTGATTATAATATTGTAAAGAAAATTCCTTTAGGGATTTTTTATCAAACTCAAAAACCAATTCTTGAAGAACAATATCCTCAACTTGCAAAACTAAAGCAAGATAAAAAGAGTTGGAAAGATATTAGAAGATAATTCTAAATAAAAAGATTTAAAAAAGAATTATATTCTTTTAATTTATGCCAACTACAAAAATAAAGTTTAATTGGGGAGTACATAGTTCTTTTATTGGAGATTACAATTTACCAGAGGAAAACGAAAGATGTCTCAAAAAAATATTAGATTATTTTCCTATTCATGGATTAAGAACTTTACAAGTTAATGGTCAAGAATATCCTATTTTAATGCTTCTTATGAATTTAGGAATAAATGCGGAAAAAAGAGATTATTTTCTTAATTCAATAAGAAACATTAATGAAGCTGAGAAATATTTTGAATCTGAGGGGAGGATTTTTCTAAGTAAAAGATTTAATAAAAATTAATCTCAAATCCCATAAACTCAATTTTTCAAAAAATAATTTTTCGCATCCGATTTCTTTTGCATTATAACCTAATTTTCCAAAATCAATTCGTGGTGCAAGAGATGAAGTAATTAAGAAAATTATTCCTTTTTTTTCTAAATGAGATTTTGCTTGTTGTAAGAATCTCAAAATTATTTCATTTCCTTTTTTTCCTCCTGTTGTTGCTGTTTGTGAATCTTTTGGTTCTCTTGAATCTTCTGGAAGATAAGGAGGATTGAAAATTATTAAATCATAAAGAAAACCCCTGTTTTTCTTTATCAATCTATCCTCTGAATTTGGGTCATGCCTGATTTTTCCTTTAAATTTTTCAAATAAGTCAGATTTAATGCAATGGAATCCGAGAAGATTACAATGTGAAACTGCTTTTGGATTTATGTCAGAAGAGAAAATATTTTTAATTCTAAGTTTTTGTGCTGTTTCTAAATGAATTCCTGAACCTGCACCTATTTCAAGAAATTTTAAATTAGGATTTTGATTTAATAATTTAGGTAATTCTTGTTTTAAAATTTCTGACATTAAAAAAGAATCTTCTGCAGGTTGATAAATTAACATTTTAAAAAAGATTATTAAAAAAATCTGCAAGTTCTTGTTTAAATAAAAAAACAGCTACCAATGCTCCTAATAAGAAAAGCAGGAAAAAAATCAAAAGAATGATAATTATTTTGCCTTTTGGTTTTTGTTTTTCGTATCCAGAAATTTTTTGAGGAGATATTTTCTCAGGTTTTTGAGTTTCTTCTTTTTTTATTTTTTCAGGCACAGCAGGCATTTCTTTTTTTACAGGAGGTTTTGTTGCAGTTGGTTCCCCATAAGATGAAACTTTTTGAATTGGTGTTTTAATTTGTCTTTGTTTAGAAGGTTTTTGTATCTTTTTCTGTTTTAAAGGCTTTTCTGGTTTTTGAGATATTTCTTCTTGTCCACCTTCTTTTTGTAATGTTCTTGCAGCTTCTTCTATTTCCTCTTTTTTATAACCAGCATTATAAAAAGTCATCATGGCCTGTTTGAGAGACTCTCCTTTAGATAAAGCTAATTTCAATCCTCCAAGAATTCCTTCATTTACCATCTAAATTATTAAGAAGATTATATTTAAAAATTATAGGTTAAATTAAAATTTTAAAACTTTTCCGTTTGAAGAAAGATGAGATGTTTCTCTGAATTTATACCCAAATTCTGATACAAGTTCAATGAAAGGTGTTTCTTGCTGCAAAGTTCCGTGAGCAGGAATTACATGTTTTGGTTTTATCATTTCTAATAATTCTCTCATGTCTTCTCTGCTTCCATGTCCATGAACATGAACATCTGTCTGAATTTTTACTCCGATTCTTCTTAATTTTTTATCAAGTTTTTCACGTGCAAGAATATTTACAGGAACAGGAATTACACTTGATGAAAAGATAAGATTATCTCCTGATTTAAAATGAAAAGGTAAAGTTCCTCTTGTTATTCTATCTAGAACAGAATTTTCTTCTGCCTGATGTCCTGTACATACAATAAAATATTTTCCTCTATTTTTTTCTAATTTTCTTAAGAAAGATTCTCTTTGTTTTGAATATTTTATTAATTTTATTTTTTTGAAAGGCCATAAATTTACTTTTGATGCTGCTTCAATGTTTTTTGCTAAACTCCTTCCAATAAAGACAATTTCTCTTTTTGTTTTTTTTGCAAGTTTTACAATATTAATTAATCTTTCAATATGAGAAGAAAAAGTTGTGACAAAAAAGGCTGAATTTTTGCCTTTCATTTTTGAAATTGCATCTTCTAATAAAAATTGTGCAATTCTTTCGCCTCCTGGTTTAGTTTCTGTTCCAGAATAAAGAGCATCTATAACAGCTAATTTTACTCCTTTTTTTCCTAATTCTCTCATCTTGTTATAATTTGGAGGTTTTCCTAAAGTGGGATAATTATCAAATTTTAAATCCAGTGCATAAAAGAAAATCCCTTCTTTTGTATGAAGTGCAGGAAAAACACATTGAGGAATTGAATGAGTTGTTCCAACAAAATCAATTTTATATTTATCTGATTTCCCTTGAATAGTAATGCTTGAATTTAATTTAATTGTTTTTAATGGATTATGAATTTTTATTCCTTCATCTTCTAAAACAAGTTTTAGGAATTGCATTGTAAAAGGAGTTCCATAAATTGGTGTATTAGGATATCTATTTGCAATATAAGGAACAGCTCCAATATGGTCAAGATGAGCATGTCCAATAAAAATTGCTCTTACCTTTTTTCTCCATCCGATTTTATCAAGAATTGTATCATCTGGAATTGCTCCAAAATCCCTTAATTTTTTTTCTGAATATTGTCCTTGCCCTTTTTTCTTGTTTTTTACAAATCTTGTTTTAGTATATTCTAAAAGTTTTTCTTCTTGAAGTTCAACTATACCAGGAATATAAAGGCCTGCATCAAAAATAAATACATCTTCTCCAACTTTTACTGCAGTCATATTTTTTCCTGCTTGCTCAAAACCTCCAACTGTGCAGATTTCCATTTTTATAATCTAATTCGCTCTCTTTTAAAATATTTGGAAGGATATATTTAATAAGGTTTCTCTCTTTATTTTTTTTGTAAAATGGGTTTTTCTTTTAGAAAACGGGTTTCTTTTGAAAAAGAAACTACGTTGGTAGAAAACTCGAAAAGACAATGTAAAAGAAAATTAAGATACTAACAAAATGAAATCTCTCAAACCTTCGATGCGAGAAAATAAAAGATATCTTCTAGTAGAAGGAAAAGATTTGAAAAAGAATATTGAAAAAGCGATTTTAGATTTTATTGGAGTTTTAGGAATGTCAAAAGTTGGATTGAGTTGGATTAAATCAAGTTCTAACTCTGCGATTATTTCTGTGAATAGGGAGATGGTGGATTCTGTGAGGGCTTCGCTTTGTGTGTGGTCTGAGAAAATGGAAGTTAAAAAGGTTTCAGGAACATTGAGAAGTTTAGGAAAATGAAGGCGTTATCTTTAAAACAACCTTTTGCAGAGTTAGTTGTTTCAGGAAAGAAAACTGTTGAACTTAGGAAATGGAATACAAAATTTAGAGGAGATTTTCTTATTCATGCTTCTAAGAATCCAGATAAAAAAGCAATGAAAAAATTTGGTTTTGATGAATTGCCATTAGGTTTTATTATTGGAAAATCAAAATTAATTGATGTTAAAAAATATTTGAGCAAAGAAGAATGCAACAAAGATAAGGATAAACATCTAGCAAATTTTTCATGGGGCAGATTTGGATTTATATTAGAAAATTCAAAAAGAATTAAGCCAATTCCTGCAAAAGGAAGCTTAGGATTTTGGAATTTTAATTACCAAAAAACTTTTAAATAATAAAATTTTATGAATTTTGAAGGAGAAAAGGAAATTAGATTTAAATTATAAATTTCTCTAAGATTAGAAAATGGATATACCGATGGATATGCAACATCAACAAATGGGGTATGACCGAACTGCGACTATGTTTTCGCCTGACGGACATTTGCTTCAGGTTGAATATGCAGAAAAAACAGTAAGACTTGGTGTTTCAAGTATTGGAATGATTTGCTCAGATGGAGTTTTTATAATTGCTGATAAAAGAATAGATGATAAATTAATTGTTTCTGAATCTGCTAACAGAATTCATGAAATTGATTCTCATATTATTGCAAGCACAGCAGGAATTACTTCTGATGCCAGAGTATTAATTGAAAAAGCTCAAGTTACTGCACAACAGCAAAGAGTGACTTATGACTCAGATGTTGAACCAGAGTTAATTATCAAAGAGATTTCTAATATTAAGCAACAATTCACACAATATGGAGGAGCAAGACCTTTTGCAGTGTCAATGATGCTTGCAGGAATAAATAATGGTAAGCCTCAATTATTTACAAGTGATGTTACAGGAAGTTATTTTATGTATGAGGCAAATGCAATTGGAGAGAATGATGAAAAAATTAAAGAAAAAATTCGTGAGCAATATAAAAAAGATTTAACAATAAAAAAAGGGCTTAAACTTGCTTTGGATGTATTTAAAGAAATAAAAGGTAATAAATTTAATGTAGATAAATTTGAAATGGCTTATATTCAGAGTGATGAAAAAAAATTAAAAAGACTGGAAGGAAAAGAATTAGAGGGTTTTATTAGATAATGGTTAACACTACAGCACGAATTAAAAAGGTAGGAAAACATTTTGAAATATTAGTAGATTTAGACGAAGCATTGAAATTTAAAAAAGGAGAAACTAATTCAATTACATCAGAAAATGAGGTTATTTTTACAAATATTAAACAAGGGGAAAGAGCGTCGGAAAAAGATTTGAAAGAAGCTTTTGGAACAACTGATGTTAATGAAATTGTTCAGAAAATTGTTAAAGAAGGAGAAGTTTTGACAACTCAGGAACATAGAGATGCTGAACAGGAAAAAAAGTTTAAGCAAGTTGTAGATTTTTTGGTTAATAATGCTGTTGACCCTCAAACTAGCAATCCTATTACCTCAGAAAGAATTAAAAGTGCTCTGGAGCAGGCTCATATTAATATAAAAAATGTTCCTGTGGAAAATCAAATTAAAGAAATTGTTGAGCAAATTAGTAAAATTATTCCTATAAAAATTGAAACTAAAAAAGTTAAAATAACAATTCCTGCTATCCATACTGGAAAAGTTTATGGACTTGTAAATCAATACAAGGAAAAGGAAAACTGGCTTGATAATGGAGATTTGGAAGTAATTGTAAATATTCCTGCAGGAATAATTATGGATTTTTATGATAAATTAAATTCTGCAACACATGGAAGTGCTTTGACAGAAGAGGTAAAAGAATTAAAATGACAGAACGAAAAATTGTAATACCTGGAGAAGTAATTGCTCAAGGCGATGATTATCTTCCTGGAGAAGGAACAGAAAAGAGAAAGAATGATATTGTTGCAATGAAATTTGGATTAGCTGAGGAATCAAACAAGCTAATTAAAGTAATTTCTTTGTCAGGAGTTTATCAACCGCGAAGAGGAAATGTTGTTATTGGAAAAGTTGAGAATGTTACATTTAATGGTTGGGTAATAGATATTGATGCTGCTGAAAATGCTTTTTTATCAGTCGCTGAAGTTCCAAGATATGTTAAAAAAGATGAATTAGAAGAGGTTATGGATATTGGAGATATGGTTGTAGCAAAAATATGGGGAATAAATAAGAGAGGAATTGATTTAAGTCTAAAATCAAGAGGACTTGGAAAAATAAATGATGGAATGATTGTAAGAATTAATCCAAATAAAGTTCCAAGAATTATTGGAAAAGAAGGAAGTATGATAAATTTGATAAAAGATGAGACTGGCTGTAATATTACAGTTGGACAAAATGGATTGATATGGATAAAGGGAAACAAAATAGAAGATGAATTACTTGCAAAAAAGGCAATTTTATTTGTTGCTGAAAAATCTTTTATTAGTGGACTTACTGATGAAGTAAAGAAATGGTTTGAAAAGCAAAAGTCAAAACCTCTAATTAAAAATCAAAAGGAGAAGAAATAATGGAAATAAAATTAGGAAGTGCTCGACCTTTGTTTGCACATGATGTAATGATTTCAACTATTTATAAAACAAGTAAAACTAAAAAAGGAAATATTAAGAAAGAAGCACATACAGAATTGTTATTTATAGATTTACTTAGTAAACAAGCAGTTGCAAGAATAGTTTTACCATCAAATGTATTAAAAGTTCTTCCACAATTATTGAATGATAATTTTAAAAAAGTAAAAAAAGAACTTAAAAATAAAGAGATGCCAAAAAAAGAAAAAGTTGAAATAAATAGCACTAATGCATCTTACTTAGGATAAAATGACAAAAAACTTTAAGAGACCAGATGGACGAAAAGTTGATGAAACAAGACCAATGAAAGCAAAAGTTGGAATTGTTCCAAATGCAGATGGAAGTGCAATGTTTCAGTTTGGAGACACAATTGCAATTGCTGCTGTTTATGGCCCAAAAAAAATGCATCCTCAACATTTACAAAATCCAGAAAAAGGAACTTTAAGGTGTAATTATAATATGATGAGTTTTTCTGTTCCAGACAGAATTAGACCTGGACCAAGCAGAAGAAGTACTGAAATTAGTAAAATAACTCAATGGGCATTAGAGCCTGTATTAATAATTGATAAATTTTCAAATATGGTAATTGATGTTCATATTTATATTTTGCAAGCAAATGCTTCGACAAGATGCGCAGGAATAAATGCTGCTGCTATGGCTTTGGCTCATGCTGGAATTCCAATGAAAGATATGGTTTCAAGTGTTTCAATTGGAAAGTTAGATAAACAATTAGTTGTTGATGTGAATAAATATGAAGAGGATTGGGAAGAAGGTGAAGGTGCAACAGATATTCCAATGACTTTTACAAATGAAGGAAAAATGACTCACATTCAATTAGATGGAAGAATTACTTCAAAACAATTAAATGAAGCTGTCGAACTTGCTCGAGAATCTTGTAAAAAAATTTATGAAGTTCAAAAAGAAGCTTTGAAGGAGATTGGAGAAAAATGAGTGAAGATTCAAATCCTTATAAAATAAAACATAAGGTATATGTATTTAAGAAAGACGGAAAACCTAAAATAATTTTAGGACATAAAGAAGATGTATTAGGATTAATGGTTTTAGCAAATTCATATGCTAAAAAAGAAATAAAATATTCAGATATTCAAAAAACAATAGAAGATTTAGGAAAGACTACATTGGAGGGGAAAACAAATGAGTAGAAAACTTTACGGACCATATCATCCGAGAAATTTATTAACAAAAAATGTTAAAATTGTAAATGTTTATAATGAAAATCATATGCCAAAAAAAGAAACAATGGGAAGATTAAATAAACTTGAATAGGAATTAAATATTAAAATAAATTAAAATGGATAAAATACAAACAACATCAGATTTGACTGGAAAAAGAATTAAGGAATATCTAGCAGAAGGAAAAAGATTTGATGGAAGAAAACCTGATGAATTCAGAGAAATAGTTATTGAGACAAGTGTTTCAAAAAATGCAGAGGGAAGTGCGAGAGTTAAAATTGGAGAAACAGAAGTTATAGTTGGGGTTAAAATGGATGTTTCTGAACCTTATCCTGATTCAAAAGATAAAGGAAACCTTATGGTTACTGCAGAATTAATTCCATTAAGTTCTCCAAGATTTGAAAGCGGTCCTCCAAGATTCCCTGCGATTGAATTGGGAAGACTTGTTGATAGAGGAATTAGAGAGAGCAAATTTATTAAACTTAAGAAATTATGTATTAAAGAGGGAGAAAAAGTCTGGACTATTTTTATAGATATTTATTCTATAAATGATGATGGTAATTTACTTGATGCTGCAGGACTTGGAGCAATTGCTGCTTTAATGAATGCAAAAATTCCAAAGTATGATGAAAAAGAAGAAAAGGTTTTATATGGAGAATTAACAAAAGAAAGTTTGCCTTTATCAAAAGAGATTCCTATTTCTATAACAGCGCATAAAATAGGTAAAAATCTTATTGTTGATCCTAATAGAGATGAAGAAGATTTGAGTGAAACAAGAATTACAATAGGTAGTTCAAATGGAGTTATTTCTTCTATGCAAAAAGGAAAAGAAAAAGAATTAAGTATTGAAGAGTTTAATAATATTTTAGAATTAATAATTAAAGTAGAAAGAGATATTTCAAAGAAGTTGGAAAAAATAAAATGAATGTGAATGATTTTACAAGATATGAAAAAGCAAGGATTCTTGGAGCAAGGGCTTTTCAGATTGCAATGAATGCTCCTCTTTTGATTAAGATAAATCAGGAAGATCTAGAAAAAATAAAATTTGATGCTTTGAAAATTGCTGAAATAGAATTAGATTCAAATATTCTGCCTATTTCTGTAAGCAAACCGTTTCCGAAGAAAAAAGAAAATATATTGAAAAGAAGTAGAACACATAAGATGAGTGATGCAAGAAAAAAGAAACTTGAAGAAAAAGAAGAAGAAGATGTTGAAGAAGGAGGAGAGATAATGGAACTTGCTAAGCCAGAAGATGAGAAAGAAGAAGGTGAAGAGACAAGTGGAGAAGAATAATTATAATTAACTTTTTATATAATAAATTTCTTTAATTACTATGAAAATTAGAGGGATTTCAGCTAAGTCTATCTTAAATTCCCGTGAAGAAAAAACAATTTGTGTTTCTATAAAGACAAATGTAGGAGAATTTTCTGCACCTTCACCTTCTGGAAAATCAAAAGGAAAATATGAAGCTAAACCATATAATAAAAAAATTGAAGATGACATAAAAAAGATAAAGCAACTTGGTGAATATTTTTCTGAGGAAATTCTGGAAAAATTTGATGATTTGAAAAGAGTTGAATATATTGCAGACAGACAAATTGGAGCGAACACTCTTTTTGCTTTGGAATCCTGTGTTTTGAAAGCTATTGCAAAAGAACAAAAAAAGGAAATATGGGAATTAATAAATCCCGATTCAAAAAAATTTCCAAGATTAGTTGGCAATTGCATTGGAGGGGGAAAACATTCTTCTGTTGAAAAAAAACCTGATTTTCAGGAATTTTTATTAATTCCTGATACAGATTCAGTTCTGCAAGCATATAATGGGAATAAAAATGCAAAAGTTGATGCTGAAATTATTTTAAAGAATGTAGATAAAAAATTTGAAAATAAAAAAAATGATGAAAATGCATGGATGACTTCTTTTGATGATAAGAGAGTTCTTGAGATTCTGAAAGATGTAAAAGATAATTCATGGGATAGTAAAAAATTATATTTAAGTCTTGGTATTGATGTTGCGAGTTCTGGTTTTTATAAAAGAAAGAAATATCTTTACAAGAATCCTATGCTTAAGAGAAATAAAGAAGAACAATTTGGGTATTTATCTAATTTAATAAAAAATTTTAATTTGTTTTATATTGAAGACCCTTTTGATGAAGAAGATTTTGAAAGTCATGCTAAACTTCTTAAGAAATTTCCAAAAAGTCTTATTGTTGGGGATGATTTAACTGTAACTAATCCTAAAAGATTAAAGAAAGCTATTGAAATGAAAAGTATTAATGCAATTATTGTAAAACCTAATCAGATTGGTTCTTTAATTAAAGTAAAAGAAGTTTGTGAAATTGCAAAAAAGAATGATATTAAGTTGGTTTTTTCTCATCGAAGTGGTGAAACAGATGAAACAATTTTGGCTGATTTAGCTTTTGGATTTGGTGCAGATTTTTTCAAATGTGGAATTGAAGGGGATGTTCGTGAAGGAAAAATTAAAAGATTGATTGAGATTGAGAAAAATTTACATTAAAAACATTTTTAAATTAAATTTCATCTGAATTCTTATGGTTGATGTAATTAAAGGGATTGAAGAAAATGTTGAAGAAGGTTTAGAAGAAGCAAAAGAAATTGTTGAAGATGGTGCTAAGAAAGTAAAAAAGGCAGCTGAAAAAATTACTAATGAAGTTAAAGAAGACCTTGCTTTGAAAAAATCTAAGAAAAAGAAAACAAAAAAAGAAGAAAAAGAAAACACTTCAAAGAAAGAAAGAAAGAAAGAATCATCAGAATCTGATGAAGATGAAGCTCATGAATTCACAGAAAAAAATATTGCAGATTTAAAAAAATCTGCTGAAGCAGAATCAACAGATATTGAAAAAGTTAAATCTCTTGAGGAAAGAAAAAAAGAACTTTTGGCTAAAGCAGAAAAACTTAAGGGAAAATTAAAAGAAGCTCCAAAAACAGAGGAATTAAAAGAGAAAGTTAAAATAAAGAAAAGGACTGATATGCTTATTCCTCTTGAGGATTATGTTAAAGCTGGAATTTATTTGGGAACAAAGGTTGTGACTCCCGATATGAAACCATTTGTTTATAGAAGAAGAGCAGATGGGCTGGCTATTTTTAATACAGATTTAATTGATGAAAAATTGAAAGAAGGAATAGAATATTTGTCAAAGTTTGAGGCAAAGGATATTATTTTAGTTTGCAAAAGACAGGCAGGTTGGAAGGCAGCAGAAAAGTTTGGGGAATTAACAGGAATAAAGGTTTTTACAAAAAAATATCCTGCAGGGGTTTTAACAAATACAACTTTACCTGATTTTTTTGAAAATGAATTAACAATTGTAACTGATTCATGGCTTGATAAAAATGCTTTGCATGATACTGTAAATGTTCATAAAAAAGTTTTAATGATTTGTGATACAAATAATTTCTCTAAAGGTGCAGATAAAGTTATAATTGGAAATAACAAAAGTCCAAAAAGTTTAGGTGTAATTTTTTATTTATTGACAAAAGGATATTGCAAAGCAAAAGGAATCAAAGCAGATATTCCTGAGTTGGACTGGTGGACAAGTGAAGAATAAATATATTTTAAAGGGCAATTCTAAAGAATAAATCACAAAGCTTTTAATATTTATTAATTATTTTATTTTATGGAATGTTGTGGGAAAAAAGATTGTAAAGATTGTTTAAGATTAAAGAAAAAAATTAATGCTCCTACAATGGCATATAAAACTGTTTATGGAAAATATCCTGAAGAGCCATTGAGAGGGAGGACAAATCTTCCTAAAAAAGAATGGAATGGGATTTTTGTTGATAAAAACTTAAAAGATAAATGGCTGAATGAATTAAATTCTCTGGATGTTGAAATAAAATCTACTGAAGAAGGGAAAAGTAAAGAAAGAGTTGCTTTTGTTATTTTTAGAATGCCTGAGGGCAAAGACAAATTATATAAGAAAGTAGAAGAAAATCTAAAAAAAGAAAAAGATTTGTTTGTTTATTCTGATATTGGAATGGGAAATCGTCCACGAATTTGTGTTGCAAAAGATATCAAAGTAGGAGACAAAAATTGGGAAGAATGGTGGAGTTCTTTGCCAGAAAAAATTGAAAGAGCTTATAAAAAAGCAATTAATTAAATCTTAAAAAATAACCAACTTTTTTCTGGCTTGCTTCCATAATTTGTTTTTATCAGACAATATTTTCCTGAAAGTTTTTTTCCGTGAAGTTCAAAAATAATTTTTTTTGAAGTTTTTTCAATTAAATTATATTTTCCATTATCCCAAATTTCAAATTTTCCTGCACCATAATTTCCCTCTGGAATTGTTCCATGAAATTTTGCATATTCCATTGGATGGTCTTCAACTTGTATTGCAAGGCGTTTTATTCCTTTGCTTTTTGGAGGCTGTTTTGGAACTGCCCAGGATTTGAGAACTCCATTCATTTCTAAACGTAAATCCCAGTGAAGATGCGACGCTAAATGCTTATGAATTGTGAAAATCAATTGTTTAGAAGATCTTTTGACTATTGGTTTTGGTTCAGGTGTTTTTCCAAATTTCCTCTTTTTTTGGTATTGTTTTAATGACATTAATAAAATTAATAATGAATAATATTTAAATTTATTTAGAGAAATAAAAGCTAATGTCACCTTAAAGTAACGAAATATTTATAAATACTAAATTAATATGAAATTTATGAGAAGAGAAGAACCAATACTTAAATGTTATATTTTAGATGATGGAAGAGTAATGGTTGGCCAAAGTGCTAACTTAGAAAAAGAAAGCCATATTGAGATAGAGGGTGGAAGAGAGAAAAAGGTAACTGGTAATTATATTTATATTAAAAAAGGAGTTTTCATTCCACAAGCAAAACTTGGAGATTTTACTAAATTTGAGAAATTAAGATATGATCCAAAATTTAAAGAAAAAATTATTAATGAATATATTAATTCAGATGACAGAGAAAATAAAGTTATCAGAAATATTTATTCTGTAATAAAACCTTATACAATTTTTGGAAATAAAAATTCTTTTTATGAAAATATTAAAGAAGAAGAATATCAAGATTATTTGAAAATGGAAGAAATAAGAAAAGAGGAAAAAAGAAAAAAAACACTTCCTTCTGCAGTTAACAATCTTATTAAAGGAGAAAATGTAAAAGATAGAAAATCTATTTATTCCTACTTCTCTTTGGGAGATTAAAAATCTTATATCAAACTTTAAATTTCTTTATATTACAATTCTTAAATGGATAGAATTCTAACGAAACATTTATATATAAATAATTTTTCAGTTTTTTGTAAATTAAGATGAGTACTTTAAGTAATACATCCAGTAACATTAAAGTATGATGTATGTAGAAGTAGTCATAGTTGTAGTTCTAATAAAATTTATTATAAAATAAATTGTAGCCAATAGTTAGGGGATGTGTGAAGTGTTCTTGATTTTTTATCATCGAGAATGCGCTGAGATTATTTATAATCAATGATGTTAAATCCAGTTGATCCTGCTGGCGGCTGCGGCTATTTGGTTTGTACTTAGGCATGCAAGTTTTTTTAGTTTCTTCGGAAGTTGAAAAGCGAACTGCTCAGTAACACGTGGTTAATCTACCCTTAAGTCAAGGATACTCTCGGGAAACTGAGATTAATACTTGATAAGAGATATACCCTGGAATGATTTATCTCTGAAACTCGAGCTTAAGGATGAGACTGCGGCTGATTAGGTTGTTGGTGGGGTAATAGCCCACCAAGCCGATGATCAGTAAGGGCTCTTAGCGGAGAGGCCCTGAGAGGGAATCTGAGACACTATTCCCAGCTCTACGGAGTGCAGCAGTTGAGAATCTTCCCCAATGCACGCAAGTGTGAGGGAGCGAACCAGAGTGCTTTTCATATTGAAAAGCTTTTACTAAATTTAAAAAATTTGGAGAATAAGGACTGGGTAAGACGAGTGCCAGCCGCCGCGGTAATACTCGCGGTCCAAGTCGCAGCCATTTTTATTGGGTCTAAAATATCCGTAGCTTGCTTAATAAGTTCCTTGTGAAATCTTATCTCTTAAAGATAGGGCGTGCAGGAAATACTGTTGAGCTAGAGACTGGAAGACGTAAGAAGTACGTTCAAAGTAGCGGTAAAATGTGTTAATCTTGGGCGGACTCACAACAGCGAAGGCATCTTACGAGGACAGTTCTGACAGTGAGGGATGAAGGCTAGGGGCGCAAAACGGATTAGATACCCGTGTAGTCCTAGCAGTAAACACTGCACACTAAACATTAGTACCTCTTCGAGAGGTATTGGTGCTGAAGGGAAGCCGAGAGTGTGCTACCTGGGAAGTATAGTCGCAAGGCTGAAACTTAAAGGAATTGGCGGGGAGGCACTACAACAGGTGACGCGTGCGGTTCAATTAGATTATACACCGTGAACCTCACCAGGACCGACAGCAGAATGAAGGTCAGTCTAAAGGGCTTACCTGACACGCTGAGAGGAGCTGCATGGCTGTGTTAAGTCTGTGCCGTGAGGTGACCAGTTAAATCTGGTAACAGACAAGACCCTCATCACTATTTGCAATTGGACTATAGTGAGATTGCCTTGGTAACAAGGATGAAAGTGAGGGCTATCGCAGGTGAGTACAACCTGAATGCCCTGGGCAACACGCGCGCGTCAATGGTAGATACAACGAGATGCAACTCCGAGAGGAGAAGCTAATCTCATAAAGTCTATCTCAGTTCAGATTGAGGTTTGCAACTCAGCCTCATGACGCCGGAATCTGTAGTAATCGTTTGTTATCAGCGAACGGTGAATATGTCACTGTCTCTTGCACACACTGCCCGTCAAACCAACCGAGTTTATTTAGGATGAAACTTTTTTAAGGAGAATCTTGGGTAGACAAGGTAGGTTAAGTCGACACAAGGTACCTGTAGGGGAACCTGCAGATGGATCACCTCCTATAATATTATTAAAGAATTACAGATTATTTCTGCATACTCATCTTATTTAACGAAAACATTAAAAACTGACAAGGAGTAAAAATACTATTGGGCCCATAGTCTAGTGGTAGAATACTTCCCTTGCACGGAAGAGATCCGCGTTCGATTCGCGGTGGGTCCATTCTTCTGAATGGATAAATAAGATAAATTACAAATTACACTCAATTATCAATTAATTGACATCGACGAGAAATCGTCATGGTTCCGGAAAAATTCGGGATCATTTTGAGAAGTAAAGAACTCAAATTTACATTCAATGAAATAAGCACTGGAATATTCCCACTTAATTGAAAATTTATTTTCAAATAAAATTTTAGAAGACAATACTACTATTCATACTGTTAGACGGATAGCTTGGTTTTGGTTTTGATGAAAGACGTGGCAAGCTGCGATAAGCTTGGGGGAGTTGCACGTAAGCTTTGATCCCAAGATTTCTGAATGCGCCGAGAGGCGGAAATACGCCGGGAATTGAAACATCTTAGTACCGGTAGGAAGAGAAAATAATAATGATTCCCTTAATAGCAGAGAGCGAAAAGGGAACAGGGCAAACTGAATCTGCTCTTGAAAGAGAGTTAGAGATGTGGTGGAGATAAGTGGCTAAGTCGACGAGTTGAAGTTATCTGGAAAGATATACGTTACAAGGTGATAGTCCTGTAAACTAAGTTGATATGTTGCTCTTCAAAAGAGTAGGGCTTCCTGGATTGGAGGTCTGAATATGGCAGGATTAACTGCTAACCCTAAATAAAACCAAAGTCCGATAGTGTACTAGTACCGCGAGGGAAAGCTGAAAAGTACTCTTAACCGAGGATGAAAAGATTTGAAATCTAACAGTTACAGTTTGTTACTGGTCTTAACTGCTTTGGCAGAAAGATTTGTAACGTACGTTTTGAAAAACGGGCCAGGGAGTTTTTCTATATGGCGAGGCTAACCTTTATGGGTAACCAAAGCGAAAGCAAGTATGAAAATGCGTTTAGTCATGTGGATAAGACCTGAAGCCAGATGATCTATTCATGGGCAAGCTGAAGTCTTTCGAAAGGAGGATGGAGGGCTGAACCGTTGTTGTGAACATGCACTCGAATGACCTGTGAATAGGGGTGAAAAGCCTATCTAATTTGGCGATGGCTGGTTCCTGCTGAAATATGCCTACGTATAGTCTTGTCTTGTTTGTTAATGGAGTAAAGTACGGATAAAACTTGCAGGGGCTATTGCTTACGGAGTTTTTTCCAACTCAGAAACTATTAACTGCATTAGACAAGAAACAGGGTGTGTATGTAAGATACATTTCCGAGACCGGAACAAGGGAGACCAAAGTTAAGGTCCCAAAATTTATGCTAAGTGTAACAAACAGTGTTTTGAATCTGAGACACTAGGGATGTAAGCCCAGAAGCAGCTATCATTTAAAGAAAGCGTAACAGCTCACCTATTGAGATTCAGAGCCTGGAAAATGGACGGGGCTAAGCATAATACCGATACTTTGGCGGCACTCAGATGAGTGTTCGGGTAAGCAGGCGTGGTTTTTGTGCAGAAGGTTTTTCGAGAGAAAGGCTGGAACGAAAACCAATGAGAATCCTGGTAATAGTAGGATGTGATTTTTCTGAGAATGAAAAATGTCGAAAGAGCAAGGTTTCCTTGGCAATATATGTTAGCCAAGGGTTAGTCAGTTCCTAAGTTGTATCTTAACCGAGTACGACGATGGATAATATGTTAATATTCATATACTAATTGAACTTATGGTTATGGTTTGCTTTCGGATAAGTGAGCACTTGAGAGAGTGTTTTGATAAAGAAATCTGTCGAGGGTAATCCACAGACGCAGATGAATTTTTTGAACAAAATTGCTGATTCCAAGAGCCAGTGAAAAGATTATAACTTGTTTAATTAACTGTACCCACAACCGACACTGGTGCTCTAGCTGAGAAGGCTAAGACATGAAAGATTAAACCGATTAAGGGAATTCGGCAAGTTAGTCCTGTAGCTTCGGCTGAAGGGATGTCTATTTTTGTATGCTTCAGAAATGTGTGTGCATCAATAGATCGCAGTAACGAAGACGGCCCGACTGTTTACCAAAAACGTAGCCAAGTGCTAATCTGAAAAGACTTGTATACTTGGTGAGACCTGCCCAGTGGTGGTGTCTCAAACTCCTTTTCAAGGGAGCTAAGGTCCATCAAACGGCGGGGGTAACTATGACCCTCTTAAGGTAACGTAATACCTTGTCATCTGAATGGTGACTTGCATGAATGGTTTAACGAGGTTGTCACTGTCCCTAATTGGAACCTTCTGAAAATATTGTCCGGTGCACAGACCGGAGACGCCTAGTGGGAAGCGAAGACCTTGTGGAACTTTACTGCAACTTGTTGTTGTGGTTTTAATGGAAACGCACAGTATAGGTAGGAGCGTCGATGCTGTCATTTCGGTGGCAGCGGAGCGATCTTGTAATACTACCCATTTCTCTTAAAACTGCTTACTCTTTATGAGGACAGCAGCAGGCGGGCAGTTTGGCTGGGGCGGCACCCTGTCGAAAAAATATCGATAGGACCCAAAGACAAGCTCATCCGGCTTGGAAATCCGGAGTTGAGTGCGAGGGCAAAAGCTTGTCTGACTGTATTTTGAAAAGCAAGAAATGCAGGAGGGAAACCTGGGCCTAGTGAACCCACGTGCATTTTTAATAGATGCCGTGTCTGATAGAAAAGTTACCCCAAGGATAATAAGGTGGTCGCCCCCGATAGTTCATATTGACGGGGCGGTTTGCTATTTCGCTGTCGGCTCTCCCTATCCTGGACGTGCAGAAGCGTCCAAGGGTGTCGGAGTTCACGCATTAAAAGGGATCGTTAGCTGGGTTAAGAACGTCGCGAGACAGTTTGTATGATATCTACTAGGTGTGTTATTGTCTGAGTGGAACAATCTTCTAGTACGAGAGGAACGAGGATTGGATGCCTCTGGTGAGCAGTTGTCACATGGCAGGCTGCATAGCTACGCATTGTATGGATAAGAGCTGAATGCATCTAAGCTCGAAGCCATCCGCAAAA
>Ga0315545_1000453_pt1 | contig 42948 bp, 54 predicted proteins | sample SalMarSW160210MG_FD_203096 | JGI IMG/M metagenome (GOLD analysis project Ga0315545, IMG submission 203096) | Salt marsh sediment microbial communities from the Plum Island Ecosystem LTER, Massachusetts, United States - Salt Marsh Sediment SW1602-10 ...
GGAGTTAGCTTCAGAAAATCGCCAAGAAGGCGATTTTTTGGTAGAATGGAAATATGAAAATTACCCCAAAGATTAAAAAGATAGTTGAAGAAAACCCTATGACCCTCGCCACTGTTAGAGATGGTAAACCTTATGCTATCGCTGTCGCTTGTTGTAAGGTTATGGGCAACGATGAGATATTGGTAACCGATAGTTTTATGAAGATTACAGTAGAAAACATTCTTAAAAACAATAATGTTGCATTAATAGTTTGGGATAAGAAGTGGGAAGGATACCAATTTCTTGGTAGGTGTAAATATTTTAAAAAAGGGAAATGGATTCAATATGTAAAGAAATTAAAAGAAAATAGAGGACTGCCCGCCAAAGGCGCTATATTGGTTAAAGTTAGTAAGATTATGAAATCTAAATAAAAAAAGTTCTAACATCGTCCAGCCAAGGGAGCCGAGATTCTGCCTATTTATTTGGGCGGTTTTTTACGTCGCACTACGCATCAATGAGGAGTCAAGATTTTTATTGGTTCGAGCCTTACCTCTGGAGCAAAATATTTTAAGCCACTATGCCGCTTTTTATTGACAAAATTAAATATGAATTGTATAATTAAGAATTCTAAATTAACTAAAAAATAAATCATAAAAAATAAATCATAAGTCAATAATAAGGAGGGAGGGCACCTTGAAAAATAAAATAATAGGCACAGAATTCGTAGGTCAGTATCACAGAATGAAGGCTAAGGGGGATTTGAAAAAGATAGGAATAAAAGACTTTTATTCACCTAAAGGTATAGATTTGGCGGTAATTTTAGGTTATCTTTCGAGCCTTGAGCCCGAAATACTAACAGAACACACATATAGATTCGGAAGATATTTGCTTAAATTTTACCCTCCCGAATCTTTTGGATTCTTAAAGTACTGCCAGAGCCTAGGATTACCCGTAGAGAACCCTGTAGCAATGGGCGTGAACAATGACAACGTAGGAGACATAGTAATAATCGATAGAATAAACGGGAGAGATTATAAAGAAATTATCTTAGCTGATGAAGGGATTTCCTTTTTCCGGGTAGTAATACCGCATAAAGAATTGAAAGCCCTGGGCAAGACAGTTTACCTCTTTTGCTTAAAGGGAGTTATTCCTGGAGATAGTAAGTTGCAGAATTATATGTATAACGGCGAGGAAGCCGTAAGAATTGATTTAATTCCCCAATATGATTCGATTTCAAGTATTAAGTGGAAAAAGGTCAACCAAAACCTCGAAAAAGCTCATGAGGTATCAAAAGTCTTAACTGGAATGGTTAGCGATATACTTTGTATACTTAGAGATATGGCAGAAGTTCTAACTCGCCAAAGACAATCTAGGAAAAGATTTCTGAGAGGAACAGACTCATTTTTGGAAGGATTTGTTAACGATGAACTATCCAGAATTTTCGCCATCAGTCTACGAGAATACACAAAGCAAATAGTAGATTATATGCGGGAAGCCGAAAAAGAATCTAAATCGTTTCAGGAAGTATTTTGGTTGCACTCAATAAAAGAAGCGACAGAGCACGGAGGAAAGCTTAGTATAAGGATATTCGAACATTAATCAGCCAAGAGGATTTTCTCAAGAGAGCGTTCCTAACGAACGCTCTCTCATCTTTTAAAAACAGGTTCTAACATCGTCCAGCTAGGGGAGATCAGTTCAGCCGCTTTCTCAAGAAGGCGGTTTTTACGTCGCACTACGCATCAATGAGGAGTCAAAAGCTTATCTTGTCTCACAATCTATGAATGAGGAGTCAATGTCGCATAATTTGTATTAGTTAGAATCTTACCCGCGGATCCGGGAATTCCGCCTATTTACTTAGACGGTTTTTTGGTAGGATTAGAGAAGAAAGGTCAAATTCATAAGATTAAATATTGAACTAATTTATGGTTATAGCAGTTTTTGGTTCTTGGATTGTAGGAGTTGTTTTTTTATATTTTGCACAAAAGCGACAAAAAATTCAGAAAAATGGATTTTAAGAATACTTGCGATTTTGTGTTTTGTTTGGCCTCTTATTGCTAGATATATATAGTAATTAGCCTATGGTTATATTTCAAAGCTGGTTGATTTTATTAGGCAGGTAGGTTTTTTTGAATAAAATTATAAAAGTAAACAACTATATGACTAAGTGGTATCAAAAATCAATATATATTGTAACAAGAAAAAACTTTCTTTCGATTTTTTTATTAATTTTTACTATATTTTTTTATATACTTGAAAGTATCACTGGAAAAGAAAAAAATATTAGTATGTTTTTCTTTGTATTGAACATTGGACAATATATTGGCGATAAATTTGCCAATAGACAAAAAAGAAACGCCCTTTTTATTTTTTTATTAATTTTTGCCATAATTTCTTATATAATCGAGGGCATTATTGGGAGCAATAAAAAAATTACCATACTCTTATTATCGTTAGCCGTCGGGCAACAGATTGGTTTTCTAGTTGCAAAATACAAAGCAAAAAATAAATAACCCGCACTAAACAAGCTCTAATATTGTCTAACTAGGGCAGTAGTCCCGATTTCGGCCGCCGCTCTCTCAAGAAAGTGGTTTTTTACGTCGCACTACGCATCTTGTGCGACATTTAAACTTATATTTGCTCCATTGTCCTGTAAATAATTGTAAAGTATAATGAAAGCAGTGTTGAAACATAAATTAAATTATTAAAACTATGTCAGAAGCTATAATCGGTTTAATTGGTGTTATAATTGGTGGCCTCATCGTAACTGTTGCTCAATTTATTACACATTTTTTAAACTACCGAAAATGGAAAAAAGAAATAAAAATTCAACACTTAAGATTGAGGCGAGATAAATTAGAGCAAGTGTTTAATAAGGCCAAAAAAGAAATATTAGACGGGATGACAAAGAACAGTTATGACATAGATATGATAAGCGATCTTCAATTTTATTTTCCTAAGGAAGTTTTTCAATCCTTTGAAAAAATAATAACAGGCAAGGAAGAAAGGGAGTTTAACAAGAAAATGCTCTTTTTTTTAATTATAAAAGAAATGAAAAAATCTTTAGCTAAAATTGACGAAGAAATTGAAGAAGAAATTAAATAATGAATACTTACAATCATGAATGACCAAAAAAAATTCTACCTTGTAAGGGAATTAGTATTGAAAGCCTACAAAATAGGCAAAGAGTTTAGAATTGATAAAAAGGAATTAAACAGATTTCTAGAATATGCAAAGACAAAATAAAAACAAAAGTCCAATAAAGGAGAGGGGTCTTAAATTAAACAAAATCTATAATGAAAATTGCCTATACACTATGGCAAAAATGCCTAACAATTTTGTTGATTTAACAATAACCTCGCCTCCGTATGATAATATACGAAAATATGGTGGCGACACTTTTAGTGAATTTGAATTGATAGCACAAGAGCTATATCGTGTTACTAAAAGGGGGGGTGTAGTTGTGTGGGTTGTCGGAGATCAAACAGTTAAGGGAAACGAAACAGGAACGTCTTTCAGACACGCTCTATATTTCAAACAGATAGGTTTTAATCTTTTTGACACAATGATATACCTTAAAACACCACGAGGAGCAGTTGGAAATAATAAAACATACTGGCAGACATTTGAGTATATGTTCATATTAAGCAAAGATACACCAAAGACAATAAATCTTATAAAAGACAGGGAGAATAAAGAGGAGCGAGGTGGCGATAACGGCACAAAACGGCTGTATGATGGCTCACTATTGAAACAAAGTAGGGCTGGATATTCTAAATACGGCAGGCGAACAAATGTGTGGAAATATCTTATAGGAAAGGGGCACTCCGCAAGTGATAAAATTGCTTATGAACATCCCGCCATATTCCCAGAAAAGTTGGCACAAGACCATATAATCTCATGGAGTAATAAAGGTGATATTGTATACGACCCCTTCATAGGTAGTGGCACGACAGCAAAAATGGCTATTCTCAACAATAGAAAATATATAGGTAGTGAATTATCTAATAAGTATTATAAGATAGCACAAAAAAGAATTAAGAATCTTTTATGAAATGTATTGAATGTAATCGTAATAAGGCGACACATGGAAAGTTTTGTGATTCCTGTTTCAACGAAACAAAAATATGCCGCACTTGCCAACAACGGAAAAGCATTTTTGAGTTTGAAAAGAATCAAAGAACTATTAGAGGCAAAGTCTCAAGAAGAGGTGAGTGTAAGGAATGCCGCAAGTGGAGAAAACCCATACCCATCAAAATAAGGATTGAGTATGAAAAAACACACCCACGACCACCTATAGGTAAGCCTTTTCATTGCCCCGTTTGTGATAGAACGATAATCAGGCAATATAAAAACGATGTTGTATTAGACCACAACTCCGAAACTGGCGAGATAAGGGGATGGGTTTGTAGACAATGTAATTCCAGTATGGGAATGATGAATGAGAAAGTGAGCATATTGAAACGAGCTATAAAATGGATACAGGGCACTTTGCGTATCTTCTTTTAGTGTTACTGTGGAATAATTATACAATTTATGAAAGCTTTAATTTTAGCCAGAGTTTCAACTGAAGAATAATTTAGCCCGAAGTTAAAGGGAATTTAAAAAAAGTCGAAGAATTAATTAAAATTAAATTTTTGAAAATATGGCAGAAGAACAAAAACAAATTAAAATTAATCTTGATCCGATTCTTTACGCGCTCTCTAACGTTAATATACGCTTTGGGGAAGAAGTTTTTGATTTCCTATTGATTTCAGGGAATCAAGGTCGTCAGTTTCAAGTATCACCGAAACATGCAAAGCGAATTTATTTACTTCTGGGTAAATCTCTTAATGAATACGAAAAGAAATTTGGTCCACTTGAAACTCAGCTTCTCGAAAAAAGAGAAACTGGAGGGCAAGAAAAGATTGGTTTCGGAAATAATTAAAATTTAGCCCAAATATAAAAGAGTAGGGGATAATAAAAATAAAAAATGGTAGATAAAGAGAAACTCTTACAATTTTTATTAAATGCGAGGACGAAAACTTATGCCGGAGCTGGTGGAAAAGTAAAGCCGGTTTTTAAGGGTTCAGATCAACTTGAATATAGAGAAGGGGATTGGTTTTATCGGGATGTTTATTATAATGGAAAGGGAATTTTTATGGGACTGGAAGCTGTTTATTATCAGGAGAAAGCTGTTTGGTCAATGTCGTATTATGGAAACTATAAAGGGATGTCCGAAGAGGAAATGGATAAAATTTTAAGGAAAGCACTTATAGCAAATTGGCAAAATGTAAGAATTTGGAAAAAAGTAGAATAGGAGAAAGATGATTATAAATATATTTGCCAGCCGGATTTTAAAGGTTCTATTGATGAGTTAGCTGGCGCGGAAAAGATTCTCAAGAGAGATAAAGAAATTTATACGTTTTTCTACGCCGGCGGAATTTTAGTATAAAATAATCAAAATTTTGGCCGAAGCTGGAAAAAATTTTTAAGATTATGAGCAAAGAATGGGAGATAGAAGATACATATTTAGTGCTAAAACATAACCTTTATAAAAAACCAAAAGGAATCCAGTATTCTGTGATAACTTTTTGCCCAAGAGGGACAGTAGTAGTTGCTTTAACAAAAAAAGAAGAATTAATATTTATAGAACAATTTCGTCCTGCGGTAAATAAGAAAATTATTAATTTACCGGGGGGAAGAATTGATAAAAGAGAAAGCGCAGAAGAAGCAGCTAAAAGAGAATTAAAAGAAGAAGCTGGTTTTATAGGAGACGATTTTAAAAATATAGGTAATGCATTTTCGAACCCTACAAGAGTCACTGATAAATGCACGATATTCCTTGTTAGAGATGTTAAGAAATTGAAAAAAAAGAAAATCAATAATGATTTGGCGGAGCGTAAAAAAAAGATTAAATTTTTAAAAATTGGTAGCGTGTTGAAATTAATAAAGCAAGGGAAAATTAAATGTATGACAACCATTGCGGCAATATTATTAGCTAAAGAAAAGGGTCTTATAAAATAAAATTTAGGTCGAAGTGTAAAAATAATTAATAAGAACCTGCGAGGCAGAACATTTTTTCTCGCTTCGCTCGAAATAAAAAACTATGTGCAACATTCATAAAGGCGGGGCCAGCGCGGTTTACGGCCTGGGACTTATCGGCGCAGCCGTCTATTTTATCAGTCATTCTGAAACATTTTGGATGGGGGTTCTTGGTTTTTTAAAAGCTTTGGTCTGGCCAGCATTTTTAGTCTATCAAGCTTTTGAGATTTTAAGTAAATAGATTATTGTTAAGAGAGCTGATTTCGATCGATTTCTCAAAAGATGGTTTTGGTATATTATCAGACAGTATATCGAGAATAATTATATGCCAACAAAAAGTGCCGTTTTATTAAGAAACTATGAGTAGAAATAAGAAAATCGTAATAGTAGGTGCAATAGTATTACTGATAGGAATTCCCATTGGAATATATTATTTTTTGTTTTCGGCACCGGAAAGAGAATTAGAAATGGAGAGAATTGTTATCAATCTTGACACAACCGAAGAAGAACTTATTCCCAAATTAAAAGAGCAAGGATATATAAGAAGCGAATGGGCATTTAAGTTTGTATTAAAAAGAAAAGGGTGGGAAGGGAAAATAGAGCCGGGCGGATATATGGCTTCCAAAGCAATGGATGCTTGGCAGTTGGCGGATACACTTGTGAATCATGCATATCAAAAATGGCTGGTTATACCCGAAGGGCTGCGGGCGACAGAAATCGCAGAAAAACTGCAAAAAGAACTGAACTGGAGTAATCTTGCAAAAGGAGAATTTCTTGTTGAAGCAAACGAAGGTTATCTCTTTCCCAACACTTACCTTTTAAATTTAGATTTTACAGGTGCGGATGTTGCAAAAAGAATGAAAAACCAATTTAATGAGAAAACGACAGATTTATTCAAAGAAGCTGCAGAAAAAAACATAAAAAACGATACTCTGATAGTTTTGGCATCTTTAGTTCAGAGAGAAGTCGCAAATGAAGAGGAGATGCCCTTAATCGCCGGGGTAATCTGGAACAGATGGCTGAAAGACATGCCATTCCAAATAGATGCAACTATACAGTACGCTTTAGGAGATCCGGGAAATTGGTGGCCAGTTATAAAGCCGGATGATTATAAAATCGATTCTCCTTATAATACCTATATCCACAAAGGTCGCCCGCCGTCTCCGATCTGCAATCCGGGATTGGCGGCGATTGACGCCGTGATAAACTCCGAAGACAGCGAATATTTGTATTATCTGCACGATAGCGAGGGAATAACTCATCTTGCCAAGACCTACGAGGAACATCTACAAAATATTGAGAAATACTTGAAATAAGACAGGGCGAAATAAGTTATGGATAGTCAGACAATATGGGATTGATGACTCAGGGTCGCAAAATAATCAGACTAGGTATAAAAATAGACAAAGGGTACAAAAGAGTAGGGGATATAAATATAAAATCGCCAAGTAGGCGGTTTTTTGGTAAGATGAAAACATGAAAGACATTGAAATAGAAATTCAAGTTACTATTGAAAATGGTAAACCCTTAATAGAATTTTTAGAAAAGAATGCTGACTTTCAAAAAGAAAGACAGCAAATAGATGAATATTTTTCTCCAATTCATCGTAATTTTATTGATGTTCGTCCAGTTAAGAAGTGGTTGAGGTTAAGAGATTCTGGCGGTAAATATTCTATAAATTATAAAAACTGGCATTATGATGAAAATGGTAGAAGTCAGTATTGTGATGAATACGAAACCAAAATAGAAGATTTAACTCAATTAAGGAAGATATTAGATGTTCTTAATTTTAAGCCTCTTGTTAAAGTAGACAAATTAAGAAAAGTTTGGACATATAAGGATTATGAGATTGCCGTAGATTCAGTAAAAGGGCTTGGAGATTTTGTAGAAATTGAGTATATTGGGAAAGAAGAAAAGGTGGACCCAAAAAAGATTACAGAAGAAATGATTGATTTTCTTAAAAGCGTTGGTTGTGGACAAATAAAAAGAAATTACGTAGGTTATCCATTTCAGTTATTGTTTCCAGAAGAAGTAAAACATGAAGAACAATAAGTCTCAAACAGATTTTAATATAGTCTAGTCCCCGGAGCTAAATTCAAAAAAAATCGCCAAGAAGGCAGTTTTTTGTTAGAATGAATAATATGAAAAAAATTAACTATTTTATTAAAAAAGACAAAAGGATTAAGAGGGTTTATAACTACGCAAAGAAGAAATATTTAAAAGCAAACAAACCTCAGCATAATTGGGAACATATAATAAGGGATTTATATAGGGGATTAGTTATTGCTGAAACAATTAAGGACGTTGATTATTCTGTTTTAATTCCAGCGATTATTCTTCATGATATCGGAGTTACTGAGGCTAGAGATTATAAAAAACATGCAGAAGTAGGTGCTAGAATAACGAAACGAGACTTATCTAAAATGGGTTATACAAAGAAAGAAATTGAACAAATTGCTTATTGCGTAAAACTTCATAAAGAAAGAGGAGCGCAAGAAACATTAGAATCTAAAATTGTCTTTGATGCTGATTTATTGGAGAAAAGTGGAATTGGAGGTATGTTTTCCACTTATCGGGCCCAATATGAATTAAAAAGACCAATAGAAGAGTGGGCTCAATTTATTCTTAAAAGAAAATATACAAACAAAGATTTCTTTACTAAAAAAGGAAAAGAAATAAGCGGAGATGGATTTATTGAAAAAAGAGGGCACTTTAAAAAAGTAGAGAAATCTTTAAAGAGGCGGAAAGACTGGACGGTCATAGAAAAAGATTTATGGAATTAAAATTTAGCCCGAAGTTGAGGAAAATGTCGCACAAGGCGTACTGTTCGTCGTATTCCGGCGGTTTTTTATTACCTTGACATTCTTTTAAAATGGGGTCAGATTGAGGGTAGACCGCCAATTTTCTAAAGAGCTATAAGATAAAATTATGAAGAAAATTTTAAAATTAGCACTTATTGGATTTGGAGGATTTATTATTGTTTTTGTTATTATTGCTTTATCTGGTGACAACACAACTCAAGAAGAAATTATTCCTAAACTTCCAGCTTCGGTCTCTGAGCCGTTAAGAGAGGATGAGTCTGACGAGGAGCTCAAAACAACAGAACAAGAGGAATCACAAAGAACCGAAAATCAAATCCCAGAAGCCGAATCCCAACTTGAACTCGAACCTGAACCCGAACCCATCTCAGAACCAGAACCCTTATATGAACCCGAACTAGAGCCGCCATCTACGGCACCTTCATCGCCAGTTAAAACAATAATTTGTTCCTATAATGCATATAATTGTTCCGATTTTAGAACCCATGCAGAAGCTCAAGAGGCTTTTGAATATTGTGGAGGAATAAATAATGACATACATGATCTTGATAGAGATAATGATGGCCTAGCATGTGAGACCCTACCTTAAACATAAAACATAGGCAAAAAAGTAGATAATATTGTGCGACATTTAATTATATTTATGCGATATTTTATTTATAAGTTCTTAATATAAAGATAAGGGGGAAAAGATGGAAAAGAGATTGTGTTATAGATGCAAGCAGAATAGCCCCGGAAAGTATGAAGATATTTCTTTTACTTATCTGGGCATGACCGTGAAAATATCTAAAGACGGTCTGACGTGTGAGGAATGTGCTAAGGAATTATGGGTACAGGATTTTGAAGGAAAGGTCAAGGAGTTCATTAAAATATCAAAATCCGGCAAGCCAACAGTAAATTGGCCGCATTATCAAGATTTCTTCTCGGAAAGTCGCTTTTCAGACCGAAAAGAAAGATTCCATCATATTCTAATGACCCTTGGGATTCTTTCTTTTCAACCAGAAGGAAACTGGGAGATTGTGGCCGATGGCCGGGTCGGTTTAAACCCTCGAGCATTTCTTTCTTATTTTTATTTTGTTAACAAGAAAGATGCGATAGAATTCGCCAGCCTACAGTTTCCTAACACTCTTTATGGATGGGAGATTCACCTTATTAGTGAGGTAATTGAGAAGAAAGAGCTTTTAAAGGGCTTGAAGAAGTAATGGAGTATAAAGCTCTAGGTATATGGGGCCTATCAAGAAATCGATAGGCCTCTTTTTATTCTTTTAAATTTTTGCCGCTGTGGAACTGGCGGTGGATGTCGCGGAGGCGTTTGTTTGTTACGTGGGTATATATTTGAGTTGTGACAATATTTCTGTGACCTAAAAATTCCTGAATGGTTCTTAAATCAACACCTTGAGTTAAAAGATCAGTTGCCATGCTGTGGCGAAGGGTGTGGGGAGTGGTGAAGATAGGAACGCCAGCTAAGATGGCATATTTTTTGACGATTCTTTCTATTGAGCGGGCCGTGAGACGAGGCTCGGCATTTTGTCTGGCTCTATAGTGTATAAATAATGGTTTTTCTTTATCCTTGCGGGTATCCAGATATTTCTTAACCCAAGAAAGAGCTCTTTCAGAAAAGTAAACTGTCCGGGGATGAGCCCCTTTACCAATAATGCCAAGCTCCAGATCCTTTTTATCTTTTATATTGGTAAACTGTTCTCGGTTTAGGGCTACCAGTTCGGCTATTCTAAGACCGGTTGAAAAAAGAGATTCCAAAATAGCCCTGTCCCTTAAGCCGATTGGGGTACTGGTATTGGGAGCCAGTAAAAGCTTCTCAACCTGGTCTAAATTAAGGAATTTTACCGTTTTTTCGGCTCTGGCGTCCTTTGGAAGGGCTATTTTATCAGCAGGGAGCGAAATCACGTCCTTGGCAGTAAAATAACCCAGGAGGGCTCTTAGAGCGATTAAATAGTAGTTCTGAGTGACTTTCTTCAAGGGACGGCCCTTTTCGTCTGTATAACGAGATAAATATAGGCGGTAAGCCCAGATATCCTCAGCCGTAAGCTCATGCGGTAGGAGAGTCTCTTTTTTAGTCTTTTTCAGCCAGGAGACGAGCTTTTGGAGATAGTGCTGATAATTTTCTTGAGTTCTATCTGCTAAACCTTTTTCAACTTCACAATAATCTAAAAAGTCGGGGATATGTTTTATTATTGGTATATTAGATTTTTTCATATTTATAGGGGACTGGTTAAGAGTCTCTTTTGGCTATCTATAAAGCGTCGCTTTACCTACATTGTCCGACTATATCTATCTTAATAATAAAGGGGGCAAAGACCTCTGTCAAGTACTCCCCCGTAGTTAGAGATGGTAAGACTTTTTTATTTTTAAATAATAAAGCGCCCTTTAGGATTTCTCCACGGCTAATGGGCGCTACTAAAACCTTTTGATTTTACAAAAAAATATTATTTTCTCTGTAGATACTCCTGCGCTGTCAGAATAATATAGCTATTATTATCTCTTTTACGCTCGAAGCTGCCATACGTTAGCACTTTCTTTCTTATGTATATTACAGTATTTTTTCCCACATAGTTCCAATAGTCCCAATAACGTTGGTTTATTTTTTTATCTTTATTACCGTTACCATCGCGCCAACTGCAGCCTTCCTTAATTGCCTTTTTTACAACTTCTTCATAGAGTTCTTTTGTGGGAACCCTTATTATCAAGATTTTGGGTCCTGATACTTCCATAACTCCTCCCTTTTCTTTTTTTTATTTTACCTGCCTGATTTTTGTCAGGTCAGGGGGCTGAATAAATCAGCGCTTGTGTCCTAAAAAGATTATATATTTCTTTTCAAAAAAGTCAATCCCAGATTGACTTAACTGATAAAATAAAAATACTAGTCCCTCTTTTTTTACTTTATTAATTCCTTAAACCTTTCCCAGAGCGATTCTCCAACTTTTGGTAAATCAGTTTTCATTTCCTCTTTTTCTTTTTTAAATTCTTCTTCAATAACTGGTTTTCTTTCTTCTATTTCTTTTCCAAAGGAAGATTGGATTTTCTGCCAGATATTTTGAAACCAGGGCAAAATGTAAGAATTCCAGAAATTTTTAACCTTCTCCCCCATTATTTGCCAAATTTCCGAAGCCTCCTGCCAGACTTTTTTTAAGGCCTCAGGAAGAAGTCTTAAAACCTTCCCTCCAACAACTTCTGCTTCTTTTAAAGTTTCCGGTGGTTGGGGAGATTGATTAACTCCCTGAACAAAATAAAAACCTGGCAATAAAAGCCCAAATAGGATTAAAATTGTTATTGTTTTCTTCATAGAGCAAGTTTTTGCGCAACAAAAACGAAGATGAAGATGAAACGTTAGTTTCATCGACCAGCAAGCTTTTGTGTAGCAAAAGCGAAGGTGAAGATGAGGACAAAGTCTTCATCGACTTAATCCCCTAGCTTCTTTTATTCTTTTTAACACTTTCTCTTTTCCCAATATTTCGGCTATTTCAAATGGTCCAGCCGAGGCTTCTTTACCGGTTAAAGCAACCCTTAAGGGCCACAAAAGATTTCCCTTATCCCCTATTTTTTCTGCTTCTGGCATTAAAACTTTTTCTAAATTTTCTTTTGACCAATTTTCCTCTTCTATTTTAGATAATATTTTTTCTAATTTGTCAAGAGAATGTCTTATTTCTTTATCTGACATTTTTTCCCATCTCAATAAATTTTTATCATATTCTAATTTCTCTTTAAAGAAAAAATCAGTTAATTCGGAAATTTCAGACAATTTCTTTAATCTTTCTTGATAAATTGAAACAATTTTTTCTAATTCATCTAAGCCTATAATTTCTCCGGTTTCTTTGATTTTAAATTTTGGCTCGGTTTCTGAAATAAGCTTTAGTGTTTCAGGATTTCCTCTCTTTGGAGTCTTCTTCGGGTAGATAGCTGTAGATGGTTTGCATCCTTCTATTAATTCAGCTTCCAATAAATAAGGAAGGCAGATTTTTGTTAATTTTTCAATTGACCGCTGACGGATGTAAAAACCGTTTAAAAAGTCTAACCTTTTAATGTTAAAAATTGCTCCTCCTTTTTGACATCTCTCAATTGAAAATTCTTTAATCAGAGATAGAAGGGAATAAATTTCTCTTTCCTCGCCCGGATTCCAACCCAAAAAAGCCATAAAATTGATTAAGGCTTCTGGCAGATAACCTGCTTTTCTATAATCAGCAATAGCTATTGCTCCATGCCTTTTTGATAATTTAGCTCTGTCTGGACCTAAAATTAGGGGCAGATGAGCATATTTTAACGGCGGGAAGCTTAGAGCCTCTTGAATCAAAATCTGTTTTGGGGTGTTGGAAAGAAGGTCTTCTCCCCTAATTATATGAGTAATTTTCATCTCAAAGTCATCTACTACTACGGCGAAATTATAGAGAGGCGCAGTTAAATTTTTAGCAATGGTAATATCTCCAAGCAAACTGGCATCGAATTCTATCTGACCCCGGATCATATCCTCGAACTTTACTTTTTTTGGTAAAACCTTAAATCTGATGACAGACTTTTTTCCTTCAGCTAAATACTTTTTTATTGTTTTTGAGGAAAGATCTCGGCATTTCCCATTATAGCGAGGAGGCTGGCCAATACTCATTTGGTATTGCCTTTGAGCTTCCAGTTCTTCTTCCGAACAAAAACAATGATAAGCCTTATCTTCTTTTAATAATTTTTCTAAGTATTTCTTGTAGATATTTAGCCTCTCACTTTGTCTGTAAGGTCCGTATTCTCCTAAATACTTTTGACTTTCGACTGGGCCTTCATCCCATTCAATTCCCAGCCATTTTAAGCTTTCTATAATGTCTTTTTCAAACAGACGGCTAGACCTTTTAATATCGGTATTTTCAATCCTTAAGACAAAAATACCCTGATTTTTTTTAGCGAAGAGATAGTTAAAAAGAGCAGTTCTGGCAGCGCCAACATGCAAAAAACCGGTTGGTGAGGGAGCAAATCGCGTCCTTATTTCTCCTGGTTTTTTTAATTTAAAGTCTTCGGGATTCATTTTTCTATTGAGTTAAATATTCCCCAATGTATTCGGCAATTACTCGAGCCGCTCGGGGTTTGGAAAATTCTTTGGCTTCTCTTCTCATTTTTTCCAGCTCTTCTGGATGAGAAAATAAATATTCTAGTCTTTCAAAGAAAAAATGGGGAGTTAAATTTTCCTCCTCAAGCACTAAAGCAGCTCCTGTTTCAGCATATAAATAGGCATTTTTTACTTGATGGTTTTGGGCAGATTCAGGTAAGGGAATTAAAATACTTGGTATTCCTACAGCTGAAATCTCAAAAATAGTTCCAGATCCCGCTCTTGCTACAACTAAATCTGCAGCCTGGTAGGCCTGGCTGAGATTTGTTTCTTCTAAAAACGGGAAAGGATGATAATACCTTTTTAATTCTTTGCTTATTACAATATTTGCTTCAGCCTCAACCTCTTTGAAATTTTTTAGACCTGTTTGATGAATTATTTCAAAATTTAGCAAGATTTGAGGTAAAATTTGAAGCAACATATCATTAATTCTTTGGGCTCCCTGAGAACCGCCTAGAACCAAAATTATCGGTTTTTCTCCTGTCAATTTAAATGTTTTTTTGGCTGTTTCTTTTGAACTCTCCAATAGTTCTTTCCTGATTGGGTTGCCAACTGAAATCATTTTTTTTGGTGAAAAAAATTCAGTTTTTTGAACTGGAAAAGAAACAAAAATTTCCAGAGCAAATCGACTTAAAAATCTATTAGCAAGACCTGGAGCAATATCTGATTCATGTAAAAAAATCGGGACTGCCAAAAGCCGGCCAGAGATTACGGCTGGAATTGAACCATATCCTCCTTTGCTGAAAATAAGGTCAGGAGCCAGAAAGAAAATATAAAAAAGAGCCTGAATTATACCTATTGGGATTTTAAATAAAACATCTATAAAATTTTGCAAGATTGCAAGAAATCCGAAATACCGCCGAATTTTTCCGGTTAAAACTCTTTTAACATTAATTTCCTCCTGAGAAAGTAAAATCGCGGAAATTTCATCTTTCGGGCCAATATAGTAAAACTCCAGTTTTTCTGAGTTTGGAAAAACTCTTCTTATCTCTCTCACAAGGGCGATTATTGGAAAAATATGGCCTCCGGTGCCTCCACCGGTAAATAAAATTCTCATGCTTTGTGTTTTGAAATATTAAGTAAGATTCCAATTCCAATTAACTCGACAACTACATGCGATCCTCCATAACTGATAAAAGGCAAGGGAACGCCAGTTAGGGGTAAAATTCCAATCATAGCTCCGATATTAATAAATCCTTGAAGGACAATCCAGGAACTAATTCCCATAGCGATTAATTGAGAAAATTTATCTTGAGTGGATTTCCCAATTTTAAATCCCCGCCAGAAAAAAATTAAAAATAGAAAAATTAAAATTAAACATCCAATAAATCCTGTTTCTTCAGCAAATATGGCAAAAATTGTATCTGACATTGATTGGGGTAAAAACCCAAATTTTTGGAGACTCATTCCAAGGCCTAAACCAGATATTCCTCCCGACCCCACAGTAATCAGGGCCTGTTTTATCTGATAACCTTTTCCCATTGGATCGAGCAAAGGGTTTAAAAAAACTGAAAGACGGTTGGCTCTATAAGGAGCAATTTTTATTAAAGCCAATAGACTTCCTGAAGCAACTAAAAATATTAAGATACTATGCCACAAAGGAGTACTAGATATAAAATACATTAAGGCTGCCACTAAAACAATTATTCCCAGGGTGCTAATATCTGGCTGAAAAATTAAAAACAAACTTATTATCCCGATTATTATTAAGAAAGCAATTAAGGCTTCACTGAATACTTTTGGTTTTTTACTTGGTATAGTTTTTTTGGCCTTGCTGGTTAACCAACTTGCTAAATATAAGATAAAGGTAAGTTTTAAAAATTCTGAAGGCTGAAAGGAAATTGGACCTGCTGAAATCCATCTCATTGCCCCTCCAGCTCCAGTTCCAATTTTAGGTAAAAAAATCATTCCTACTAGCCCTAAATTTATTAAAAGTAAGACCGGAGACCATTTTTTTAAAAAACCCAATTTAATCTTAAAAAATAGAAAAGCTAAGATTATCCCCGGAATTAATCCGAAAAAGATTTGGTGATTTAAAAAGTAAAAAGTAGTGCCAAATCTTTCCTGAGAAAGGGTAGCTGAAACACTAGATAGGATTAAAATTCCCAAAATCAACAAAATCATTATAACTCCAGCTAAAATATAATCAGGACGAATAGGATTTCTTACCATACTTTTTTACATATTTTTTAAATAAATTGCCTCTTTCTTTGTAATCTCGGAAAAGATTAAAACTCGGGCTGGCCGGTGAAAGCAGGCAAGTTTCTCCCTTTTTTGTTTTTTGATAAGCGAGCTTAACTGCTTCTTTCATTGAGGAGACAAAAAATGCTTCAGGTAAACTTCTTCTTTTTGTTTTTAAAGATAAAATTTTCTGCCAGATTATTTCAGCGGTGCCAGGCGAGAGAAAAATAAGAGTCCTTATTTTGCTTTCTAAAATCTTTTTTGCTAGGGAAGCAAAATCAATGCTTCCGCGGTCATAGCCGCCCAAAATCAGAGTTTTTACTTTATTATTTTCTAAGGCCTCCAATGCCGCCTCAACCGCCTGAGGAACAGTTGCTAAAGAATCATTATAAAATTCTATTCCCCTGTATTTGCTAATAAATTCTAAGCGATGAGGTAAGGGTTTGAAAGATTTTATTGCCTCTCTTATTTTTTTCTTGGGAATATTAAGCAACTCCCCCACCACCACTGCCGCCATTACATTTTTTAAGTTAAATTTACCTATCAGAGGAATTCGTATATTTGTAAGATATTCGTAACTCGTAGGGATTGGAATTTTTTTAGCTCGGGAACTTTTGGCAATTTTTTTAACAAGCTTATCTTGAGAATTAAAAATTAAATAGTCTCGATTTGCCTGATAACGGGTTATATTTGCCTTAGCATTAATATATTCTCTAAAATTTTTGTAATAATCTAAATGGGCCGCAAAAAGGTTTAAAAAAACAGCAATTTGGCAGCTCCTTTTAAGATTATATAGTTGATGGCTGGATAGTTCATAGACAAAGATATCATCATCCTTAGCCTTAAAGAGTGTTGATAAAACCGGTTTTTCAATATTGCCAACCAAATAGGCCTTGAATCCCCCTTCCTTTAAAATTCTGTAGATTAAAGAGCTGGTTGTGCCTTTTCCCTTGGTACCGGTGATGCCGATAATTTTTCCAGGAAAATTTTCAAAGAAAATTTCGGTTTGGGAGGTAATTCTCTGCCTTTTGCTGATAAAAGGAGCTATAACTTTTGGCGAGATTCCCGGTGACTTAATTATAACATCATAATTTTTAAGTGCCTTAAGATAATTTTTACCCAAATAACATTTGACATTTGACATTTGACATTTGACATTTTCGTTTCTGTCTGCTATTCCTAAAATCTTTTTCGGAAAAAGTTTTCTCAAAAATTTAAAACTGTCCATCCCTTCCCTGCTAAAACCCAAAATTAGCACGCTTTTGTCTTTTAATTCTTTTAATTTCATACCGAGTTTTCGCGTAGCGAAAATAAAGGTGAAAGAAGAGAACAAAGTTCTCTTCGACCTCTACTTTTAGAATACCACAAATTTAAACCAAAAAAAATAGGAGAGGAAGGAGAAAATCTTTCGATTTCAGAGGTAGAAACATTTAAGATGGTTTCCAACATCTGGAAAGATTTTTTCTAACTCTCCAATATAGGATCGATCTGTCTCGAGCCGAAGCTCGATAAAGCTACAATTTAAATTCAGGCGTGGGGAGAAGGGAGGAAAAGTTCTTGTTCTGCCTTTACTTTGTAACTTTTACAAAGGAAGTTCAATTACCTTTTTAGGAACCTTACGGTTCAACCCTGCCTTCTCCTTTTTTTTGGGATTACAGATAAGCTATTTGCTTCTCCAAGAACGACGATATCAGAGGTCGTATCTAGCGCTCCAGCGATTAAGATAGAAGATCTTTGAACTTCATAAAAGAACAGCACGATTCACCCTCAAATTGAACCCCGATAACATCGCTTGTTAGTCTCTCGGCATGTGGTTCATATATTTTTATAACCTTACCTTTTGTTCCGGCGGGGAAAAACATACGGCCATTCGCAACGACTTCCTGCCCAACTCTAATCGTGTGTGTAGAACCGGCTGGGGTTATTGCAATAATTTTCCCTCCATCCTTCTCTAAAATATATCCTCCAATCTCGCTCTTTTCCATGTTTTTTCTCCTTTCTTTTTTAAAGAGCAAACATCTCCAGTGAGATGTCTACTCTTTTTAGTTAGTATTTAGACATCTCACTGCAAATTAACCTTTCCTTATACTGTAATAATAGCATATTATTCTATTTCTGTCAATGGTAAGGTTTTTAAAATATTTCCCCAAACTCTTTAGGTAATATTTTCTTTTCAAAATATTCCAATAGGAAAGGAAGCTTAACCGCAACCCGACCCCTGTATTTTTTCCAACTTAAATAGAAGGCAATTAGGTTTTCTTTTTTTGTTCCCACGCATTCAAAAGGTTTGAATCCCCTTTCCCCTATCAGTTCTTGCATTATTGGTAATAATTCTTTTTTTTTGAATAAGTCTTGTCCAAAAATTTTCAAAAGTTGTTTTTTTTCTAAAAAAGAATACAAGGCGGTGTAAATGAATAAACACTTCGGGCAATTTCCGCACCACCTTTCTCCTATTTTTGATGCCCGATTACAACTGGAAAAAACTAAAAAATATTCGGGATATTTTGTAAACATTTTTGAGATTTCCAATTCGGTATAAGGTTGCGAAAAACTGAAATAATTTATATTTTTTGCCAAATATTTTTTGCAATGATTTTTGAATTTTCTTTCAAATTCAGAGGTTTTTGAATATTGATGGTTGATTATCTTGCCCAAATATTTAACATTGCCCTCATCAGCGCTTTTTTCATTGGAAAAAGCAATATTTTTATAATCAAATAAAACTGCACAAAAGACACTTAAAAATGATAAAACAGCGGTAAAGGGAGTGTGGCCATTGAGATAACCTTTTTTATTAAGTTTCAATAAGAAGGGGTCGATTTTTCTCTGGACAATAACTGGCTTTTTAATTCCAGCAATTTTTACTACTTTTTTAGCTGCTTTAGTAGGATTTACCAAAAAGGAGCATATCTCTTTTTTAGCTTTTTTTAAGATTTCTAAAGTAACTATTGAATCTTTCCCTCCTCCTATTGGCACCAGAAATCGATTTTTCAATTTACCATTAAATCTATCGAGATCGGACCTCGATAATTGATTCGATTTTGGACATCGGATGTCCAAAAATGCTAATTTTTTAAAGTTAATTCTGTTTTCGTAAAAAAACTGGCCCATACCTTGTATTATCAAATCTTTCCAAAAGTTGACTTGCTCTGAATTTAAAAAGCCAGCTTTAATTATAATTTCTGGCGAACAAGTTACTTTCCAATAAGTGGGAATTTCCATCAATCCTAGATTAAAAATTAAATTATTCAATATCCTCTCCTCTATTTTGTCAATCTGGGATTTATCAATATTTTCGATTATTATTTTTGGTCTAAATTTAATTTTAATCCCTATTAAAAAATCAAAAAAAATCTCTAAATTTTTACCAGAGATTTTGTAGGAATATTTTTCGTAAGTAAACCTTGGATATTTTTTTCTCAATCTTGAAAATTTCATATATTTATCCTAATAATCTTATAGTAACCCCCATGATTGCCATAATCACTCCAATTACCCAGAATCTCATAGTAACTTTATAATGAAGCCAGCCTTTTGCTTCAAAATGGTAATGAAGGGGAGCAGCTAAAAACAGTTTTTTATGGCAAAATTTTTTTGAAAGAAGTTGCAAAATCACTGATCCCGATTCAATCACTAATAAAAATCCAATTATTGGCAAAACTAAAACTGAATCAGTTAAAAAGGCGACAACAGTTAAAGAGGCGCAAAGACCTAACATTCCAGTTTCTCCCATATAAAACCTGGCTGGAGGAATATTAAACCATAGAAAAGCCAACAAAGCCCCTAAAATGACAGTGCAAAAAGCGGCTATATCAATTTGGCCCAAAAACAAAGCAATTCCGGCGTAGGCTGCGAAAATTGAGGCAAAAGCGCCGCCTGCCAAACCGTCTATCCCATCAATAACTCCGCCTGAATAAACAGCCATCATAACAAAAACGAAAAGTGGGATATACCAGCCATTAATCCCAAAATCCCCCATCCCGGGAACATGAATTGTGTGCCAATCCAATTTAAAATAAAACCACAGAGCTCCAATTAAACCAATTAAGGCAACTAAGAGGAGGCGTTTTTTTAAACTCAATCCCCCACCGATATATTTTCCCTTGCCAAAAATCTGTAAAACATCATCAACTAAGCCCAACAAAGAAGCAGCCACTAAGGCAAATAAAGGAAGCCAGGTTTGGCTTCTGCTTAAAAAATTAAGTTTTTTTAGCCACCAAATGTCAGTAATCTGAGAGATTCCAAAAAATAAAAAAATTAAAATTAAAGTTGTTCCCCAAACTAAAAGCCCGCCAAGTCTTGGAATATTAGTTTCACCCTCAGAATGAAATTTCTGGAAAATCGGTACTTCTTTACCATCTAAAGATTTATTTCTTACTTCTTTTCTCCAGAATTTATATTTATATAAAAAACGGGTCAAAATTGGCGTAAATAAAAAAGCTACAATAAAAGCAACTGCTCCCAAAGCAAAGATTTTGATAACGTCTATAGCTGCTTCCGGTAAATACATAATAGCTTGTGGATTACCATTTATAAGCCGTATTTAACCAATTTACTAATTTTTCCATTTCGCCAAATCTGCCGTTTTGTCCATCTGCTCCTAAAATTATATTTACTAAGAAACCTGCATCTTTTGGGGCGATTGTCACCAAAATTATGCAGCCCCCGGCCGCATAGGTATAGCCGGTTTTTCCTCCAACTATTCCCGGAATTTCTCCTAAAAGTTCATTAGTATTTATAAGCTTTGGACCATAGGAGTCATATTTTGGAGTAGAGAGAATTTCCCAAATTAAGGGTTTTTTTAATAATTCTTTAGTGAGTTTTGCTAAGTTGCTTGTAGTTGAATAATTTATCTTAGTTTTAGGTTTATTTTCTTCCGGGTCGAGGCCGCTAGGATTTACAAAAAAAGTATCGTTAAGATTTAACTTTTGAGCCGTGGAATTCATCAATGCAACGAATTTTTCTATTGTCATGCCATCATAATCATTAGCCAGGGAAAAAGCCGCATCGTTACTTGATTCCATTAGTAATGGATAAAGAAGATATTTTACCGGGAAAATTCTTTCAGCCGCTAATTTTCCGAGATCTTCTGGTTGTTCCACTGCTTTTTCAGAAATTTTAATTTCTTTTGAAAGGCCGTAGTTTTCTAAAACAACATTTGCTGTCATCAGTTTAGTTAAGCTTGCAATCGGTAAAATTTTGCCACTTTCTTTTTCAAAAAGAATTTTTTCTTTACCCTTATTATCTAAGAAAACTGAAATTGCTGATGTCGCTTTTAACTCTAAATCTTTCACATTTCCATGACGAATAGGTTTTAATTCGTTTAATCTCTCTTCAAGGCCTATTTGAGCAGTGAAAATTTGAGCATTTTGACTTAATTCTTGCCAATAAAAAAAATTTTCCAATCTTTCTTCCAAAACATTTATCCCCCACCAAAAAGGCAAACTTAAAACAAGAGTTACTAAAAAAAATTTAAAATTCCTGCTCATTTTTTCTTTTTCTCAATTTTAATATACAATTCCTTTAACTGTTCTTTAGAAACCTCCGATGGTAGGTCCATCATTAGGTCTCGATTGTCTCCGGTTTTAGGGAAAGCCATTACTTCTCGAATATTGGGTTCTGCTAAGAGAACTGCCAAAAATCTATCAATACCTGGAGCAATCCCGCCATGAGGCGGAACTCCATAACTAAATGCTTCAAAATAATTACTAAACAGTTTTCTAATCTCCTGTTTTTTATGACCCAAAACCTCAAAGACGGCGGTTAATACGTCTAAATTAGTGGTTCTTAGACTGCCGCCGGCAATTTCAGAGCCGTTTAAAACAAAGTCATATTGGTAAGCCAAAATTCTTTCTGGATGCTTTTTAATCTCAGAGATATTCTCGGTTTGGGGTTTGGTAAAAGGATGATGCACTGCTCCCCATCTTTTTTCCTTTTTATGCCATTCAAACATTGGGAAATCAACAATAAAGCAAAAGGCAAGTTCATCTGGATTTTTTTTATTTTTTCGTAGATCGGGTTTATCAGAGCTGTATTTTTTAATTGCCTCTTTATAATTTATTTTGGGGAAAGGAATTTTTGTAATTTTCTTTTCGGGAAATAATTTCTTAGCTAAAACTATATATAATCTCTCGACTAAATCTAAAATCTCTTCTTGGGAAGTAAATGCCATTTCAATATCTAATTGGGTATGCTCTGCTTGTCTATCTGCCCTCGGGTCCTCGTCTCTTAAACATCTGGCTATTTGAAAGTATTTTTCTATTCCAGCAACCATTAATAATTGTTTATATTGCTGGGGCGATTGGGGAAGAGCGTAAAATTTACCAGGTTGCAATCTTGATGGAACCAAGAAATCCCTGGCCCCCTCTGGCGTTGATTTGGTTAAAATTGGCGTTTCCACTTCTATAAATCCTTCTTTCTGGAGAAAATCTCTCATAAACTGAATAACTTTCTGGCGCCATTGTAAATTTTTTCTCATTCTCTCTCTTCTCAAATCAAGATACCTGTATTTTAGCCTCTTTTCTTCTGTTATTTCATAGCCTGAAGTATCAATAGAAAAAGGCAGAGTTTTTGCCTGAGAAAAAATTTCTAATTTTCCTGGCTGAAGTTCTATTTTGCCAGTTTCCAATTTAGGATTTATCATTTCTTTTGGTCTTTCTTTGATTTTACCTTCAGCGGCAATTACCCACTCTGGTCTCAATTGTTGAGCCCTTGCATATAAAGAAGGAGTCCTTGGGGTAAAAACTAATTGCAAAATCCCGCTTCTATCCCGAAGATCAATAAAAATAATCTTACCATGAGACCTTATAGTTTTTACCCAACCGCAGACCTTGACTGGTTTCCCGAGATAATTAGGCGTTTGCTTATTTAAAATTCTTTCCATAAATTAATTATAGTAAATTTTTTATTACTTGAAAAGACGCCCGGAATCAATTGGTTACAAAAATAAAGCAGGGACCATTAAAACAGCCCCTGCTTTTTATTTTAATTTTTCTTTCTGAATTGAGAATTTAAACTGTCGGGCCTCCCGATGGTGGTGAAATCCCTGATCCTTTTTTCTTTTTTCCTTTTAAAAACCAGATTATTAATCCTACCACCACAATAGCTACGATTATCCAAAAAAGAGTCATAATAGTTAAAAATCCCAATCCCAAGCACCAATTTTTAATTGAATCCCAATTCTCTAAACTCTAACTACTATTTTTATTGGTTATTGGGAATTGGCTATTTGGTCTTAATTGTTGCGACCTTTTAAAGAAGAAAACTTCTTATTTTATTTTGTCTTTTTATCTTTCCTTTGTCAAGTGGATAGATAAGAGCTATTTAAAATTGTTCAATTGTTCACCCAATTTATAAATATCTCCTGCGCCCATAATTATTACCACTTCCCTACCCTGAAGATTTTTCTTTAGATAATCAGCTGCTTTTTTAATTGTGGAAATATAAATTGCTTGAGGTTTGTTAATTGCTTTAATTAATTTTCTTGCGCTTATTTTTTTCTTTATTTTTTTGTTTTCTCTGCCAGCAACGTCGTAAATATCGGTAATAATTAATCTATCAATTGAAGCTTCTTTAAAAACTTTTACAAAATCGTCGAATAAATAAAATGTTCTTTGATATTGATGGGGTTGAAAAATACACCAGATTTCTTTTCCCGAAAATTTTTCTCGGATTACTTTTAATGTCGCTTTTATCTCTGTCGGATGATGAGCATAATCGCTTATCAGCTTACAGCCTTTAGCTTTTAGCTTAATAGTTTTTTCTTCAAAGCGACGCCAGCAACCCTTATATTCTGAAAGGGCCTTGAGGGAGATTTTATCAGGAATTTTTAAAGCTCGAACTGTTGTCAAAGCCGCTAACCCATTCAGAACATTATGTTCCCCGGGAACTTTGAGTAGTTTTTTAAGTTTTTGTTTGTTTTTAGATTTATCTTTTTGAAAATTGAAAATTGAGAATTGATTGAAAATTATTTTTCGGATATTCTTGTCCTCTCTATTTGTTACTAAAATCCCATCTCTTGGCAAATGGCTAACAAATTCTCGATAAGTCCTGAGAATATGCCTCAAGTCTTTGTAGTAATCCAGATGTTCTTTTTCAATATTTGTTAAAACAATTAGCTTGGGCCAGTAATTTAAAAAAGAGGCTTGCCACTCATCAGCCTCAATCACTAAATGTTTACCCTTCCCTACTCTGCAATTGGAATTCCCGAATTCCTTAAGTTTTGTTCCAACAATTACCGTAGGGTCTAATCCGGCTTTAACTAAAATTAAACCAATCATCGCTGTCGTTGTGCTTTTCCCATGAGTTCCAGAAACAGCGATAGTAAAGTATTGTTTTGTCAGTTCTCCCAATGCCTGAGGATAACTCAATATGGTAGACATCCGATGTCCACTAATAAGTTCGGGGTTGTTTGGTTGTACTGCCAGACTATGAATTACCAAATCAGTGTCTTCTGGTAAGTTTTTGGCTTTATGTTTGCCAATATAAATTTTGGCTCCTAATTTTTTAAGGGCTTCAGTAATTTCAGAAGAAATTAAATCAGAACCACTAATTTTGTGCCCCTTTTCTAGGTAATATTTGGCAAGGGCGGAAACACCAATTCCCCCAATGCCAATAAAATGTATCTTCATTTTGTTTAGAAATTAGGATTTTAAGGGTACTGATTCTAGCACCGTGTAATTAGGTCCTCCTCTTTTTAGTTGGCTTTCCATAACTTCAATTGAATTTACTTCAAAACTTAAACCGATATCTTCATCAACTTCCGGCCTTTCTTCAGGTTCAATTTGCCGAAATTCCCAGGCTCTAATTCTTCCCAGAGTGATATGAGGTGAGAAAACTCGCTTTTCCGGAGAAAAACTTACCCTTTCTGAAGTACCTAAAGATTTTTCTATATCATCTTTTAAAGTAGTGAATTCTCGAGATTTTTCTCCGTTAACCCAAATCATTCGAGGTGGTATCTTTTTAGGAGGGCCATAACAAATTTTATTTAAATTTATTGAAAAAGATTGATTTCTTGAGGCTACCTCTTTGGTAATTTTACAGATTTCCAAAAGTTCTTCATCTGAAAGATAACCAAGAAAAATTAAAGTAATATGGAGATTTTCTTCTTTTGTCCATCTTATAGGAAGCTCTGGCCATTTTCCCTCATATTCTGAAAGTCTCCTTTTTATTTCTTCCGGCAGATTTATGGCAATAAAAATCCGATGCCTCATTAAGAATATTTTAACATAATTTTTTTGTTTGACAAAGATTTCTTGGTGATATAAACTGGAATCGGTTATTAAATAATTTCATAAGGAGGGAGAATGAAAGTAGGAGTTTATGTTAGAGATAAAGAAATAAGAACTGTATTATTTGCTGGAATCATAGGGATGCTATTTACTAAAGCCATCGAGATAAAGAGTGATGGAATGCTCAAGCCCTTTCTTCTTTTTGGAGAAGGAGGCAATAGCCTAGAAATCAATGTACGATCCGACTATTCTGACCATCTCCAATGTATTATTAAAAGAAAAGAAAAGAATATCTCTTTTCAATTCTCTATGCTTAAAATAGGAGATGGACAAAAACGATATGTGGGGAATGATATTTCTACCGGTAAGTTTACTTCTAGTCCCTGGGTAGTTACCGTAAAAAAGCTTGAAGATTAGAATTAATTATCTTATCGCTAATAAAAGGCTCAGATTCTTTGGAACCTGAGCCTTTTTCTTTTAAAAAATAACGATAAATGATAAAATAAATTGAATATGAAAGAAGCTTATTTATATAAAAAACTCTTTAATAAAAGAGTCCAATGCCGAAATTGTGCTCATTATTGTATTATTGAAAATGCTAAAAGAGGGATTTGCGGAGTTCGAGAAAATCATAATGGAAAACTTTACTCTTTGGTTTATGGTAAAGCTATTGCTTTAAATATTGACCCAATTGAAAAGAAACCATTTTTCCATTTTTTACCGGGAACTTATTCTTTATCAGTTGCTACTGTTGGCTGTAATTTCAAATGCATGACCTGCCAGAACTATGATATTTCCCAGATGCCTCAATTAACCGGAAGGATTGAAGGAGAAGACATTTCTCCAAAAAAACTTGTCCAAATAGCCTTAAAAAACAAATTACCCAGTATTTCTTATACCTATACTGAGCCTGGAGTCTTTTCCGAATATGCTTTAGATACCATGAAATTAGCCAAAAAAGCAGGTTTAAAAAATAACTGGGTGAGCAACGGGTTTTGGTCAAAAGAACTTTTCGATTTAATTTCTCCTTATTTGGATGCAGCCAATATTGATTTAAAAGGTTTTACTAATGAATTTTATATTAAATATTGTGGCGGCCGGCTCCAACCTGTTTTAGATACCTTGAAAAGAATAAAGCAGAAAAAAATTTGGTTGGAAATAACAACTTTAGTTATCCCAACCTTAAATGATTCCGAAGAAAACTTTAAAAAAATCGCCAAGTTTATAAAAGAAGAGTTGGGGCCCGAAACCCCATGGCATATTAGTCAATTTTGTGGAGCAATTTCCTGGAAGCTTCAACATCTCTCCAATACGTCAGTTGAAACCCTTAAAAAAGCATATCGAATAGGTAAAAAAGTTGGTTTGAAATATGTCCATATTGGAAATATTCCAGGACTAAACACAGAATAAAATTATGTTAATTTTTGCCGTAATTTCTCCTCATCCACCAATAATTTTGCCAACAGTTGGTTCACTCGAAGATCGAGCTCAAGTTAAAGATATAATTGAGTCCTTGGAAAAATTGGGGAAAAGATTAAAGAAAAAGAAACCAGATACAATTATTATTTCCTCTCCTCATCCGGACTGGGGGTTTAATGTCCCTTTGTACTTTTTAGCAAAAGAGTTTAAGGGCGAAATTAAAGAAAGTTTAATTGGTTTAGAATCACCGCAATTTTATTTCGAAGAAGGTAAAAAGGTCTACAAATCTAAAATCCAAAATCCAAATGACAAATCAAATCTAAAACCCAAAATCGCCGTTATCGCGTCGGGAGACCTTTCTCATTGTCTAAAAGAAGAGGGTCCTTATGGTTTCCATCCTGATGGTCCAAAATTTGATAAGGCCTTGATAGAATTTTTAAAAAATAAAGACGTAGAAAGTATTCTAAAATTAGACGAAATGTATCCTGAAGCTGGCGAATGTGGTTTGAGGTCATTTTGTTTTCTTTTGGGAATTTTAGAGGCTTCGGGTGCAAATTGGCAACCAGAAATTTTATCTTACGAAGGCCCTTTTGGAGTCGGATATTTAGTAGCTAGTTTCAATTTAAAATGAAATTTGTTGTAAAAAATAAATCTGGGGAGAATGTTATAAATTTAATGAGGGAGATTGGTTATCATTTCCAAGGAATAAACAAGGAAAAAGAGGAATTAACTTTCACCCGCTCTCTTGGTCCAAACAACTATCCCCGATTCCATATTTACCTCAAAGAAAATAAAAAGACCGGAGAGATATTTATTAACTTGCACCTTGATCAGAAAAAGCCCATTTATAAAGGGGCTCCAGCCCACGCTGGGGAGTATGAAGGCAAGGTCGTAGAAGCCGAAGTAAAAAGAATTAAACAAATATTAAAAAGATAATAGCCTATGAACCTTTTAGCTTCACTTGCTAAACAAACGGTGGAAAGTTATGTTGAAAAAGGAGAAATTATTGAGGTACCAAATGATTTAGTAAAAGAGATACAAGACCGAAAAGCCGGCACTTTTGTTACTATTGAGAAAAATGGCCAATTGCGGGGGTGTATTGGGACTTACCTGCCGACAAAAGAGAATATTGCTGAAGAAATAATTCATAATGCTATTGCCACTGTCACCGAGGATTACCGTTTCGGGCCAATTCAAAAAACTGAGCTCCCCTATCTTTCCTATACTGTTTATATTCTGAGCGAGCCAGAGTTAGTAAAAAATATAAACGAGTTAGACTCTAAAAAATATGGTATTATTGTCAAAACAACCCCCATTCTCTCACCCAATAGGACAGACGTGGTTTTTAACGGTCACGCTGTAGAAAAATCCGCTCTCTTGCTGCCGGATTTAGAAGGAATAGATACAATTGAAAAACAAATTTCTATTGCCTGCCAGAAAGGAAGAATAGACCCTAAAAAAGAAAAAATTATAATTTATAGGTTTACTGTAAAGAAATATCAATAAAATGAAGAAAAAAATTGCAAAGATATTTTATAAAATAGCCGAACTTTTGGAAATAAAAGGGGTGGCTTTTAAGCCCAGAGCTTACCGAAGGGCAGCTGGAGCTTTGGAAAGTTTAAAAAAGGATATTTCTTTAATTTATAGAGAAGAAGGCATTAAGGGAATTGAAAAAATTCCAGGAATAGGCAAAAGCATTGCTAAGAAAATTGAAAAGTATCTAAAAAAAGGAAAAATTAAGTATTACGAAGAGCTAAAAAAAGAAACAGCGATCCGTCAAATTATTACTTATTATTTTAAAACTAAAGGGTTGAGCCTATATGAATTAAAAAGAAACGCTAAAAAAAGAAAAATAATTTATTCGAGATTTACCAGGCCGGCAAAACAGCTGCTCGAGCTAGCTGGTTCAATAAAAAAAGCCAAAAAAGCAATAGATAAAGTGGCTGAATGGGCAAAATCAAGGAACTTAGATTATGCTATTGAGACCGTTTTTAAAAAATGGTTAGAATTAGATAGATTAAAACCAAAAGAAATTGTTAAGAAACCTTACTATCAAAACAATCCAATGGTTTGGTCAGAAACTAAGAGAAAATGGTATGTAATTAGCCCGGAAGGCGATTGGCTAGAATTTGCAGGAAAAAAAGAAGAAATAGAATGGCGAGTGATAAAGTAAGTTTGAAAATTATAAAATTGAAAATTTTAATGAAAACTGAAAATTGTAAATTGAAAATTATCTTTCTGGGTACTCCAGAATTTGGAGTAATTATTTTGGAAGAGCTTATTAAGGCAAATTTTAAGCCAGTTTTAGTTGTAACTGCGCCTGACAAACCGGTTGGCCGTAAACAAATCATCACTCTCCCACCAGTCAAAATTTCAGCTAAAAAATATAATATTGAAGTTTGTCAGCCCGATAAAATCGAAAATTATAAATTGAAAATTAAAAAATTAAATCCCGATTTAATTATAGCAGCAGCTTATGGTCAAATAATATCTAATGATATATTAGATATTCCTCAGTATGGTTCTCTTAATGTTCATCCTTCATTATTACCAAAATATCGCGGTAGCTCTCCAATCCAATACACTATTTTAAATGGTGAAAAAGAAACCGGTGTAACAATAATTCTAATGACAGAGAAACTGGACCAGGGCAAGGTAATTTCCAATTTCCAATTTCCAATTTCCAATGAGAAAATTACTTATCCAGAACTTTCTCAAAAATTAGCAGAGTTAGGAGCTAAACTCCTTCTAGAAACTATTCCAAAATGGGTAAATGGTGAAATTGAGCCAAAACCCCAAGATGACTCAAGGTCAACTTATATAAAAATTCTTAAGAAACAAGATGGGAAAATTGATTGGAAAAAACCAGCAGAATGTATTGAGCGGCAAATTAGGGCTTTTCAACCCTGGCCAGGAAGTTTCTCTGAGTTAGAAATTTCAAATCAAAAGTCTCAAAAATTAAAGATATTAAAAGCTGATGTTTTAAAGCAAACAAAAAATGGTCCCTTTGGTGTTCCTGGGAAGACTTATTTAGCTCCCGATGATAAAATTGCCGTTCAGGCTGGAAAAGATTTTCTTGTAATTGAAAAACTTCAACTTGAGGGGAAAAAACCAATGAGTTCTGAAGAATTTTTAAGGGGCCACTTAAAACTCATCGGTTTAGTGCTCAAATAACTCATAATGATTTCTTACAGCGAACTCAAAAAAGGATTAAGGATTATTTTAAATAAAGAACCCCACGAAATTTTGGAAGCTCGGCCTCTTTTTAAAGGAAGAGGTCATTCTGTTTTGCAAGCAAAAATTAAAAATTTGATTACCGGGAATGTAATTTCCCAGACTTTTCACCCCTCAGATATTTTTGAAGAGGCAGAATTAAAGAAACTTCAGGCAAAGTTTTTGTATGCTCATCGCAGTCAATATTTTTTTTCAGAAGTTGACCAGCCAGCTAAGAGATTTAATTTGAGTCAAAGTCAAATTGGCCCTCAGTCCCAATTTCTAAAGCCAGAGCAGACTATTGAAGTCCTGGCTTATAAAGGGAAAATTGTTAATATTTCTTTACCAGTTAAGGTTCATTTAAAAGTTGTTGAAGCCCCACCAGGAATCAGGGCCGGCCGAGCAGAAGCCGGAACTAAACAAGTTACTTTGGGAACCAGAGCCACAATAAGCGTCCCCCTATTCATTAAAGAGGGAGATATTGTTGAGGTAAATACCCAAACCGGCCAGTATGTAAGAAGAATCGAGTAAAAAATTTCTTTTTATGAAATCCGTCAACGAGTCTTGACGAAATCTGCTAATTTATGGTAAAATATATTATATTGAATAGTTTCTTTAACAATGGAATAATTGGGCTTTACTGATATTATTTAAGTTATCTATTATTATTGTATATTTAAATTTATTCAAGAAAGGAGAGACAAGAAAATGATCTGGTTTGTTTTAATAGGTGTTATGGCTTTAGGAGCTTTAACCTGGTCAATAACACGGCAGTATGAAAGGCAAATGGGTAGATATTACTCTCCAGCAAAAGATAAGAAAAAGAATAAAAAGGAGGGAAAAAATGTTGCCTGATGAATCTCTTTGTCTGACTTTGTAGTAAGAAATATTAAGAAAGGAGTGAGGAAAAAAGTGAAAAAGTCAGCCTTAAAATTTATTTGGTGGTCAGTATTAGGGTTTGTGGTTTTACCTTCAATGATAGGCGTTTTTATTTATTCGATTGTCCAAGAGGTACAAGAGGTAAATGTGTATTGCTTCTCGCTTTATAATCTTATTCTTTCATCTATTGTATTGTTTGTTTTGATTATTTCTTTCGGTGCATTTGTGCCTTTGTGGATTAAAAATTATAAGAAATATAAGAAAAATCCTGATTCTTTCGAATAGAGCCTGGCCAAAATTAAAATAAGGGAAAACGAGAAAAAAATAAAAATCCCTGAATAAAGTTCAGGGATTTTCTCTTATAGCGGACAATTTTCTTTTCTAAAAACCTTCTCCCAATTTGACTTTATTTCCTTTTATATCATAATTAAAATTAGTTGATGTTGTTCTTCAAAAATTAAATATTAACCTTAACAGAAAGGACTGAAAAATGTTTGAAAAAATAAAGATAAGAAGAAAGATATTTGATGACGAGAAAAAGAAAACAGCGATAATAGAGCTTTTGTCATGCGGTTCTTCTGAAGCTGAAGAAACGGATGATGGAGATGATAAAAAAACTAATTAAGAAAAAGGAGGTATGAAAGAAGAAATGAATAATCTATTTAGGAAATCTATTTTTTCAATCTTTGGGTTTTTAGCTGGTCTTGCTTTATTAGTGGCCGGTTTTATAACAGTAGTCTGTAATTTTCCGGAAAAAATTTGGTTTTTAGGGTTAGCTTTTCTTATCCCGGGTCTTATTTTAACTGTTCTCACCGCTCGTTACTTTACTGGAATCGTCGACAAAGAGACTTCAAGCCTCATAAAGAATTTGAAAAAAGAAAGGAGAGTGAGAAAAAGATGAATAATAAATGTCTTATCTGCAAGAAAATTGAATTTTTCAATAAAGAAGCTACTGACTTTATTATAGAAACTCCTGACGGATATATCTTCTATGTCAGACCTCGTTCTCTTATATATTTTTCTAAGAATGGGGTGCTCAAAGAGGAAGGAAGGGTTTTTGATAGAAGAGAATGGATACAACAGTATAGTCTCCCCAATGATAAGGAATTATGGAGAGAAATTTTATCTGCCTGGGAAAGAGCTTTTCATGTTTCTGCTGTATGGACTCATGCAGGTACTGTATTATCCAATAATTGTCGCCATATATTGTTTTATTATTTTCCTCATGATAAACGTACTGAGTCTGACCTCTTTTTAGTTTTTAATTCTTTGAATGAGTTGAAAGCTACCCAGAAAGACAAAGATAATATTTCTAAATTCAAAAAAGCTTTGAAAAAAGAAAAGCTTTCCTCGATAGCGACCAAAAAATAAAAATCCCTGAATCTCATTTGAGACCCAGGGATTTTCTCTTAGTTTATTTAAGTATCCAGGTCATTGAGCTCTTTCCTTCTACTTTTTGTTCGAGCCGAACAAGCCCTATTCCCTTGGCAAACCAGGTATCTTCGGTAAAGTCTTTGTTTAGAGTATAACCAGTTTCATCCTCATCTCCTAATTTTTTTAAATTCACTACTCTTTGGAAATGAAGACAAGGGATTTCCCTGTAATCGGGAACATCGGTTTCAATTCCGTTGAAATAGAGTATATCTGGAGAATTCTCAAATCCTATACCAATTCCTGGCTCTTCTCCAAAAAGCAACAATCTTATTGAATAACCTTTTTCTTGTCCCCAGCTGCCCCAAGTTCCGGTCGGAGCGCCTAGAGTATCGGGTGCGAAAGTAACTACCTGTTGAGCCATAAATCCTTGCGAGTTTGTAATCGCCCAAAAGACTTCCTCGTGATATTCAAAAATGCCAAGTTCATCTTCTTCAATCTTCAATTCTACTCCGGTTGGATATTCAAGAGGTCCTTGTTGAGCTGCAGGTCCCTTTACTCTTATTTTAAGAAGGAAACTTTTTGGAGGTCCATCTTCAAGAAGCGGCATGAAACGACCTGTCGTAGATTGAACCAGTCTTCCTTCTCCTAATGGCCATGAAGTCTCGTAATAATATATAGACTCAGATCCTCCTATTTTTATCTCATAAGTCCATTCTCTTCCTGTATCAATTGGGAAATAATCACTTGGAGTTCCTATTGGTATCTGTAATTCATCGTCTGGATTTTCTCCCGGAGTTCCTATGGATAAGTCTGGTTCATCATCACCTTCTCTTGCACAGCCGGGTATTGTCAAAAACAATAATACCCCTATTAGCAGAATAATTAAAATCCCTTTCCTTACATTCATTTTGTCTCCTTTATTTACTATCATTTGCTAGAAATTATATATATAAAAAGAGCTTTCAATTAGCCCTCCACTTTTTAACTTTAGCACTGACTCAAAAATAAGTCAATTTTTCTAATTAAAAATCGCCTTTTTGGCGATTTTCTTAAGAGAAAATAAAATTAGATAGTGTTTGATAGCAAGATAATAATAATACTCGCTATCACAAAATTACCATACTTTTATAAAAAAGCCCCCACAGGCAAAATATCTACCTATATAAGATTATCTTCATCTTGTTTATGTGAGAAAAAAAACGAACATCAATATCACTGATACTCGTTAAAAGAGGATAACCCTTTATCTCTTCTACGTAAAAGAAGATTTTCCCCTCAGCCATGATCCAAATTTTAATAACCTCCAAACCAGACTGAAAATCAGAAACATCTAAGAAGACTAATTTTTCTTCATCAGTTAAATCAATCTTCTTGAATTCCTCTCGACTTACCGGAATTATTGGTAGATCTTCACTATACATTCTCTTAGCTCTAAAAGCAACATCATTGCGAGGTATTTCTATCTCGATATCTCCACTTATTAGTCCAAACTTACACAATACAGCGAAGATTACAATAATCAAACCTATCACAACAACAAACACTTCATTGACACTGACTACTCTTTTTCTATGATTTTTCTTCATTTTTTACTCCTTTCACTCTTGCTACGTCCAGTATTTTTATTTTAAGTTGCTACTAAAAGAAACAAGTAATTCTCGTTTCTTTTTTTAGAATAGCATATCCTATAAAATTTGTCAAGCTTTTCTCTTCTTATTTCAACTCTAAGTCTATAATCTGAACTAACTTCTTTAAATCAGGTACTTCAAGGTCAGGTTGGCCGCTTGCTGGAGGAGTCGCCCCGCTTCCTTCTTTACCCTTCCTTCTGTTAACCCAAACAGTCGATAAACCCAATGTTTTTGCTGGAATAATATCATGATAAATACTTTGTGCAATATGTAGAATCTTTTCGGGTGAAACACCTATTTTCTCTATAGCAAACTTGAAGTTATTCAATGATGGTTTGTAGCTTCCCATCTGTTCAGCCGTGATTAAATAGTCAAATTCAACTTTTAGGTGTTTTACAGATGAAGAGAAAAGGTCATTGTCAATATTAGAAATAACCGCCAACTTAAACATTTTCTTGAGATTTTGCAATGCTTCTACCGTATCTGGAAATGGCTCCCAATTTTTTAATGAATCGACAAGACATTCTCGTTGAGAGAAAGAAATATTAAACCCAAGTTTAATACCGATCTCCTGCATCACCCTTCTTAGGACATCTTTGTACTTAATAAATTCACCTTTTTCTATCTTTGATTCAGTTTCCGCATAGAGTTCAAGAATCTGCTTCTCGTCAAGTTCTTTATTATAGCTCAACAAAACTGGCTTTAGTGCCGCCAAAATACCACTTTCCCAATCAATAAGTGTTCCGTAACAATCAAAACTTAAAACTTCAAATTTATTAGGGTCAATCATACTTTATTCTACCAAAAAACCGCAACCTTGGCGATAAATAAAAATTGCCCAGCGGTGGGCTTTTTTTTAACTAAAAAGATTTATTTAGAAAGTTTTTCTAAAAGTTCCTTTAATTCCTCAGCTTTATTGACGTATATTAATATTTTTTGGATGTCAAATTCAATTTCTGGTGGTAACTTACCACCTCTTAACATTTCTTTTATTGCAATTAATTTTTTTAAATTCCCACATTTCAATGAGTAATTCCATTTAATATATGCCAATTCACTCAAACCACCAGCGCTTAATCCTACACAAATATAAACATCTGGTAATGAAACTACATTATAATTTGACCAAAACCAGTTAAGTTCTTTTCTGATTTCATCTCCGTATTTTCTGTATAATTCGGCATGATCTTTAGGCCATGGCTCGCCTTTACCAGGATATAGAATAACTAATTTTTTACCATTATTTTTCTTATAAGCTCTGGCAATTTTAGCCAGCATACCTTTATCACTATTTACCCACAATTCACAACCAGTTTCGGCTAAAATTTCTCCAATCTTATCACCCCTCTCAAGAAAAAAACCTACTGGTTTCCCAACAATTTTACTTATTTTCGGAATATTAGCGGGTCCAATTATACCTACTTTTAATGCCATAATCTTTATATAGTTTTTAAATTTCCCTCAACTTCGGCCTAAATTTTGATTATTTATCTAATCAAATTTTTCATAAGAAACTAACTCACCTAAACTCTTTCTGTCTTTTGGTCCAGAAGAATCTGCTGGATAGCCAATAGGCATTAAAGTAACTACTTTATATTTTTCCGGAACTTCAAGAATCTTCTTTGTTTCTTGTTGAGCAAATGCTCCAATCCAACAGCTTCCAAGGCCCTCCGCGCAAGCTTGAAGGGCTATATGTTCCATTGCAACTGCTACATCAACTGCATAAGTTGGGACTTCGCAACTCATTATTCTTTCCGGTTCTAAAGAAACACCGGCAATAATAATTGCAGCTTCAGCAATAAAATTTTGACCAGCTGCCTCAGCCAATTTTTCCCGTTTTTCTTTATCCTTGACAATAATAAATTTGTATGGCTGACGATTCGAAGCTGAAGGAGCAAGTCGAGTTGCCTCAAGAATACTTTTTAATTTCTCATCTGGCACTGGAGTATCTTTATAACTCCGGCAGCTATATCTTTTTTGAATAACTTCTTTTATATCCATAATTTTATTTTTTTCTCAGTTAATTCTTCGACTTTATATCTATGGTTTCAAACAATTTTCTTTTAAACTCATTTTCATTTTCACTCTGATAAAATGGTACTCCAGTAATTTTATATTTTTTTGATTTTGAAAATCCCAGAATTTTATCTTTGAATTTATCTCTAATATTCTCTAAAAATTAGTTTTTCTCTCGGTCTTTCGATTTTTGGCAAAGATTTTAGTTTCATTAATTTTTACTTAACATTTTTAAAGTTTCTCCGTATTCTTTAACCACTTTATGAACGAATTTATTAATCTCCTTTTTCTTCCTCCTGCTTAATTTTCTATAAAGTTTTTGTTCTTTTTTCGTCATATTAATTCAACAGGCACACACCGAGGTTTAAATTTGCGACGAAGGGTTGCGGAGTTTCATTTTTTCTTGCTTTTGATTCTTCTATGCTCTAATCTTGTGGCTAAACCCCAAAACCGGCGAATTTGCCTGGCAATTTTAACTGATTTTTTCTTGGATAAAGTCCAGGGAGGCCGTTTTTTGGGCAGGTCTTTTATCTTATTTTTTCCTGGATTTTCTTTTGACATTTAAGTGTTTTTCTAAAAATTTATTAAGGTCGCTTTGTTTAATTCTCCATTGGCCGAGCTTTGAAGCTTTGAGCTTCCCGGATTTAAGATAGCGCATTATGGTACGTTCACTAACTCGCAATATTTTAGCTGTTTCTTTTAGGGTTAACAATTTATCCATATTTTCATTGTATACCAAATGTCTTATTTTGTCACATGTAAATTAAAAGGCTGGGGCTGTGAAATATTTAGAACTTTTCAGTAATAAATTACTCGTAGCGTTGTTCGCTACGAGTAAAAGTCAAAAATTATCCAGGATGACCCGGCTAAAACTGTAATAACTGTCCCGGTATACAATACGCCGTAAGAAATTTTTTTCAATAGTGGGGACTTAGGAAGCTTTTTTATTCTGGCCGCTATTTCAATTAATTTAACTAGGGCTATAACGAGAAACACTCCAATCAGCTTATAGACGAATAGACCTTCCTTGACCCCTAAAAATTCCATATAATTTCGAATAATAGGGTTTCCTTCGGGCATAGTGGTTACTCTAATCCCCCAGACGGTGCAGTAGTAGTCAAAGCAATTTGCTAAAACATATAGCAAGGAGCCCACAATAAAATAGAGCTCACGGCGCCACCATGGTTTTTTCTGAATATCAGACATAACAACCTCCTTTGGTTTTTAAATGGTTTTTAAAGAACTTTCAGTTCCAAATAAAGTTCGCGGAGTTAAATATTTTAGCTTACATCAAAGTTTAGTTTTGGTTCAAGAAAACGAGTTCGTATCTGATTATTCGGGCTCCGGGGCTTCGATTCGAACGAAGATAGTCACCTCCAAGGGGTGATGTCCTACCATTAGACGACCCCGGAATAATTACTCCCCTGCTCCGATTGCTTCAATTATTGCTAATTCCAGGGGTAATTGGGGTATTGAGGAATATTTCATTTTATTTTCGGCTTCCAAGAAGAGCTCTAAAATATTTCGAAGCTCATCTTCTTTAAAGAAAGTTGCTTGCTTTTCAAGTTTTTGAAACTCCTCTTTGGTTAATCCGGTAATTATTGAATTTCCTTTTCCTCCGCCGGTCATTTTTAAAATTAAAGTTTGTCTTAAATAATTAATCAGAGCTTTGGTAAAGTTTTGAAGGTCTAATCCTTTATCAATTGTATCGTTTAAAAAAGTAATAGCTTTTGAAACTTTTTTTTCGGCAATAAAATCGCAAAAATTGCTCACTAAATTTATTTCAACCAATCCCAGTAAATCTTTAATGTCTTCAGCTTTTATTTCTTTCCCTTCCCCAGAAGTTCCGGCGAAAGTTAGAATCTGGTCTAATAAGCTCTCACCATCCCTAATTGAACCTCCAGAATTCAAGGCAATTAATTCTAAGGCCGCTTTTTCGATTTTAGCTTTTTCTTTCTTGGAAATAATTTCTAATCTTTTGATGATTTCTGGCAAAGTTAGTTTTCTGAAATCAAATCTTTGGCAGCGAGAAATAATGGTTGGAATCATTTTATGGATTTCGGTGGTGGCTAAAACAAAAACAGCGTGAGCTGGCGGTTCTTCTAAAGTTTTTAAGAGGGCATTGGCAGCTTCTTTCGTAAGCTGATGACTTTCGTCAATTATAAATACCTTATATTTTGACTTTGTAGGCACAAATCTAATCCCATCTTTCAATTCTCTCATTTCATCAATTCCCCGATGGGAAGCGGCATCAATTTCAATTAAATCCATAGACCTCCCTTCCATAATCTCAAGGCATGAAGAGCATTTATTACAGGGCTCATATTGGTCATCTTTTCGATTTTCGCAATTAACTGCTTTTGCTAAAAGCCTGGCAATTGTCGTTTTTCCTGATCCTTTAGGCCCGGAAAACAAATAGGCATGGGAAATCATCCCTGTTGAAATGGCATTGGTTAAAGTCTGAACAATATGTTCTTGACCGATAATTTCAGCAAAAGTTTGCGGTCTGTATTTGCGATAAAGGACCAAATTTGTCATCACTTTTTAAATACAATAAATTTGGATGCTAAAAAATTCCAGACCCAGGCAAATAAAACGGCAGCGAATGCTCCAACATTTGCCCACATTTTCTCTGCTATGCCATATTGAGGTCCGATAATATTCACCACAAAAGAAGCAATTCCCACGTTAATAAAAAGACCAATGCTAGTTACTACCAAAAACTTAGAAAATTCCCTGGGAGCAAAAACTTTCTCTCTTTTGCGAAAAGTCCAGTGTTTATTCCAGAAATAACTATTTAAGGTTGCGAGCAAAAAAGAGATTCCTTTAAAGACCGAAAAGGAAAGACCGGTGGCAATTCCTGAAACCCAGATTAATCCATTTAGCACTCCCAAATCAATAAAAGTATTAAGAGCCCCTACCAAAACAAATTTTGCTGCCTGGTAAATAATTAAAAGCTTTTTACCAATATAGGAAGCAAGGAACATTCCAAGTAAGGCAAGGGGAGGAAAAATAATCAAAAGCACCCAGCTATAAGGAAAGCTTTTTCCGATATTTTTCAAGCCAATAAAGAAAAAAACTCCTATTAAAAAACCAATTATAATACTGATTATCGCGTCTACTTTTTTCATTTTTTTATCCTATCACAAATTAAGGTTCTTGACAACTAATCTTGAAGTTGTTAATCTAAAAACAGATTATGAAAATTCAGATTAACCCCAAATCTATTAGTTGTTGCGATTGTTGCACCTCTCTAAGAGAAGAGGTTAGTTTGGTTTTTAGATAAAGTTAATTTTATATAAAATTCTTAACCAACTGGCCTCTTCTGAGAGGTCTTTTTGTTTAAGCACTATGCAAAATATTTTAGATACAATTGGCAATACACCTTTAATTAAAATCGGGCGAATTTACGCTAAGTTAGAAACCACTAATCCAAGTGGTAGCATTAAAGACAGAATGGCAAAGTATATGGTAGAAAAAGCAGAAGAAAGAGAAGAACTCAAAAAAGGTTATACAATAATTGAAGCCACCTCGGGAAACACCGGAGTTAGTTTTGCTATGATTTCAGCAATAAAAGGGTTTAAAATGATAGCAGTAGTGCCAGAGAACATAAGTAAAAGAAAACTAAAACTGATGAGTTTATTTGGGGCAAATTTTATTTTAACTCCCAAAAAAGAGAATTTATCTGGGGCGATTAAGAAGACAAAGGAGTTAGCGGAAAAATATGAGAAAGTTTGGTTACCAAGGCAATTTGAAAATCCTGATAATGTTAAAGCTCATAGAAGAGGTTTAGGTAAAGAAATTTTAAAACAAGTTGATAAAATTGATGCTTTTGTAGCCGGGATCGGAACCGGAGGAACATTAATAGGGGTGACCAAAACTCTAAAGGAGAAATTCCCAAAAGTAAAAATAATTGGGGTGGAAGCTGTTGAATCACCTCATCAAATAGAAGGAATTAGTGATGGAATAGTACCAAAAATTTTGGATTTTAGCCTAATTGATGAAATAATTAAAATAAAAAGCAAGGATGCTGTTTTAATAACTAAAAAATTAGCCAAAAAGAAAGGATTATTGGTTGGTATTTCTTCGGGAGCAAATGTCTTGGCTGCTCTAAGATTAAGTAAAAAATACAAAAACGTAGTAACTGTTTTACCAGATCGAGCTGAAAGATATCTTGAATTATGGTAAAATAGTTTAATAGAATATTATGCTCAAACTTTATAATACTCTGTCTCGAAAAAAAGAAATCTTCAGACCAAAAAAAGCAAAGAAAGTAAATATGTTTGTCTGTGGACCAACGGTTTACGATTTCTCCCATATTGGGCATGCCAGGACCTATATTGTTTTTGATGTGATTGCAAAATATCTGAGAGAGAAAAAGTTTAATGTTTTTTATCTTCAAAATATTACTGATATTGATGACAAGATAATCGCTAGAGCAAAAGAGAAAAAAACGACTCCAAGAAAATTAGCTTTACTTTTTGAAAAAGAATATTTGAAGGATATGAAAAGTTTGAAAATTGATAGTGTAACAAAATACGCCAGAGCTACAGACCATATTAAAGAAATTATAAGTCAGGTTGAAAGGCTTTTGAAAAAAGGTTACGCCTATCAAATAAAAGATGGTATTTACTATGACATTTTGAAATTTAAAGATTACGGAAAGTTGTCAAGAAGAACGGTTTTGCAGGCTGAAGATGGTGTTTCCAGAATTGATACAGCTGAAGAAAAGAGAAACAAAGGAGATTTTTGTCTCTGGAAATTTTCCAAACCCGGTGAGCCAAAATGGCCAAGTCCTTTCGGGCATGGCAGACCCGGTTGGCATATTGAAGATACAGCTATCACTGAAAAATATTTCGGTTTCCAATATAATATTCACGGTGGAGCCAAAGATTTGATTTTCCCTCACCACGAAGCTGAAATTTCTCAAATGGAAGCTATATCTAAAAGAAAACCTATGGTCAAATATTGGATTCATTCAGGTTTTCTAACTGTAAAAAGCCAAAAGATGGCAAAATCTTTAGGTAATTTTATTACCATAAGAGAGTTTCTGAAAGAGCACTCCCCTCGCCTTTTACGGCTTTTGGTGACAAAAACTCATTATCGCTCTCCTCTTGATTATAATGATAATTTAATTTTGCAAACAAAAAGAGAATTGGAGAAAATAGACGAATTTATAGAAAAGATCCAAAGCACAAAATCCAAAATCCAAAATAAATCCAAATTTCAAATTTCAAAATATGAAAAGGAATTTGAAAAAGCCATGGATAATGATTTCAATACTTCAAAAGCCTTAGCTTCAGTTTTTAATTTAATTAATAAAGGAAATTCTCTGATTGCTCAAAATAAATTAAGCCCCGAAAATGCCAAAGAAATCCTGAAGCGATTAAGGAAGATTGACGAAGTTTTTAATTTTATATTTTGGGGAAGACCGGAAAAAAAGAAAATCCCTGAAAATATTTTAAGATTAGTAAAAGCAAGAGAGGAATACCGTCAAAAAAAACAATGGCAAAAAGCTGATGAAATCAGGAAAAAAATAAAGAAGAAGGGCTATTGGGCCGAAGATACAAAAGAGGGAACGAAAATTAAGAAGTTGTAATGGTGAATTATGAAAAGAAGGCACCTTAGGAAAGGTGCCTTTCTCTATCCCAAAATTGGTTTTTTCCGTAGCTTCTTTTTTTCGGAATGCGCTTTTCTTTCCCTCAGTCTTTCTCTTTTGGCAGACTTGGGGACTTTTGTAGGAATTCTGGGTGTTTCTGGTCGGTTTAATTGCTCAAGTCTTTCTCGAAGCCGTTCAAACGCAATTGCTAAATTTCGAGCCTGAGATCTCTCTTCAATCACTCTAACTTTTATTCCGGAAGGAATATGACGAAGATGGATTCCGGTCTCTTTTTTGTTGGCTCTCTGGCCTCCTTTGGTAGAAGCTCCGAATCTAAAAACCTCTGTCTCCTTTTTTAAAGTTCTAATATCTGTTTTATACATTGTTTTTCCTCTCTCCCTTTTATGTTTTTATTATGGCAACTTCAAATAAAATTGTCAACTCGTTGCCAACCTTTCTTCCATTTGCTATACTGTAATCGAAGAGATAAATCTCTTCTTTACCCTTCGCCTGTGGCTCGGGTAATCGATGGATATGGATAATGAATTTTCAAAAAGTGAATTACCGGAAAAACTTCCTCCTCAAAGCATTGAAGCTGAGAAATCGCTGCTCGGCTGCTTACTTCTTGATAAAAATGCCATAATTCGAGTGGCTGATTTTTTGCAAACTCGAGATTTTTATAAAAAAATTCATCAGCAAATTTATCAAGCAATAATTGAACTTTTTGAAAAAGGAGAGCCCATTGACCTGTTATCAACTTCCACCCGCTTAAAAGAAAAAAATCTCCTTGAAGAAATTGGTGGGGCAAGTTATTTAACAGAGCTTATTAATTGCGTTCCCACTGCCAGCCACGTCCTAAACTACGCCAAGATTGTTCAGAGAAAAAGAATCCTCCGAGATTTGATTGAAGCCAGTCAAGAAATTGGCAACATGGGTTATAATGAGTCAGAAGATGTTGATATTTTATTAGATAAAGCTGAAAAAAGAATTTTCAGCATTGCTCAAAAAAGCTTAACTCAAAATTTTTTACCTGTTAAAGAAGCCTTGGAAGAAGCTTTTGAAAGAATTGACAGATTATCCAAGCACCAGGGAGCTCCCCGGGGACTTCCTACTGGTTTTGCCGATTTAGATAACATTCTGGCTGGTCTTCAAAAATCTGACCTTATTATTTTGGCTTCCAGACCCAGCCTTGGCAAAAGCGCCATGGCTTTGAACATTGCTGCTAACATTACTACGAACGATAAGCTGCCGGTTGGTATATTTTCGCTTGAAATGTCAAAAGACCAGGTGGTAGACAGATTAATTGCCGGGCTGGCTAATGTTGACTTATGGAGATTGAGGACGGGCAGACTTTCTGATGAGGGCGAAGATAATGATTTTTCAAGAATTCAACAGGCTCTGGCTATTTTATCTGAGGCCCCAATTTATATTGATGATGCCGCTATTTCAAACATTTTACAAATGAGGGCAATGGCCCGCAGATTGCAGG